>Ga0126343_10001204_pt1 | contig 11744 bp, 6 predicted proteins | sample Cyp2metagenome_FD_92531 | JGI IMG/M metagenome (GOLD analysis project Ga0126343, IMG submission 92531) | Coral microbial communities from Lord Howe Island, Old Settlement Bay, Australia - Cyphastrea 2 metagenome | ecosystem: Host-associated > Invertebrates > Cnidaria > Coral ... | reverse complement strand
GGCTGTGATTGGTGGATTTCGATCCGATCTGTCAATAACACGTAAGACTGACGGAAATTTTGGAAACGTTTCCGCGAGTGTTTTGTTTTCCAAAGTCGCGTATCAACGAAAACGGTGGTAATCTGCTGCATGGCCTTGAAAAAACCGGATTAACAATATTCTTTTCTGTAAAACAAAAAGGCCTTTGGTTCTGTAAGTCAAACTGCACGTCATTATTCTGGTGGTTAAACTGGAAACAACCACGTACGTCCTACCAGATCACGTTAGATCGACTGAATAGGGCAAGAACTTCATGCTAACCCACATATAGAGCACATTCCCATATTGTGTTATCCATATATATCCCTAAATGGAATGTCTTTATCCATAAATGGATATGTGGGCTAGCATGAGTTCTGACCCTGAATGGATTAATTTGTCTCGCTGACATGAGGTTTCTGAAATGATTGAAAGGTGTTGGCATCCAGGGCTTTTTGTGTTATGTACCAGAGAATAGTGCATCACACCTCAACTTATGTTCTTCTTTAATTTTCCTTTTTTCTTGTATTGTGAAGAACCTGCAGCCGCTGAGGCCGCTGTTGATGAGAATCATTGAATACCTCACCCAAAGGGTTCAAGAATACCTCAGCCCAGGAAAGCTCTACAGAACTAGTAAAGACAAGACCGAAGATTGCCTGTTGGAGTCCTGAGTGAAAGGCTGCTGACTGAATAGCAAAGGTATCCACAGAACGATTCGCCAATGCCTCGTTCAATTAAAAGGGTTAGGTTGCGCTTGCTTTGGTGTACATGGCAACCACAAAACCACAGGCTAAAAGGTTTAGATTCACGTGTTCGCTACGTTGGGACGAGTGTAATCTATTTTTTCTCTTTATTTTTTTGCTTTCTATTGTTTGGATCAAATACGCACGTGCAGGTTTCAATCGAATATAACACCAGTTTTTGTGACAGAAACGCCTGTAATGTCATGACATAACCTTGAATAATTATGAAAAGTAGTAAAGTTTCATAGGAGCATTTACGCTGAGTTGCAGTCTTTCAGCTTTAAACTGCATTTTGTAAAATTGTATTTCTCACATTTTTATCAAAGTAGTTAGATTGTTTGTATTGAGTTCAGTAGCCTAGTGCCAATGGAGGCTTAACGGTTTAAACTATGATAAAATCAGGGATACGGTGCATATCCTGTAGAAGATAAAGCTCTCTATTTCAGTGCTCTATAAGTAGAGTCTAAATAGTGTTTAAGGACGTTCGCGCCCAAAAGTTCCCACAACAGATTTTTTTTAAACTTGCCACGCAGAAAGGTAATGATATACTATTGCCAAAAAGGCAAAAAAAAATTAGGGATCACCGACTTCGTTTTGGAGAGAACATGCCCCCAAAAATACCCTAAATCTAAAAAATCGCGCTTCTTTAGCTGATAAGGCCACAGTGTCTGTAAGCCCCAAAATATTGCAATTAGATCTTTGAATAGAAATGTTCTCTGCCAAGTATTGTTCAAGGGGACCTATTAAGTGAATTTAGCCAACTTGTGAGGCTCCTTAAAGAACAAGTTCGAATTTAGCGACCATAGTTTCACGCACCTTGCAGTCGCAAGATGGCAGGATTCGATGTCTTGTGGACAGAAATGTTGGAATTTTTTTAACTTCCCACGCTCAGTTTTTGGTCATTTTTGGACAACGTGTAGATCATTGTAAATAAAATCTGTTTCTGGAAAGAAAAGTAGGGGTCATCGAATGTCCAAAATCGTTAAATCCACGCAAAGCTGTAGAAATGTCTATTTTATTTCTTAGCGCGCGAGCTCGATGCATGACGTGGCGTGTGAATTTGCGTGCGCAGTAGCGATGCGCAGTAGCAATGGGCGCGAACGTCCTTAAATGCATCGTTTATCCTTGAGAAAAGAAACAATCGTCTTAAAACGATTTTTGCGTCATGGCCGGAAAACAACATTATAGCATAATTATACTTTTTAGACTTACTTTATAGAGGTGTTTACCTTGGGAGCAACGTATAAATTAATTTAGTATAAAACTACTAGCGTTCTATCACGAATGCTGCTCTCTGATTGGCTACGCTACTCACTATCTATTCGGTGATAGATAGTGAGTAGCGTAGTCCTGTGCTCTTTTTAACAAAATAACGGCTATTGATTGGCATTTTCGAACTGTCTTTGAAGAGGATTTTTAAAGTTTTGAACGACTAGTAGATTTACACTAAAACAATTAGATTATTTGCTCTCGATTTCTATCGCGCGATAGAAATCTCGAGCTCATAATCTAATTGTTAAGTAGACGAACACTTGTTGCTATCAAGTAAAATTAAGGACATTGGTGACATTTAGAACCACGGTGTTCAGCGAAAACCTGAAACGGCAAACCGCTGGAAGTCACGTGACCAAGAGCTGCGGTCACCGTTGGATTTTTAGCGCGGTTTTTTAACACCGAGAAGAACTTAAATTAAGGTGAGTGATTTACCTGAACTTTCTGTTTATGCCTCGTAGCGATAAGAACGTTATGTAAAGCAGTCTTTTATTGCGTGTTTAAGGTATCATGGTAGGTGGATTTTTACGACAAATGTGAAAAACTTGCTTTTATTTGCTGTTCAAATTGACAAGACTGAGATACACCTGGACTATGCGAATTGCGGTGTGATGTTTTATTTCTGCACGCGAAGTGTTCCCGGTCTGGTTGTTTCTACGCAAGTTAGTTAGCTTTCGTTCTTGTCAAATTTTCTTTAAGTCAGGATAAAAAAAAAAAACGCAAGAAAACCTCTTGCTCATTTTCGTCTTCGAAGAAGCCGAAGAGGCGAAAATCTGGTGGAACCCACAGGTTAAGCATCAAATAAAATCTCTGACTCTGAGCGAGCTAGTTGCCCGCTTTGCTTCGCCCGGCCCCACATCGATTCAACTTGATGAAGTTCGCCCCAACCACATTGAGTCGAATACAGAGATTATTCCTCTTTCTTTTATGTTATATGATTAGGCTAAAGGATAAAATATAACAAGTTCTAGTTTTGCAGGTATGTTTCAGGATACCTCCTCCAAAAACAGGTGTCGGGCTTAGTTTAATTTCGCTTCCGTTTCAAAGTTATGGCTTCTTTAACAGGAGGAAACGTCCACTTCAAAAATATCGAAATTTAGGAGGGTGTGGAAAAAAAAACACCCCACATCTGGAAAATCGCAGTCACCCTTTTTGAGGCTGATGCATGTGTGAGGAAATATTTCCGATGTTAATCGCGTCGCTCCGATAATTCACGCGCGGAAACAAACCAGTTTAAGCGAAGCAGTGTTTCTGTATATTTCTTTTAATATCACTGCGACAATAATATGATTGTATTCTGTAACTATTAAGCTTTCAGAAAATGTACAGGTTGATGGAGTTTTCTTTCAAAGCGCCAGCGTAAGAGCGTGATTTCCAAGCACTGTCTATCCAGCTACCATGATACCTCAAATGAAATAGTAGCAAACGAGTGAAAATAAGTCTCTTGGTTGCCATTTGAAAATCAAACACGGTTGTTGTCCGGAAATTCAATATGGCGGCCTTTTCAAGTGAGATAATCCTTTCTTGTTTTTGTAGCTAAACCGGTAGAGGCCAAAAACTTTACTTGAAACGGGCTCCTACCAACGCCTGGTAAACAACGATTTGCGGTTTGCCGTTACCGCGAAATTCTTACGAAAATACCGCGTTACCAGAATTCTTACGAAAATTCCAGTTAGGAGCGATACTAGCTTTCAATTGCAGAATTGTAAAAGACAATGAATAGCCAATCAGCTATAAACTGAGTGAAGTATATGCATGAAGTAGATTTTAGTAAGAAACATCTGACTGAAGTTGTGAACTTTGCTCAGCCTTCCTCCATTTCTAGTTTTTTCTTTCCTTTACTGAGTACTGTTTTATTAAAAGATGTTAAGAAAAGTCGCTCATTTAAGTAATCGGACTAATTTTTCAGAGGAAAGTCTCTTCTAGATTATTTGTCTTTTTTTAGCGTTGAAGAAGTCTCATAATTTGTGAATAATGCCCGTGTTAGGCCTTTTTCAAATCGCTTTTTGCCTAACTCTCAAATTAGGAGGCCTCGGAAGCTTTTATGGTGAAATAAAATTAACTGAATTTGATTTGCATGTAAATGCTTGAGTTAGTGAAACACAACAGACCTTTTCGCGGTTTCCAACGCCATCTTGCTTTGGAGGACAAACACACCAAAAACCGCAGTACTGACATATTGGATAACGGTTTACAGTTCGATGCCTACGAAGTCTGGAGTGATTGACTTTCCGAGTATTGTATGAGTTTCAAGCAGAAGATACCCAGCGGAGAGTTGTTTGATAGTTGTTTTGGTCGAATTTCCAGAACATAGATTTGCAATGACGCGAGGAATTGCACTTTTAATTTTTTGTACAAGTGTTTCTAAATTTTCCCAGTGAACTGCGACTATTAATGCCTCCAGATCCTTCATTTTCTCCATACATTAACTGTAATTTTTGCCTTGTTCGCCCCCCAAATTTAGATGGCGTCAGAAACCGCATTGGGAAAAAGCCGATGAAAGGCCATAAAATATGGGTAGGATAGAAGGCAATTCATTGAGATGGGATGAGACAGGCAAATGTATCATGAATTTTTACTTGGAACATCTAGAGCAAATTCATGCGCTCGCGTTTGTAGTTTAACTGAGTCATATGACAAGTGGGTTACCGTACGAAAGCTCGAACCATAATGATTTACGCTAAGAGCCATATTTAAACGTGCTTTTGAAGTGCTCTCGCAAGAAGGTTTGTACAATTTCAGAGAGAATTCAAATATGAACCGTGGTGCACATGCTTAATTCAAGCGATTACCCATACTGATTACGTTAAGATTCTTTCTACTTTCAATAAACTAACGAGTTTTGAAAAGAGTTTGTCTACTTTTCACTTTTCTGAGGAGGTTGGACGGAGTGATTCAGTAACATGATTTTCTCCCGAGATGGTTAAGGAAACTGTTAAATAGTCAAATAACAAATAGCCAAACGAGAACAAAACAAACGAAAGTCCGGCGTAACCATAAGACGGCCGAGAGCGCAGAAAACATCTGTACTATGAAACGAAATCAAAACTATATACCATTTCGTCTCAGGTTGTTCCGAGAAAAGCTGCTTGGGCTGTCCACGCGTCACGTGAGTAGCATTCTCGGAAGAACTGGGTACCATGTCTAACAATAACTTAAAGGGATTACCTTGGGTGCCAGGCCTATATGGAGGATTCACTCTCTTACCTTGATAATCTCTAAACCGAAAACCAATCACGCTAGAGAATTTGATCTAAGAGACAGCACAGTCCATCAATGGAGGTTTCTTTTTTCTAAACAAGAAGCCAACATCCCCAAAGAATACAGATAAGGTAACCGTCACTACGAGCTTTTAGGTCCATCGTCGACCTTTCAGACGCACACCATCTCAACTTGCAACACTTTGACTCCTGTCTGTTTTATTAGGCATACTGATTTACAGATACTAGAGATAGTAAGGAGTCTTCAAAAACGTTTGCTTGATTGATATTTGCCTTACCGTACCATGGCAATGAAAACAAGGTGTTTAGAAAAAGGAAATTTTCACGACATCTACAATCCGGGCCAAAGAGATGAGAAATATTTACTAATTGAAAGGTACTCGATCAGACACCCGTACTTCTCGTGGAAGAAAAAAAGAAACTTTCACTAGCCACTCCTTTCAATCCTCACCCCCCACGCCACACCTCATACGCCCAATCAATGCTGAACAGGCTTTACCGGGCTGTTACTAGGAAACAACATTGGAAAAGGGGAGATGGGAGGGGTGAAAGATAAGAAGTGTCGAAAGGAGAAATTAGACTTGAAACAAGAAGTACATGAGAATAGGGTTGCTACCGGCTACGTCTACTTCGCCTGCAGCTCACCTTCTTAAATGGTTAGTGCCCTTTAATTATTGGAAACATGACTTTCTTCTCCAATCATCGACAGACGTTAAAAGACTAAACAAACAGAAAGTTTTGGGAAGTTCAAGAATTTCCAATTTTTCTACCCATGCAGCATCGCTGTTTAGTTTGCTCGCTGGAAGTGCGGTCGCTAAATGATTCTCTCATGGTTAGTGCGCAGGACCCCGGATCGAGCAGTTCGGGTTCAAGCCGTAGCCATCGGGCTGTGTTCTTGGGCAATACACCTAACTCTCACAGTGCTTCTCTCCATCTAAGTGTTTAAATGGATAACGCTCAAATCAATGCTGGAGGTAACCCTGCGATGGATTAGCATTTCATCTATTGGGGAAAAGAGATACTCCTACAGAAACCGGAGATACGTACCGGCGTGATTGACCACTTGGCTCGTATGTACACTTTACACTTACTTTAAGGAACGTTACCCGTTGAATAGATTTGCCTTGTAGACCCAGGAATACAATTTTTGAGGCCGTAAATTGCATATCAACGATTTTCTTGGTGATATTTTTGACTAGCAGACTAAGCCATATTCAAGAACGAAGACACCTTTTTCCGAGTAAGGATAGTCGTTCAGACATCTATCTCCGCACCGAATTCCCTGATTCCGATATTTAATTTGTTTGCATTTCTAACAAGAGTAACTCAATGTTTCATTGGTGCCTTGGAGGATTTTCGCGCAAAACGCTCTTGAACAATAGTACTTATTGAAGTTGAGCCTGCCGTCAAAGATTCCTTTGTTTAGAAAGGCATACAATCGAGGCAAACAGTCCCCAGTTGTTCGAAGGCTGAATAACGCTATCCACCGGGTAAATCGCTGTCCAGTGGATAAATGTTAACAAAATAAACCACGCTATCAGCTGGATAGTGATTTATCCGGTGGATAGCGTTATCCACCTTTTGAACAACGCGGGCCTGGTCAATACAAAGAGAAATTGACCTTTTCGCCTCGTTTGTATGTCAAACCACTGATAACTTCAATAACAGTCATTACTGAACCTTAGCTCTCTTTAAACCGAGGACATAACCGTTTTATTACGTTAGATTGGTAATATATAGATTTAGGCCAGCCTAAAAGCGAAGTTCCTGGGCAGGGTTGTTCACAGCCAGGAACTTTCTTGCATACGGCGGCTGAGCCCGCAGTACGATCGGCAGTCAAAATTTTGGTGTCCTAACGAAACGATACGAGAACAGCCTTTTTCTTCGCAGCTAACAAAAATAAAAACAGGGCACAAGTTCCTTTGGCCTCTACTAGTAGATAACTTGAGTATTCCGGGTTTAATTTGACGAGGAACAGCATATTTTGTTCAAAATAACACAGCTATTATCGTACCTGGCGATACTCGACGAACTACCAGCGAGTTGCCATGCAGAGCGCCGGTGACCCATGTTTGGCGCCAAAATAGAAGCTTAGAAACACAAAATGGTTCATATTTTTCACTTTTTGCCAACTAGTTTGGTATTTGAAATTGTAAATCCCTTCTCGTGGATATTTAACGCCATCTCCAGTGACAAAAGTTGCCTGATTTCAACTTGACGTCAGGACATTAGAATTTTTCCCGCCTGCTAAATCCTGATTGGTCAATTCAAATTTCCCGCGCGCCAGGTTAGGAAAAGGTATAGAACAAAGCAGCAAAAAGCATTTTTATAGAAGGAAAAAGTTGTAATTCGGTTAACTTTTAAACCCTACTCCCGCCTCAGAACAACCCTGCCCTGTTTTCAACAAGTTAATCTGACATGAGCCCGCGATCTTAAGGGAAAACCAGCACTTGGTCAGCGGACAACTTCACAAAAACACGTGACCTCGATGAGCTGTAAACTTGGGCCCGCGATATGGTCACGTGATACTGGTCAGCAGATACCTTGTTTCGACAGGTGTCAATTGGTCATAGCATGGATGTCCATTATTGAAGAAATATACGGTAAACCAAAGTTGTTTGTCTCTTTTGGAGTATGGTCGCCATGTTGGGCAACTCCGTCGTCGTCGTCGTCGTGCGTACGCGCCCACGAGCAATACCGCTAGCCATGATAACCATGAGAAAATCAACTCATGGGTTTCCTTTTCTCTACCCATGCATGATGATTATGGGGCTCCGCTAAGGCACTTCAGGCCGCCGGAGCTCCGCTACAAATATGTCAGCAGATTTGCTACCAGAAAATGGCATCCATTGAAACGGAAAAGACTACTAAACTATCGTAACGTTACGTTAGTCAATACTTTGAACTTGAAATTACGTTAAAGTTAAACAAAACTTCGCATGGTCGAGCCATGATTGAAAAACGATCTTGTGGGTGAAAACGGGTTTGTTACTGAACCAAAAGAGAGCTGGCTGCTTGAAAAAGGTTCTAAACCAAAGGACTGTCCCTGGAATGCAATCCCAGGCGTCGAGTCAGATCCCAATGAAAAACTAGAGCCAGCATTACTGACTGCATTAAATGATGACGTAATACTGTCCACCGAATGTTTTAGAAAGCAGGCGGATGGCACAGAAACATTGTTGAATTTAAAGCTTGCCCTGTTGCTTGCTGTTGCGTTGCACTAGCTGTTTGCTGTCTGGCCGAGTTATGAGTTATGAATGTGAACTACGAAGCTGCAGAATTTTGGAGGGGACATTCTGTAAGCACTGTTTGCTGTAGGTCCGCTAAATAGCATCGCTGACTGACTACTGGGGGCAGTTATCTTTTGTTCTACAAGATCTAACATGGCTGCAAGTGCGCGCATTGGGTTGTCTGTACTAGCACCGTGGCTGACATTCGACGCCACAGAGTGAAGTAAGTTTGGATTCACAGTCACCATTGCGATGCTGTTGTAGATTGCATCAGAGCGCGACGAGATGAGGTTGTCAATGGCGTAGGAAACACTTGAGTTTAAATCACAAGAGCCGATAAGATGTTGCGCCCAACAATGTTGCAACATGTTGCGTTAGCATGTTGCGATCGCTTGGCCAGGGCTTTACTGTATAAGTGTGTGGGGTCTGGCGCGTGGCAGCGTATACTAAATAGTTGAGGTAAATTGATAGGCTATAGAAAAGGTCATTTATATTCGGGTACATTCAACAAGGGATGCCGATCCAACAGATCGTTAAGGAAAGGGATTTCAGGCTGTGGAAGAGTCTTGTCGACACTCCTGGAGCATCCTCTTCAGGATCTTCTCCCACCACAGGACCCTGCGCGATAGGCCCATCATTACAAGGTCCTGGTGTGTGTTAATACAGAGGGGTTCAAGAAATGCTTTGTATGTATATGTTTCTGATTTTAATTTCCTTGTACGTTTTAACGTCTGTTTTAAAGTATGAATCAGGATGAACTTTATTGTTGTTTTTATTACTATTATTCTTATCACTATCATCATCACTATCATCATCATTATCACTATCGTTATCGTTATCGGTGTCGTTATCGTTATCGTTATCGTTATAGTTATTATATAGTTATTATATCGTTATATTATATAAATAATGTTGTGATTATCATCTATTTTTGCATTACATTCTCGCGAAACGATTTCACGTTTACCGGCAATGCTGGCTAAAGAGCTAATTTAAATAAAGTGTGGTACATCTACAGACAGTGTTCTAAGCTAAAGCACATACATCCGCTCAGTCGCGTGCAAACTCCGTGTTTTACTCGCCAGTGATTTGTATCAGCGCAGTCTTCAATCTTACATCGCTCTGCTTGAATTTTCTTATTGCAGTGCTGTTTTTTGGCTCAGGCTTTTATTGCATAGAAATCTGGTCCAAGATGAAACGGTTTCAATTACAAAGGCGAGTGAATTTGCTCGTAGAGAAGCTACAAAGAAAACAACACAACATGGTCGGTCCGAAAGCATATGGTTTTATGAAAAGCGGGGAGTATGAGCCCCTGAAACTACATTAGACTCCAGTCCGCGACGCGATCACGAAAAACGACAACGAGGTTCTAATATTACAATGTATAACCTGAAGCCTTACCTGACAATGTAAACAACGTTCGAAATGTCTCTTCGTCAAGTTTCAACAATCACAACAAAGTACTAAATCTAACTTTCGACAAACGGAGATTTCTGACCTCATCCGTTTGTAAACAGGGCCTTACTTCACAGGTAATAAAGATCACGTGTTTAAGGTTCGTGCGCGAGGGAAACGTTCACTAGACCACGTGAAAAAAGAGAAAACCAAGCTTCAGCAGGCACGCTGCAGACTTCTAGGATAGCAATCCGGTCATTTCCAGATTGCGGATCCTTTATTGATATCCAGGCTTCCAAGAAGAGTCGCTCGTGAAAGTTAGCCTTCTAACTAACTTTCACGAGCGCCTCTTCTTGGAACCAGGATGTCATGATCAATATAGAATCCGCAATCTGGAAATGACCACATGGCCATCCCAGAAGTCTTTGGCAGGCGAATGAGTGTCGCGATTTGTCTTCAAAATTCAGCGGGAGTTTTACTCAGCAAGCGTTCGACGTTCTAGTGCTGCTTTTTGAATCACGCGTAGTAACATTGCGTGTGTACCCCATGGGGACGGGAGAGCCTCTTGATCCGTGAAAAAGCCAAGTTTAGCGTGACAGATTGTTATACGGATCGTGTGCTCGGAATAATATATAGATTTAGGCTGGCCTAAAAGCGTAGCTTCAGTTATTTACTTGGATGTTGTGAATAGTTATACAGTAATCCAACATGTGAAGCAAATTTTGCACGATTTTTAAGTTTTGGCTGTTTCGTCCCAAAATTGCGCCAGAAAATGTGCAAAATCTCAAGTGCTATTTTTGCCAACGGCTTCGCAGTCCTTTTTTTGGCCGTAGATTTACCAGTTCTTTATCAATAACCCTTTAAGAAATTCAGGAAAGCATCTCACTAAACCCAATAATTAAATTAAATGAACGACGAAGTCTCCGTAATTTGTAAACGCAGATGCATGACATCTTTAATACGAGCGTCAAAAGCTGTCAAAGATAGCAAATCAATGGTTTTCCTTATTCCAACGGTAAACGGAAGAAATTATAATAGTCTACGAAGCGACTGTCTCAACTAACACAAAGAAAACTTCAAAACTCTCCTGGCAGTATTTATAAATACAGTTTTATTACTTTTAGACGTGAAGTTATTGGTATACGGCGAAGAACGACAGAAACCTGAGCTTATTTGTTTACAATATGCAACTCTATATTCAACGACCTAAGTCTTATTGTTTGAAACTTTTCAAATTTCTCTCATATGGTACCAAATAAGATAAATTAGGGAGATTTCGAAAGTCCTATCGAAGATATAAAAGCTTAACCTACAGTATCTCCCCGGAGCGAAGCAACTACACAATTTTCATGGAAAAGGCGAAAGTTGTGATGTATTGAAGTCGCTTACCGCAATTTGGCAGTTCACATCAGTTTGAATCCTACATGGAGAAGCTTCCAATGACAGTTGCGAAGACTGACCTGAACTAATCTTTTCGAAAGATCAACGAATCAACCACTTTTTCCCGCTTGTGTTTTTTCCTCTAAACACAAGAAACAAGTTTGATTTCTCTTGTTATCACCTGATGAAATCATGTGGCTTCTTGCACGGCTGCACGTCTCGACGCGCGAAGTTCTGTAGTCTTCTGAGTCAATTTCTTGGGTATTTCAGCTCTTCTCTATAGCTCTCGTTCGCTCCACATCACAAAAGTCACGGCATTTTTTGGTATTATGTCCTCCTTTCTCTAGCCCTGACTCGATCTAATTCACAGCATTGTTCAGTAGTGCTATCGCGCCTTCTTTCTAGCCGTGGCCTGCTCTTTCGCGAACTTCCTCGCCACATCTTTGTCTGTTAATCCTTGCTCTCTGCCGTTCTCTTTCACGTTC
>Ga0126343_10001203_pt1 | contig 11744 bp, 14 predicted proteins | sample Cyp2metagenome_FD_92531 | JGI IMG/M metagenome (GOLD analysis project Ga0126343, IMG submission 92531) | Coral microbial communities from Lord Howe Island, Old Settlement Bay, Australia - Cyphastrea 2 metagenome | ecosystem: Host-associated > Invertebrates > Cnidaria > Coral ... | reverse complement strand
TCTCCTAGGCTTTGGAACAAACTTCCTGATTTTATAAGATATTCTGAGACCTTAGATTCCTTCAAAACCAGGCTCAAGACACACCTTTTTAAAATTGCTTTTAACCTACAGTAAATTTTTGATTTTATTCTTGTAATTATTTTAAATCTTAAGTAAAAAGCATTGAGACTTATGTATAATGCGTTTTTAAGAACTGTATTATTATTATTATTATTATTCAGTGCACGTCATGTCCACTGTATGCACAGTATGCTAGTCAAGCCCCTAAAGAACCCATGCTTAGCCATGATATTCCAGACTACCCATGGTCCGTGGCTAGCCAAGATATTCTCATGTGGGAAGGAAAATGGCATCTGGTCACGACTTGCCATTTCAGTGATTGGGTCGAAATCGATGTTCTGCCCATCACACTCACTGCAACAGTAGTGCAGCTGACCAAAGCCCACTTTGCGAGATTTGGTATGCCAGAGCGCCTAATCAAGGACAATGGTCCACAGTTCATCAGCACTGAGTACAAGCAGTTTGCTTCTGAATATGGCTTTGAACATGTAACGTCATTTCCATACTGGCCACAAGGAAATGGCAAGGCCGAAGCAGCTGTGAAGATTGTCAAGAGGATGTATCAAAAGAACAAGGATATCCAGTTAGCGCTCTTCGACTACAGAAATACCCCTCAACAGGGCCAGAAACACTCGCCAGCTCATAGACTCTTATCCCGAAGCACGAGGGGCATACTTCCAATGACATCTGCGCTGCTCCAGCCTGAAGTCGCACATCCTGTTGCAGTCAAAACGGAAATTGGTGCACGTCGAACCAGAGCAAAGCAATATTATGACAGAAATCTGGGAGGAAAGGCACATGAAGAAATTCAGCCCGGCCAATGGGTGTATGCCAAACCCAACCCTCAGCACAAGCATTCTGCCTGGCCTAATGGCATTGCACAGAAAGTGTCTTCACCCAGGTCATACACTGTTGTCACTCCTAATGGCGGAGAGATGGGCAGGAACAGAACACAGATCAGGCTGGCTGCAGCCCCATCACCTGATGCGAGGACGTATATGTCGCAACAACCAAGTTTTTCCTATGAGGATGACCAGCCATTAAGGCAATCACTACCCACCATAACTGCGCCGATGTCTCCTCCTCCGAATCAGCGGCAATCACCACAACAGGAGAGCAAAGGCCCTCGTCAGACACAAAGTCCAGTACCAGCACTCCAGAACCGACATACAGACTCGCGGCTGCACAGAGTTATACAACAACAACAAAGGGCATCTGATGAAACCTCAGTCAAAAGTGAAGCAGAGAGCAATGACACACCAGACAACAAATTGAGGACTCGCTCTGGCAGAGTTGTGAAAGCACCAGTCCGTTTGGATCTGTAAGAGCCTTACTGGACTCTGATTTGTGAAGTTAGCGAGACATTGATTGAACAATCTCTGAACCATTCTAGTTGAACATTGCCTTGAAATGTTCCCGTTTAAATTGTGGCAACATTAAGATGGAACCGTTTAAGACAAACCTGTTAACACCCTTTTAATTCTTTTTTTCTCACTGTTGTGTTTATATTGTATTTTTTTTTTACAAAAGGGGGGATGTTACATCATGCATTGTTATGACTTGCCCCAGCATGGCTTGGGGGGGCTAATAGAAATAAACGTGGCGTCCATCTTTGTTTCGTTGTGCTTTCGTTTTGTCACAACAAACTCAGATAGTAGGCAAAAGAAAAATGTATTTAAGAACAGACTTTTTTCGAACTACTTTATGTTAGCTGTATTTATTTGACCAATTAAGTTCTCCAAAATTGTTTCTGGGGTGAGCCGGAAATTTCGTGCAAAGTTTGAAGTTTTACTACAAAAACAATTTCTGTCCGACGTTGCATGCTTTCAAAATCAATTGAATCGGACTTTCCTACTTTAAATTAAATAGCAGAAAGTGAGAAAACTCGTTATGTTTATTCCAGAGAAATTCTCCTAAATACAGCATACATAAACTCGACTGAAATTGACTCAAATTTTACGGCGAGAGAAACACAGAATTACGCGCCATTACAGCGAGCACCAAGCTTTCACAACTTCAAAACACGAAATTGAATCTACTTACAGTGACTTTCCTTGCCATTTTAAAGTGAACAGAGATAAACTTGCGTTGACTTATCGTCGATGGATGTGTAAAAGAAGGCAAAAACTGACGATTACCGTTAGCTTTTAAAAGCGAAATTTAGCCAGCGGGGAAAAAATCCGGCCCGCAGGCCGTTTCGTAAGAGGCTGGACCGGTCACGCGCGCATGATTAGCCAACTAAAGTTGAGGATTTAGGATTCCGGTCCGCTCAGATGCTTGAAAAAAAAAGGATTGATAATATATGAGTTAAAATATTTGACTATAGTATTTGAAGCCAACATGGATAAATCGTTTTTCATGATCAATGATTCAAATCGAGATTTTCTTTTATTGCATGAATTGCCAACATTTGGCATCAATTTGGCATAGGTACGATCTGCGATCCCTAAGCTAGGAACACCAAGAGTGCAAGTTCTAAAAATAAGAAACATAGTTCTACATTTATGATAAAACTGTCACAGCGTTAATTATTTAGTTCTATGCAATAGGAACCGTTTGAATGGATAATGGTTGCTTAATAATTATGTGTCCCAGAACGAACGCTTAAATAGTCAAGTTGGAAACGTATAACTCAGTTGTAGGTCAGTTAACATTGAGCTGAGAATCGGTCGGCCGTTTTTATCCACCTAGAAGCCTCGTTATTTAACGTTTGGACACAACAAAAATCGCATACGGAAAGTTAAATGAGATTAAATGCATCAGCAGTGCTAGGTACCTGCCTCTCTTTTAGCTCTTGGCCAACAAGGATCTCATTGTTTACTGGATTATTAATGTAGTGGGAAACTATGAATTGCTAAACGTAAAGCAAGACGACGATATTATTTTAATAACCCGGATTTCAATAATAAAGACAGCAAAAGAGCATGGTTGTAAAATACATGAAAGAATCAGCCGTTCTTTCATAACTTAGTTCTTCTTCTTTCCTTGGAAATTGTAATTTTTTATGATTAATTGTGGTAACAGCACCTCATGACGTCTAATTCGATCTGTGATCATACTCGTCAGTGATAAACAAATCGGACTCCCGCTGCGCTGTCATCTGATTTTGTTATTAGTCCCTATGTTACAGACCGAGTTGGACTCCACTCACTCCTATTATAATAATTGGGCGATTTCAAAATGAACTATAGCACCATCAAGTGACAAACGTTTAATGATTGTGAGGACGACATATCAGCCTTGTTTTTGAATCATGATTAGCGAACTTTTTTTTTTCTTTCAGAACTACGCTCATCTGGTCAATCCCCCTAGATAAATTACGGATACCCTTCGCTTCAAACTACTTAGTCTTATTTGATTTTTTTCTAAGGTGCACATGGTTGCAGTTAAAGGACTTGCCTCCCTCTCTTATCATTCCTACGTATGACAGACACGCTTTTGAATGCAAACCTTCAACAGTACCGAACAGCATTTCGAAAAACTTTTCAAGAATGCGACGGCTTGCGTGGTCGCTTTCCGTCAGCAACGTAATATACCGACTGCTGTGTTTTTCGCTGAACGCTTTGGAAGGCCTCACACCTTGTACTTTAAAGTAATGCGTTTACCTCACATACAAAGACGTTGATTATTTTCAGGAAAGGGTAGGTCCAGAATTATATGGCTATTTCTTGAAATCCTGTAATAGAAGCAAAGTTCATTGTCGTTCTCGCAAGATAACAACTAAGCAATGTAGGAGCTTAAACTACGAAAACACTGACAAAAGGCTATGACTATTACCTAGTAACTGACAAAGTAGGTTAACCTATGATGCCAAAACGAACACTTCGGAAATGGAAAAATCGTCTTCGTGAATAGAACTTCGAAGATGAAGAAGCAACATGTACTTAAATAAAGAGAATACTCAACGAAGCAAATCTAAGCGTAGGTCGTGCGTTAAAATTCCGGTTTTCTTCTCTTTTTTTCTTTCATTTTTTCTGTGTTTGATAAGGTTACTTGTAAAGTACGATTTGATATTGCGGTACGACGCCTGAGTTAACGCTCTCAGAGCGTTTAGTCCATATTTATGATGGCAGTTAAATGTCCAAATCGATATTTTGCCAGTCTGACAATTTTGTTAGTGCACACAGTCATATTCTGCAGATTACTTCGGGCATGTTTTAAAGGCCAAGCGCACTGGGGCTTAAATTTACGTCATGAACTGTGCTACCAAGTGCACAATTAAATTGAGAGCATTTTTTTTCTATGAAAAATCAAGTTTAATGAGCCCGCACTGCAAAGAGGTTACTGGTCAGGAAACTGAGCTTTAAGTCATTATTTAACGTTGTTGTACATTCGACCATTCAAACTGGCCAATATTCCCAACGGAAACTGATTAAGTGCTGGAATGTGACAGAAAGCATGGAACTCACCCTGTTTAATTTATGCAACGCTATAAATGTGTGCTGCCCCATCTGGTGCGCCTCTGTTTTCCAGTAAAACCTACGGCTACTCGTTACTAGTGCGTTTTCGAGAGAAACAGAAAAGGGGTGTGTGGGATTGGTGGGGATGCTTACTAAGGATCCATATTTTTTATTAGAAGTACCCACCCGCACATCCCCCTTTTCTTTATTAAATCCTTCCTGGCCTATGCTCCAGATCCGCTTCATTGTTCATGCGGACGACTATGGGTCCAATTTTCCTCAGTTCTTAATAAACAGCGATCCGTGGAAGAATGGCCAGTTTGGTTTAACTACTAAATCTACTTTTGACGTTCTTGTGTGAATATTTGCATATTGCGAGGCTGTGCAAAGTATTTCCTCGTTTTGTTAGTTCAATTTAATAGGTTTGGCAAAATGTTTGGGTGAATCTCCAGGTTAATTTGGTAGAAGACTGGTAAAGCTACCGCCGATGAAATGAGCTAATAAATTAAGCCGTCGGCAAAAAGTACACACTGTGATATTCAAATCCTATGCTCAAGCGTAAATAATCATTAAACCGTAAGTGAAACGAATTTTCTTCATCCTTTATTTCATTCCGTCTTCCTTCATTGAGAAGGGCTATGCTGTTTGAGGTGATATGCAGAGGCAATGTAAGTATGTTGAAACCTTTTTAACATTGCGTAGCAGACAGCAATTTAAGGCGACTTAAGGCGACTTTAGTTTTGACTTAAGGCTACTTGGGGCGACTTTAGGCGACTTAATGTCACAGAGTACGCTCCAGCTTTGTGGGTCTCACAGTATTGTAGAAAAGTTAATCTCTTTTGTTTCAGTGAGTTTCTACAAACCACCTTTTCACAATAGGCAACCTGGAATCATCCATTAAAATGACAAAGCCTGTGTCGGGAATTAGGTTTGCCGACAAAGAACCCTCACGTAATTTTAACAATTTCGTTTAACGAATCTCACTTCTGGCTGAACAAGATTACAAACTCCTCTCTCGCCAAAAGCTGTACACTCCTCCTCTATGAGCGATTTAGATCTAAGTTCTTCAATCACGCGCATGGTACACGTGATAATCATACCTAACGATTAACTTATGTTACGCAATACAATTGTCCGGTCACGACATTCTCCCCCTACTTGATTCCGTAGGTATCAAATAAACAATAGAGCACTCGTTCAGATTATAGATCCTCTATTTGAACAATATCCCTAAAACGCTGTGCGGCAGCGGCAGCCGCATCACGTCTGAGTCGAAACTCTTTGGCTGTTAGATCATGCACTGGAGCCCCGCGCTCCTGATTACTGTCACACGACCACTCCATCGGACACAGTTGTTGGATTGCCCGCTCAAGGAACGATTTCCCTGCCCTTAATCTTGCTGCCCTGACAACGCCGTCTCTGCCCTTGATAACCTTGACTTCAATACCGACGTTCCATTTACTTCTGTTCCGTTCGTCACCTTGAATCAGGACGACGTTTCCGGTCTTAATCAGCGTGGTGGTTAAGGTTATGTCTTTCTCGAAGGCTTCTCATGTACTCCTTAGTCCATCGGGTCTACATTGCATCCTTACAGCGACAGAGATACCTTGCACACTTCCTTGAATCCTAGCTTTTAATTTCATCAGGATTGGTTTCCGGCAAATGATTGGGTTGACCAAACATCATAGCGAGTGGTGCCAGGGTGGGTAACTGGACATCATCTAGATAGGTAAGAGGGCGGTTGTTGAGTGTGACTTCAACGTCTAAGAGGACCTCTTCTAGCTCACTCCACGCGAGATTCGTTCCTGCGTTAGACTTGTATAAGGCCTGCTTTACGAGTCCGACCATCCTCTCGAACTCACCGCCCCACCATGGCGCTCGGCTAAGGTTGAACGGCCATGTGATATGCTGGTGAGCCAGGTATTCCTGCATCTTCTCATCTCTCATGATGCGTCTCAACCATTTGGAAGCTGCAACGAAACTCCTTCCGTTGTCGGAATAGACTTTTTGTGGCCTCCCTCGTCTGGCTATGAACCGCTTGAAAGCCTTCATGAATTCTTCAGTGGTTTGGTTGCTTAACAGCTCCAGATGGATAGCTCTGGTCAGACTACCCGCAAGTAGCAGGATATAAGCTTTACCATCTCTCTTCTTGCTGAATCTTCATAGTATTAGGCCAGCGTAGTCCACGCCCAGCACGTGAAAAGGGATTGCTACCATGGTACAATCAATTGGCAGCTTTCCAGGTGGTAGTCTTCCAAAAGCATTTGCTTGGAACTTCATGCAGCCGAAGCAACCACTGGTGACCTTCTTGGTCAACTGCCTCAGTTGGGGTATCAAATAATCACGTCTGATCAAAGCCATTGGGAGACCAGCTCCTCCATGTAACGCCAGCATGTGCACATCTTGAACCAGCACTCGGTGGTAAATAGATTGAATAGCTTCCTTGTATTCTGCCGCGGCGCTCGTACAACCCGTCGCTGTTGTTTTGCAGTTTGTCTTTTTCGAGCTTCTCTGTTCCACTTAAGCTTTCTTGCGCACTTTCAACTCACCACCGGGCTTCCTTATTAGTCTCGAGTGTCGTCAGAGGGCCAACGAGTCTCGCAGATTTCTTCTGCGTGCAACTGTTCACGAATCCTCTCATCCACGTTGTGAGTCGCACAGTTTTCCAGAAGCTGTCTTTCTCTATAACTTCATCAAGGTTGTCCTCGGTTTCCGTAACGGTGGGAAATATCTGTTTTGTAAGTTTGGCTTCTGCTGCGGTTTCTTAGTTCGGTTCTGTAAGTATGTCAACTGGCTAACAATCAGGCTCTGTCCACCCTTTTGGCCCTTTGAACCATAGCTCCCCAAGTTGTCTGCTTGGCAACCTCTGCTACCAATATCAGCGGGATTCTGGTGGGTACCAACATGTCTCCAGTGACTCTATGCCTTGTCTCGTATCTTGCTCACTCGGTTCGCCACAAACTGTTTGTAGGCACTGCCCTCTCCTCTGATCCAATGTAGAACTACAGTACTATCCAGCCATCCATGGACTGACCTAACTGGCTGGCCTTCTGATGCGTTCTTCACATTTTCCGCAAGGTGCGCTGCCATGTGTGCAGATACAAGCTCCAGTCTAGAAATGGTTAAACCCTTCCTCGCCAGGCGTAATTTTTGCTGACAGTAACCCTTGGTTGACACTGCCTTCACGGGAGCTGCAGTTCCGGTCCCACTTGCGTCTCGGAACGCGTGTAAGTCCATCGCTTCAATAGCTTCCTTAAGGCCTGCCAAAATGCGCAGGACTTGAACTTGGTCTGAAAGGCCCTTCTCAAATTTCTTCCACAGCTTCGCCACCGTCTCGGGCACTTTCTGGTCCCATGGGAGATGCTGGTCACAGACTTCTCGATACAAACGTTTCCCCACAAGTGATACCGGTTAGACTAGGCCAAGCGGGTCATAAACCGAAGCAAGGAACTGCAACATTTCTTTCTAGGATACTTCTGAGGAGGCCTATCGGAATGTGAGAGCGATGGTGTCTTTGTCCCATGCGATGGTGATTTTGTTCCATGGTAACCCCACCAACTTGGTTTATCCGGGTTTGACTCAAAGTTGCTCTTTGGCATAGCTTTGTTTCCCGTCTTCTTGCTCAGCCCTTGCTTCTATCACCGGTTCATTTGAATGCCACTTGTGTAACTCAAACTGTGCTTCTACAAATACTGCAACGGCCGATTCTTTCAGCTTGCGCACTCTCTCTGTCGTTTCTCCACCGGTGACAACATCGTCAACGTATAGACTCTTCTTGACTTCTTCCACTGCAGCTGGGTATCTCTCTTTCATACCTTCTAAGTGTTGATGTAGTGTTCCTCCTAACAAGACTGGTGACTGGACAAGTCCAAACAATGCACAGGTGAGTCTCAACACTTCTACATTCGACGTTTCTTTGTCCTCGATCCAGTGAAATCTCAGAGCATCTCGATCCTCTAGTAGTATACGGACCAGTAGGAACGCCTGTTTGAGGTCACCTGCCAAAGCCAAAAGTTTCAATCGGTTTCTTACAAGAATGTTCCTCAGTTTTGGAGGGGTAGTCCCGTCTCTAAGCAGTCGTTCAATGATGGACTTTTCTCGTTTGATCTAGCTGACGCATCGAAGATGATTCGCAGCTTGGTGGATCCTGCAGACTCTCTCACAACAGGCTTATGCGGGATGTAGAGTTCTCTTCCTTCTGGATCTGAAGACACTCTCTCAACGATTTCTTTTGCTAACTCTAAAGTGGTCTTGAATAACTTCATCATACTGGTCCAGAAGGTTGGAATCTTTCTGCAGTTTCTTAGGGAGGCTTTCCAGTCTTCTCAGACTTCCCTTTTAAAGTGTTTGGGAGGAGATCATGACCATGTTTCCATAGTAACCCTGTTTCATACCATCCTTCGTCACTGCGTCTCATTTGCTCCTTAAAATCATCGTAAACTAATTGTTGATAACCATCGGTCTGTCCTGTAGACCTAACACGTCTAGACTGCATAGCTCCTCGTAATCAGTGGCCGAGGTTCTGGGAGATAAACGCTCCCGATGCGTGCTTCTTTTCCAGCTGACGTCATTGTCCATGGCAGTGAAGTTAGCTCAGCAATTGGGTCTCCAGCTTTTCCAATCCGTGGCTTTGTGTCAGTCTGAATTCTCGAGTACCTGCTTGCTCCCAGTATCAAATGGATGGGTAACTCTGGCCTCTTGTCGTCATCGTTCATGAATACTCCCTGGAGGTGGGGGTACTGATGAATCTTGTCAGCATATCTTGGGTTAGGGATGGACAGCAGAACGCTTCTATCTACCTTACTAACTGATGCTCCATCCTAAACTCTCCCACGATGCTTGAAATCTTGACATCATACTGGTAAATCTTCTGATTACTCGAACACATCATCATGTCAATTCTCATGTGCTCTATCGTTGACTGTTGTTTTCCCAGTCGCTTGATAAGAGCTGCTGAGGCATAAGAACTTCTGGCCTTGTGTCCAGCAATGCTCGGCATTTTATGCCACCTACATCAACAACCACGACAGGGTAAATGACTGCTTCTTCGCCAGTGGCTAACAGCATCTGTTGGGAATCCCTGTCACAGATTGATGTGTGGTGTCTGCCATTACCAATTTTGGCAACTTCTAACCCTACGACAGTCCACAGCCCGGTGCCTTGTACCAGTGCAGTTAAAACACAGTCTTTTCTCACTGAGGTACTTTTTCGTAGTGCCACGCCCACTATCTTGTCACAGTCGACTGATTTGTGCCAGCTCGATTAACAGTACACGCATGGTCTTGCTTTCAATTCTTTTTGCTTAGAGTTAAACACTCTGTCTCGTGACTTAAAGAATTTAGGGGGTGGTTTGAAAGGCGGTTTCCTTGACAATAGTTTCTCGTAATTAGAATCTTCATCGGGCTTCGGTGGGTTCCTCGCGGTTCACTTTCGCAACGCTTCGACAAGCTGGTTGAATTTCCACTCTTTTAAACCGTCGTCGGTTCTCACCAAATCTCCATTAATTCCTTCTAATCAGGGGTTTAGTGTCATCCTTTTGTAACCATTCACCTCGCCGAGTTTGCGCATTGTTTCGAGTGCTTGGACGGATGAGCATAATTTTTCATAAAACTGAGATATCTTGTTTGGGTTGGCTCCGTAAATCACAGGAAGTGACATGATGCTGCTTGCATAGTCATTTGCGATTTCGCTCTCTTTTCCGATTTCGTTTTCAGAATATTCGTCGCTGTTTAGTAGCCTTCAGTGGTGAACGGGAGAGCATCTATAGACGATCGAACTTGAAGCTCCAAAAGCTTCTTAAGGTATGAAAACTTTGTTATCTGCGAAACATTAGCCGCGTCAACTTCCGCTGCGAATTGGCCACAAACCCGCAGCCAGTCAGCTGGGGTGCCTTTGAACTTGGTGATGACAAGTTTTGGCAGCTTGGCGTTCATGTTTTGCTTCTTTTATCTTCGGTTTTCTTTAAAGCGTTTTGTATTCTTTCCATCGCGGTGATTGCTTGTCCTTGTGTGATTTTGAGGGTTTGAAGTTTTGCGTTGACCGCCTTCATGAACTGATCGACTGTCTTCGGCATCCATCTTCTGTTCTCAGATGATCCAATACACAAGATTGTAGCTTAACTCATTGTTATTATGCGGAACAACTCTGGATTTCCGTCATTGTAAAGAATAAATCATAAAAACAAAACTGCAGTATTCATTAAAATTACACTTTAGGCAGACTTAGCTGCTGTTCCGTTATTTCTGTTGATTCCGCAGCTTCTTGTGTTGCCCTCTGTCAATAGCTAGCCTTTTCATGTTCTATCTTTGTTCCATGACTCCTAAAACAAAATTTAAAATATACCATTGTGATATATACACGAATTGCCTTGCAGTCAAGCTGAAACAGAGACATATCAAACTCATACACACTATTAGCTGCCTTGTCGCATTTTTTTGCAAAGAACTTTGAGTGGAACCAGAGACGGCCGCTATATTTATTTCATTTGAACAACAGTGGGGACTGAGACGACTTGTTATTCGAAACTCAAGTTGTTTAGATGCATGCTCTAGGCAATAATTGCTTTTGGCAGAATTCATTTCATGCCATGTCAATGAGGGACCCACTCATGATCACTCATGTATGATTCGTAATAACAAAGTTCATTCAAAAGCTTTTGTTTAAATTAAGCTTACTCACCGAATAATGACTGCCCTTTGAATTTTTCGCCATTGAAACGTCCATAATGAGCCCTTCTTTTAGCTCCAAATCTTTGCCAAGAATAAAGCGTTCTCGTTAAGGACACTCGCGATGTTTTCCTCTGGTCACTGTATAATTTTTTGAAAGGGAAATCTACTAATGAGAAGCACGAGCGATCAACCGGTAACGTTGAATTCAAAGACGGGCGCCAAAAAAGCATGAATAAAGCGACCTTTGTTACCACTCACGAGGATAGTCACGTGAAAATTGGCGTGTTATCATTGGTTCAGTTGATCAGTCGAGGAGGGAATGGAGAAGAAGGAGAGAGACTGGGAACGAAGTTGCTGGACGAGTCGCTTTCGATGTCACGTCGGTTTCCTGTTCCACGCTGTTTTGATGGTCTTTTCAAAGACAGATCTTGCTTCAGACGGAGAAAATAAACTAAAAGGGGAAAATGGAACGTACTTTAACTTGTTGAAATGTTCATAAAGGTTGTCAAGATAACAAACGATCGAGAGTCACTTGAATCAATGTCACTGCAAAGGTAAGGAATTCAATGCTTTTACAGGGATTTTCAGTTATGATAAGCTATACCTCCACGATAAG
>Ga0126343_10001202_pt1 | contig 11747 bp, 2 predicted proteins | sample Cyp2metagenome_FD_92531 | JGI IMG/M metagenome (GOLD analysis project Ga0126343, IMG submission 92531) | Coral microbial communities from Lord Howe Island, Old Settlement Bay, Australia - Cyphastrea 2 metagenome | ecosystem: Host-associated > Invertebrates > Cnidaria > Coral ... | reverse complement strand
GGAGTTACCGCTAAAGTTCTTCTTACTAACTGAACAGTTCTTGCACTAGCAGAATTATTACTTTCAATGTGTCAGAACTCTAAAATAATCATTTTTCGTTTCTTTTGATGGATCATTTTCTCTACAGATTGTCTGATTGATTGATGGATAGATTGATTAATTGATTGAAAGATACCTACACTCCGGAAAAAAATTATCTCATCTTATCAGTTAGTACAAAAAATGACAATGATGTTCCCCAACTAACCGATTACCTACATTTTAATGCGATTCCTTTACAGTAGGAGGTAACTCTGTATAATACAATGAATCAGTTAGTATTTTGCCAGTTTTCCTGATTTTCCTTTTGCAAATGGATATATTCATCAAGGCCTATTAATCATTTTAGTTTTAAGCTGAAGCAATAAGTTTCAAATACTCACTAAGTAGCAAATACATTTACAATACAGCAACATCTCATTTACCATATCGTAACCACTAGCAGGATAAAAGTAAATAATTGGAATCCCATTTTCCCCTTCTACTATCGATCACCCTGATGTATATACTCAGTTAACTTTTGAGCTGAGAGTTAAGGGTTATTTTGAAATCCACTACAGGCCATTTATTTTTACTTGTTTCAACCTTAAAATCTTAGTGTCTTTCATTTTTTTCTTGATAATTATGTTTTATCCAAATTACAAGAAAACCTGTAAGCCACACATGTACGCATTGCGGACCTATTTTTAAAAACACAGGAATGTTGAGATGGCCCAGTGGATAGCAAGTTCGCCTGGAAATCCAGCCACCGAAGTAAGGTCGAAGTTCGAATCCACCTTTACTTCCGGTTAACTTCTGCATAAATAAAAAACATTTAAGTTTCGTCCATCTTTTGTATGTTACATCCTTCTCTCTCTTCTTGAACTTTTTTTGACAGGTACCTTCTAGTGCGTTAGTACTTTGCATGGGCTCTATTTTACGACGCTGTTTAAGGTGTGGTCTTGTTCCTCTCCTATTTTTGGTGCCATGAAAGCAATCCTACCTCGAACTTCCGTACGTTGTTTGTTGAAAATTGTTACTATTCTTGGCTTGCACTGTCATGCAATCCAGATGCAATGAAAAAATTATTCGAAAACCATTCAGTGGATAAAGTCAAAAAAATTGTGATGTTATAGGAGATTGATAAAGACGACACTTCTCCAATTTTTAAGCTTGTGCGGTCACCCAAAATTCAGATATTCGTCGAAGTATTTTGGTGTACCTCTGTGGAACACCAACATGGCGGCCGGAAAACAGTGTAAACATCTGAAAACTTACTTTGGCAATCTAGGCAACTGATTATCTGAACTGAACAAACAAGCATTTACAAAAGCACTTTTCCTAATACTTTCACCACTGTATAGGCTAAAAATCGTGGGATAAGTATATATTTTTCGACAAACGTGTTTATAGCTTTATGTCACGCACCGCCATAACATACGCTGTTTGCCAGACGAAGCAAGCTGCTGAGCTGAAAAGTTGTACACAGCCATAGATTTAGCACCCTTATGCCTGATGAGGATAAATACTTCAGGATAAAATATTGATTATTAGATAATATAATATTGCTGTTTTGTGGACACAGATTTATATAGCCACCATTTATGAAATTTTATTGTTGAGTTATGTCTTTAAATAAGGGAATCTCCTTAGAAAAGCTTGTATGAGCTTGCTGAGATCTCCTGCTACAATACTCTAAAATGTTATTTAATATATATCACACTGTTGTAATAGATGAGTGGCAAATAAAGAACTGAATTGAATTGAAAATTGAACTTTGGTGTCTCTTTAGTTTTGGATTTTAGAACAAGATGACGTCGCGTGCAAGCCAAGAATTCGGTCATTCCCTTCTAGCCCAGTTGCAGTGCTTTGGCTCTTTTAGCCAGAAATGCTATCCTGGAGACCTGTCACCTCCCCGATCCCCACGGAGAAATAAGAAGACCGAAATCACGAAATTCTGCAGACATTTTTTCCATTTACACTCTCCCCCACCCCAACAACCCCTTACATAAAACAAAATGGACAACTAACAGCACAACTTTCTTCATAAAAAACTGTTCTATTAGTCAGGTAAAAACCTTGGTATTTTACAAGCTAATGATAAAATATCATTTCTGGAGCACGAGCTAACACATCTATCGCGTTTCATTCCCTTAAGGCTTTCACTAGTAAATACTTTTAAACTTAAAAACAGCCAAGGCCTGAACTCTGATTCGTTCATTAATTATATACATTGTGGAAACTGTAAAACTGTGCTGTAAGATATCATCGCTTGTTTACAAAAATAGAAAACACTCTGCTTCATATATTACACAGTAAGATTCCTTTTGTTATAGGTGAACATCTCCAGCAACAAAAACTACTGACACTTCTGGATGTCTGGATGACAACTAAAACCAAAAGCCTTCTTAAAGGGCTTGTAAAAACACTGAAGCTCAATTTCTAGCGTAACGAAAAAAACGTCATATGTTTGTAATCTGTTATCACCACAAAAATAAAGAACCGTTTCTGCGTGAAGAAGGACTGTAATATGGTTACAATATAAAATTTGGTATACACCTATCTCTAGATGGGATTCATTGTCTCATATGGACGGCGAGTGAGTCAAGTCGGAGTTCGAACCATCATGAGAGTCTCTACGCAATTGCAGCACGTGCATTGAAGATGGCCGCCAGCCTGATTTGGGTGTGGCTCCCGCAGGGGCCGAAAATACCAGAGATGATGTACCCGTTTCCAAAGGAGAAACCGACGGAGAATGAGTAACTAAAGGCGTAATAGCAGTGATAAAGTTCGGCGAAAATATAGCGTTTGGACGGGGGACTAATAGGTGAGCGAGGAAGTGAAGAAACTGAAAGAAGCATGTCTGTTGCCACCATTTCTGTTGTAGAATTCCTTGATCCTTGCTAAGGCAAACTCAGACTCAAAGGGCGTTTTCCATTTACAAAAAAATTCCGGAAATTCCGGTTGGGTTGTAAATGGAACACGACTTTTTGGTTCGTTCCACTGGAAATTTTCCGGAATAAACGGAATTTCTGAAAAGGTAGTCCCGTTTTCCCGATGGAAATTTCCCAATGGAAATTTGTGTTCCATTTACAGATTTCCTGTCTTACCACCAGTTCCATGCATATCGCGGTGTCTTAAGCGGCCAGGCCTCCCTAGAATGGGACTTGTAACAAATGGAACGCGCTTTTCCCAAACGGAAATTCCCAATAGAAAATTTCCGAATTTTTTTGTAAATGGAAAACGCCCAAAGATTCCTTCGGCGGGCGTCGTCTTTTATTTTACCACTTTTATTAGAACACGTCCGCTAACGGCTGAAACTACAGGCCCCAGTCAAGCAAATAATCCCAGTTATAACTTCCAGTAAGTTATTTGCAACTGCTTACGATCGAACTTAACGAGCCACCGTAAGAAGGATGATCGTGTCCTTCTTCGAAAAATGGTCTCACGCTGTCGATAATCGATTAACCCTCGTTGGGGTTGACTTCCGGCGTCGGCTTCTCATGTCTGCTGTGCACTCCGCCGTCTGCCATGCCGTCCCCTCCTTCATCCAACACGTGAAGGTATTCTCGTGCTCCAAGCTCAGCGGGTGACTTATCTCGTTTGTGTGTTTGGTTATCGATCGGGGGGCCCTCCACTTGCCCCATGCTGCTTTTGTTGCTGATCGGGAGCTGACGAACTGCAGCCTGCTTAATCCTTGGATCCCCTCCTACAACGTAGTTCTCCAAATGCAGACTCCCTATATTTTCGTGTGTGATCACCACCTTGACAGGGCCTTGACCACTTGCGCTATTCGGCGTATCCGAGGATTTGGTTCCAAGGGCAGGCAAGTTACTCGGGCTGTTCAGGGGGGAGTACTTCTGAGAATAGCAGTGTGGCGTGGACATGTTGGCAAGGTTGATATTTCTATTTAGAGGTTGAGGATAAACGGTGATCCTATCGATTGAGCCATCGCAACGCAAGTGAAGATGCTGTTGATTCCTCTTCTTATTCTTCTTTTGCATATAAATGGTGACCATAACGATGATAAAGGCGATTAAAATGACCCCGGCCAGGACTGCTAAGACAATAATTATAATCAAAGTGCTACCGGCTATCCCTCCGTCGTCCTCGTCATCTCTTGCCCCTGTAGTCGGACATCCAAGGCAGGCAAAATATATTCCTACTTCAACCCTGACCAAACTCATCTTTGAATTTGCTTTGCCGCTATCGGCGCGTACGCGTAGCATGACCGTTCTCACCTCAGTCTCTCTTCTTGCTCTCCGGTGTGACCCAATCGATTCTTCATCAGCTAAATCCACACTTCTTCGGCTGCGCCTAGTACTGTTGACTTCCTCGAGCGCCTTGTTCACGAAGATAACTCCAGAAGTTCCATTGATTGCAAACACACTTAAAATGCTAAACTCAAACGAATAACGCACGACTCCATCTTCGCCTTCATCTTCGTCTGTGGCGACCACCTGGCCTACAACGTCGCCGATTTTCGCGTTACCAAGGATGTCAAACTCGTAGCTACTCTTTTCAAACTTGGGTTCGCTTTCATCCAGGCTTTTGATGTAAACTGTAAGGTTTACGTTGCTTGTCAGAGGCGGGCTTCCTCTATCTTCAGCTTTGACTTTTAAGACGTAACGATTACGAGTTTCGTAGTCAAACGTTGCGTTAGTACTGAGCTCTCCGCTGAAACTGTCGATGACAAAAAGGCCCCAGCCACTCCCCCCGAGGATGCTGTACTTGACCGCTCCATAGTTCCCAGAGTCGTGATCAACAGCAGTAACAACGTAGAAGGATGTTCCCACAGGTGAGTTTTCTTCCACCGCCACTTTATCAGGATGAGGGATGTAAAATTCAGGAATGTTGTCGTTTATGTCGCCTACTTTGATTGTCACAGACGCATGACTCTTCTTTCGCTTAAGACCTGAAAAAGGAAGAGTCATGTTCAACTTCAAGACTAGCTAAAAGCAGATTACTTTGATTCCTCGGGGTGAGAAACTTCGGTGAGAAACAATCCACCGTAGGAGAAAAGATGGCGGCTGTACATTTAACCACAATACCTTGCGAACCTAACACAGGCTATAAGGCACTGAGAAAATTTTTTACTATATTTGTCGCTGTACTAAGCACATTGTGTAGCCTAGGTTTGAAAATATGGTAACTCTTCTGTACGTTTTTATGAACGTTGTTAAGATTTTCGTGCGCTAGGAACTATGGGTAAATGTACCAGTCGCCATCTTTTTTCCTACGGAGGATCGTTGTTAGGCATAGAAAGGTATCCTTCTTGCGTGACAATTTTTTTTGCCAGAACAAAACGTCACGCACCACCTCACCCCTTATCCCGTGTCTGTTTTTCAGGGCTGTTTTCAGGTTTCCATAGATTTGGGTCTAACGTTTCCTCTGGATTTGAGGGCAATTGAAGGAAAACTTACACCAGCTAGTGCAAGATCGCTAGTTGAACTAAACACGGTTGGAATTACTCAGTCGTGTGCCCAGGGGTTTGCTACCAGAAAAGCTGGGTGGGGGAGTGCGGCCCACTTTCCAAAACCCTTACTCTATTTATGACCAAAATCTGCCATTTTCCCTTCTCTATTTATGACCTGACCAAAAATTTGATACCCTATTTATGATCTGACCATTAAATCAAAACCCTGTTTTCAGACCTGCGTTAAATAATATTAAGTTCCCCGAGTTCAGACCAATTAAATTACCGTAAACATAATTTGTGAAAGGCTTTTGTTCAATGCTTTTCGAAAATTATGAGAAAGTGGCCTTTTCTGAAAAAACATACCCATATTCAGGCTAGAGTACAAAACCCATACCCTACTATGACCAAAACAGCTGAAAAACCATACCCTTTGGGGCTGCACATACCTATGTAGCTCATATAAGGGAGTAACCCCCCTCCCCCCGGGTCGTGTGTAACAACAACAATAACAACAACCAAATATACTTTATTTCACCCAATGGTTATTACAATACTTATACAGATAAATATACAGATAAATGTTGGGGTGCTGGCTGCCCGAAATAACCTAAAAGTTAAAAATGCCAGGCAGCCAGTTAAATTAACCGCTTTAAGGATAAAACTAGCAGTTAGTTAAGAGAGAAAAACACCAGGGAAGTAACGTGCGAGGAAGATTAACACAGATTACGAACGATAAACTAAACAAATAGTTGATTCCTTAGGATTCGCCGTCTGGGATCTATCTACTTCAATTATGCCAATCTTACAGAACAGTCAAGTTACTCTCACCCGGTCCAGCACACCATCGGTAATTCCTACGTCAAACAAAAAATAAATCAAGTAAAAGAGAAGTCTTACCTTCATCTCTAGCTTCTACCAACAGCTTATGTTCCTTGACACTCTCGTGATCCAAGGGCTTGATTGTCACTATTTCACCAGTCGTGCTGTCGATCTTGAAAGACTGTTTGTCATTGCCTGACCTGATAGAAAACATCACGTGTCCGTTCAATCCCGAGTCTCTATCCGATGCATTCACTCGGAGGATAATTGTATCGTTCGGCACGTCTTCGCTGACTTCTTGAAAGTAATTAGCGGGATCGAAAACTGGTGGATTATCGTTCACATCTATGATGGTGATGTTTACTTCAACTACAACGCTCTTATTCGTGCTGTCATCCCGTGCTTCAACACCTAGGAAGTATTTTGATTCCGTCTCGTAGTCCAAACCGTCTTTATTTACCTCTATGACACCACTACGGTGACCAATCCTAAACAGTGACTGGGGATCACCAAATTTAAGCTCGTAGCTGATGTTGGCCACGTTCAAATCAAAGTCATCGATTGCCGAAACCGTCACAACCGAAGTACCGGGTTTCGTGTCTTCGGGAATGCTCGCCTTGTGGGCTGCCTGGCTAAACCTTGTAGTTCGGTTCATTCTGATCTGCACAGTGGCAAAATCACACTGAGTAGGAGTACCATGGTCAACGGCTGACACGATCGCGAAGAGCAACGATTTCCGAACGCCAACTTCGATCCGTTTCGCCGTGTAGACGATGCCGGAGGAACTATTAATTCGAAATTCGTCGACGGAAGTGTCGAATGCATACGTGAGCTGCCCACTGGAGCCACTGCCTTCGTCTTCAGCGCTGACCCGCAGGATAGACGTCCCCACCGCAGTTTCCCCGGATAAAGTCGCCTGATAGGGGCTGTCGAACTTGTCTGAGAAACACTGCACGGTGATTTCGTTTTCATCAAGAACCTGAAAGCAATTTAAAAGATCTGTTCTTTAGCTGAAACAAAAGGTTAAGACTACTTCTCAGGATCATCACTCTATAGCCCCTTTTTGGGTCGCCATTGAATCCCGCCCGGGAATATCTGTTGGAAGGAATGACTGCTTAACGACGCAAACAGAAATAACCAGTTCCGTAACCAACATATTGAAGCAGAGACAAGGTATCTACCGATAAACGTTCCCTCGGCTTCTCTTCAAACCTTACTAACTAAAACGGAGATAATAATAATGGTCAATAATCATCATCAAATAATCTTAAAACTAATATAATAAACGAAACTAAAGAAAAGGAATTCGATCAATGTGTTGCAATAAGAAATTTCCAATATTTGAATTGGAATCCGTGAAAAACCTACTGACACGAGGCGCGCGTACAAGTGCAAGTTTGTTAGCGCGCGAAACAAAAGCAGCGCGATGTCCAGAGGTTGGAGGTGAAATTTGGGAGCGTAACCAACGACCACGGCAACGTCGAGAACGACGCTTAGTGTAAAACAAATTTAGAGTTATACGGGATATGGATCTGTCCCGTACTCCAATGGGTCTAAAAACGTGCTCGGGCTAAATATGCATTGAGACTAAAAACCGAAGTAACCTACGATTTCCATGAAGGCCAGTTTTTTTTTTTTTTTTTTTTTTCAGGTTTCGTGAAGTCAAACTCGATTGAGTCCCTGGGAAACTGCCAAAAGCGGTTAAATCAGGGCAAGTTTTTCCCTTATATCAACCGATTAAAACAAATCATCACGTTTTCCGGATTTCCTTAATGTTTATAACTCAGTTTAATAGTCCAATCAAGCCGAGTGTATATAATTTCTTAAGCCCTCTCATGAAATCGAAACTTAAACCCTTAACCTATTAATCCACATTGGACTTGTCCGGAAATTCAAAAATAAATTATCTCAGTCCTACTCCAGACACAACACTGAAATCCTCCCAGCAGAATGTGAATGTGAACTTTATTTCCCTCGCTGATAGACGAAAGTAAACTGATTAATTATAAAGAGGTCATTCAACAGATCTCCAGTTGATGCACATGTTTTCTTTTATCTCTTTTTAGGGAAAAAGCTCACTAGCCTCTGACAATTTGAAATTGTCAAGGCGTCTCGGCTCGGTCGTGGTCACATATCAATCTGCAAACTTGCAGCAAGCTGTAGCTAAGCTGTTGTTTTTAGTACCAACCTTGTTCTGAACACGCCTAAAACAATTTCTAATCAAATTAGACATTACAAAAGAGCATACTTTACAACGTATTTCGCCCTTTTTTCGGGTTGAATTTCCAGGAACGTTGCGTGCGGTTAAAATAAATGCGTCGCCATTAACATTATTTTTCATTTTTTATTTTTTTTAAAATTGCTTTAGATTGTTGTGTAGCAACAGTTGACTATATTAATTCTATATTAAGTTGGAGGAGGAATGCCCCACCAGGGCAAATAAGATTTGACGTTAAAAGCTACCATGTAGTCAAAAGCACACCAAAAGTACTTCATCAGTGAGTGTCTGCCGAAAACAACGCTGGAGTTCTGGAGTTCTTTTTTACCGAATGTAAACAAACATTTTTGACCTGTCAACATTTTCTGTGAACAGAAGGCATACCTTGCAAACGAAGAAACATTACTCGCATACGGAGAGCAGGCAAGCTTTTTCTTACACCCAGGGCTTATTACTCCTGTTAAGACGTTTAGCGCGGTTGTTTTTCGATTTCGGTTCAATCGACGCGCTTATAACACACATTCCTAGCAGGAATGCAAAGGGGAACCCACACGTAAATTATAATTAAACTAGAGAGATAACAGGGCAGCTGTCTTCTGTCATACTATCTAAAAACTGCGCTAACAAGCTTGCTGAAAGATTTTTTTAAAAGGTGAAACTGGTCGGATGCCCGAAGCTTTTTTAAAACACGTGAAAAACATCAAACAAATATTTCACAATGACATGCGTTTACAGGATGAAAGTATTTAATTGCCTTAAACGATATGCAAAATAATTCAGGCGCGTAGGAGGGGGGGGGGGTTCGAAGGGTTCCAACGAACCCCCTTTGGAAGACTGAAAACACAAACTGTTGATTTTCAGCTTTTAGCAAATACTGGAGGAATGGAAAACAAAGCGTTGCAGCTTTTAAATTACCCTGCAAGAAGACGCTAAAAGTATATCGGGAAAGTATTTAATTGTTAGGAGAATGGGTACAAGTGAAATTGGAGATTTGATAGATGGAGTCTGGAGACAAAAGGCGGGAAATACAATTTCGGGGGACCCGGGTGATACGTGTATTTAGTGCATATTAACGCTTTGACGATGCTTTTAGTACATTGACGGCGGAGCCGGGGGGTGGGGGGCTTAAGCTTTTGCCCTGAGATTCCTTTGTGGCACACGTCAAGCTTTTGTAAAACGTTTAGTGTACTAAGCTGGTATGTGTGTTTGAAATGTATCAAATTAACAAAACATCGGAAATATTGTTGTTATGACTAAAAATACCTGTAATTTTACACTCCATCGAGTTAGAAATATTGACGTGCACAATGCTGAAAGTAGCATTTCCGGGCCTCTAGATTTCAAAATAGGCATGCCCCCAGACCCCCCAAGAGGCTCGCGTCTTCGAGACTCGTATTTGGTAACCCCCTTGATAAGTATTCCTGTCAATACAAACACCCCTTCAAAAACCTCAGCTACGCGCCTGTCAAATAGGAAATATCTGACTGAATGGGTCTTAGAGTGTATGCAAATCCCAAGTAGGGTGTCATTCAGGATAAGAACGCCGTATTGGAAAAGCCATTGAAACGATAGTGTCAAACACAAAAGGATAGTCAGAGTTGATAGAGCGCCGCCCGCGCCCGTCAAATTGAAACCTGGGCAAACAGAAAGCAACCAGGATACTAACCATGAACGTTGATAAAGAGAAAGAAAGTCTTACTGAGAATTCGTACCATAAAGAGATGGCGCGATTGCTGACTTCTTTAACCTTTCATTTTGAAAGAGATATGCGATCTCGGAATTAATGCTTAATAAGACAGGGCATGGCTTCGAGGGCACAAAACTGTATGTGTCTAATAAGCCAACATCATTGAATTCACAGTAAAGATTAATATAGACTTTCACGATAAGGGTTGATCAGAGACTGATATTATCTTTCTTGTTAAAAAACAACATTAATTATTTTCCTGAGTCGAAGCATTTGAAAACCAATCACTACTAAACGAAAGCAAAACTAAGTACGCCCGTAATACAAAAAAATATTGCCTTCTCCAAACGATAAGAGAATTTAAAAGGTTATTACGTTGTAATGTAAAAAGCAGCAATTCTTTCCAATGTTTGTAAAATTCCACGCGAGCATTTCAAGTTTTATTTGTTGTAAGTTTCGCCAGTGAATTTTTTGACAGCTACTGAGCTAGTTTTAACAAGAGCGTTTAATTAATTAACATATTAAAGAAAGAATAGATTTTGAAAATCCAAACTTAATTGGCGAAAGTAATGAAGTTCTGTTACGTTTTGCATATAGTTTAAGGCAATGTAAATACTTTCAACTTGTAAACGCATGCCATCGTGAAATATTTGTTTGATGCTTTTTTGCGTGTTTTAAAAAAGCTTCGGGTATCCGACCAGTTTCACCTTTTAAAAGATTATTATCAGATAATACCAGAGAGGCAGCTGCTGCCTATCTGTCTGGTTTTAATTACAATTTACATGTGAGGTCCTCTTTGCATTCCTTCTAGGATAAGCGCAACGATTGAACCGAAATCGAAATACGGTAATTTCGAGGACTGGACTAGACTGGACTAGTAAAACGCGGACTAGTAAAAGGCGGACTAGTAAAAGGCGGACTAGTAAAAGGCGGACTAGTACTACAATAATTGTCTTTATGTATGCTTATATTCTTATATAAGCATATATTACATACATATCTGTACACTTCTAATATAAAACGTTTGGACGCAGGAAAAATAAAACGAATAATCAAACTGCTAGGCTTGTTATTGCCGCATAACCTCCAAGATACGTGAGGGGATATTCACCAAAAGGTAAAGGAGTCACAGATGTTTTTACTTTCTGATATTCTTATGTTTCTTTGCTTCTAAAATAGATAGAATAAGAAAAACTCTTATGAGAAACTGAAAAATGTTAGTTAACGGAGAAGTGGACGAAACGATGGACGACAGCATCTTTTTTTTTGTCAGTTTAAGAACATCTGACCACACGCGATAGGAATGTGTACAGACAGGAAATGTGTACATTCGTGTAAACTAACCTTCACATTTACTATAGCATCTGACGAATTGAGCCCCGGTCCTTTGTCTCTCGCCGTCACCTTTATTTGGTAATCCTTCGAGAACTCATAGTCCAGCGCTGCGTTTGTACGAAGTTCGCCCGTTCGCGCGTCCAGCGTGAAAAGATCCTTATATCGAGAGTGAATTTGGAGAGAATAGACCACTTCACCGTTTGTACCGATGTCTTTATCTGTCGCCATAACATTTAATACAAACGTTCCTG
>Ga0126343_10001201_pt1:10000-11748 | contig 11748 bp, 6 predicted proteins | sample Cyp2metagenome_FD_92531 | JGI IMG/M metagenome (GOLD analysis project Ga0126343, IMG submission 92531) | Coral microbial communities from Lord Howe Island, Old Settlement Bay, Australia - Cyphastrea 2 metagenome | ecosystem: Host-associated > Invertebrates > Cnidaria > Coral ... | reverse complement strand
GCAGAGCAGCGGGAAGGTCGAGACCGCGGCGGCGGTCCGTCCCCCGGGGGGGGGGCGCTCCCAGTGGAGGGGCGCGAGTATTTCGCCCGTCTGTACCACGCCGCCCGCGCCCCACCCCCCCGCCACCCCCTCCGCCTCTGATGCTCTCAGCTAGTTAGAATACGAAAGTATGGAGAATTGCAGGAAAATAAATTGCAATGAAATTTTTGACAAATTACTACAATTCTGCAATGTCTCTTAACACTCTCTCAAAACAGCCAAACTTGACTTCACTCGCTTGTCAAAATGTCGTTTCCATAGCGATGTCATTTAAATGACGCATATCAAAATTTTGGCGACGGAATTAGCGAGGGTTAGCTTTTCACTTTTTCTCACTAGTGGTCGCACTGTAAACATTCGCTGACTGTTTGTTTTAGTTTACTTGACCATCGCATAATAGTTTAATGTTTATGTTAACCTCCAGGCATTACTACTTAAAGAGACGGCATTGAAAATTGGAAAGAAAAAGTCTTCATCTCACTGAGTCGAAGTTGTCGCTCGCGAAGACAAAAAAGAAAACAGAAAAGTACAAAAAAATGGAGAAAAAGACAAAGACACAACAACAACGATCGTGATGTTACCATTATTGTACTATTTTGCGATTTTGACTTTGTCTATTATTGTTTTTTGTCCTTTGTATTATTGTGTTTTGAAAATTAATAAAGGGGAAAAAACGAAACAAAACAAACGACAACAAAAGAAACGAGTTCGCTCGCTCAAGAGAACTGCAGTGCAGCCGGTATAAAGACATAACTAACCTAGCCTGCGAGCATGCTCTCCTTTACGCGAGCGGCGAAGAGCAAAGCGATCCGGCGGGTAGGAGTCTGGAGAACGGGCCCCAAGAAAGTGAGCCTGCCCTGATCTCCGTAATTTTTTCATTTTTGGTTTGTCTGAGTGAAGTGGTCGATAAGCGAGAAAGGCGACAAGACTGTCAATCTTTTGTGTTCGATGACGAGCAATTAAATCATTGTGGTATCCTGCGGAAACATACCGCACGATAAAAAACAAGGGTTTCAAACAAGTAGTCCACATTTGGAGTCAGAGGAAGACTTGAGTGCGCGTATTTCTGATATAAGTCTCAACAAAGTTCCAGTCTATTTCTGGTAAAATTTTAAACTACAGAGGGAGCAGGAAATACCAGTTGACAGTATGTTAATGAATAAAGAAGTGTTTGTCGTGTTGCCTGCTGCATTTAGGAATAAGAGTTTAATATTACAAACGCATGGGCACCGCTGTAGCTAGTAACAGGCCAACCAAGGCACTTGCCTCGGTAATTTCTTTCACTTTTGTCACCATAAACACTCTTAATACCTAGGAAGAGAACTCAACCATGGACAGATTGCCTCAGTCATAAGTCTTCCATGGACATTGCCTCAGTCATAAGTTTTTTCTGGCTACGGCCCTGATGGGATTGGAAGCGGGCAACGAAACAACACGAAAGCCTTTGCCCCTTTAGCAGCATGGTTGAAGACCACATTGCCTAAGCAAGATCTCTTAGAATCAAGTGCGTGGCCGTAGTCGACATAAACTTTGACAGATTTCTCTTCGGAAAAACGTTACTGACACCAATATCGCGCTCACATGTTGTTATGAAAAACGACAAATGACAAACGGTAACTTTATACCTTGGAGAAAACGCAATAATAAAAATCCACCTGTTACATGTATAAGCAGTAACTATTTCATGCTTGTAAAATTGTTCCTAGTCT
>Ga0126343_10001201_pt1:0-5000 | contig 11748 bp, 6 predicted proteins | sample Cyp2metagenome_FD_92531 | JGI IMG/M metagenome (GOLD analysis project Ga0126343, IMG submission 92531) | Coral microbial communities from Lord Howe Island, Old Settlement Bay, Australia - Cyphastrea 2 metagenome | ecosystem: Host-associated > Invertebrates > Cnidaria > Coral ... | reverse complement strand
TTTATTTTAGGAGTGTAAAATTTCACTATATTAAAGAAACTGACACATTTTCACTGGCTTCCGATACGCTATCGTATTGAGTTTAAAATTTCACTCATCACCCACAAGGCTCTTAACAATCTTGCTCCATCCTACATTCGGGATCTACTGTACTCACACCTTACGTTCCATCTCGTCAACTACGTTCATCGTCTAAAAATCTTCTTGTGACTCCTCATTTTAATTTGAAGACATACGGTGCAAGATCTTTTTTCCGTAGCAGCCCCCACACTCTGGAACACTTTGCCGTCTGACATTATGAACAGCTCATCAGTGTCCGGTTTTAAAAACAAACTTAAAACTTTCCCTTTTAAAAAAAGCTTTTTTATAGTTTATATTTGTATTCCTATTGTTAAGCACTTTTGAACTTTAAGGATACTAGCGCTATATAAATATTCTATTATTATTATTATCATTATAATTATTATTATTATTATTATTATTATTATCACAAGTGAAACCGGAAATAACAATATATAATCAGATATTCCATAAAAAGGTAGATATAAGGCAAAGAAACAAAATGATGGCCGAAAAGGTTACCTTTTAATGCCATATATTACGGCGAGACATGACTAACCTTCTTCAGGGGCATCACTGAAGCAAAGTAAAAATGGAGAAAACTGTTACAATACAGAAATAGAAATAATAGACGTGTACTGAAGCGGCTACCAAAAAGAAAGAAATATAAATAGTTTAAATTTTTGCCACGCCTCTTGTCTTCATTGCCACTCTGGGAAGAATTATATCAAGGCTTGAAGGACGGCTTTTTGGATGTATCTAAAGCGTTGTGAAAGGGATTGTATTTGCGCCGCGACTGCATTCGACAACACATAAATTTTCCCGCCGTGCTTCGAGCATGACTAAAGACGAAGGATGCGCGATTTACGCGATAACCCGATGTAGCTTTTTCGACGATTGGAGAAGGTATTTACCGTTGACCTTTTAGTTAGTCGTTTTCTTCAAAAAACTTACGGTCAACCGATAAGCCACATAAGCGTTGTCCTTGTTTATGTGCCCAACTTTTGTACGGCTCGGCAAGAAGTTAGGCCTACTCTCAAATTTGGTTTTCAAGATCATCGTCAGTTTGTTTGTGAAGAAGGTTTTCAGGATTTCTGTGTTGGACCCATTCTTATAGCAAATTACATTCTAATTTCCCCTCAATTTAAAAAATAGATTCAAATGAAATTTACCGTAAGCTTAAGCTTATGATTTAAACTTTGTTGTAAAAAGGTTTTTCCTCTGACTACCATTGTAAATAGACGCCACAAACCAGAAGCGTAACACTTTGTAAAACTGCCAAATCTATTTAAACAATTTGCTAATCTTTCTTTGTTTTTTGCGACTGGTTCTTGGTCGATTTTGACATAAACTTAAGTACTTGACGTTTTCAGAGTTATTAATCTTAGGTACTTTCCACGTTTAGCGCGCACGTACACGAACTCGCACAAACAGCCGTGATTTTAAAACTTTACTCTGTTTCTGCTGAATCTTTGAGATAGAATTTTTAACTTTATAAAAATTGAATTAAATTATGTGAACCTCCATGCATTACAACCTCTGTGAAAACGTTTTTTGCAGTACAGTAATTTTTCAGATACAACAAAATGTTTCGCCACTTAAATTAAAATTATGTGTCGGAATCGTGTAATTCATAAGGCTAAATCATTGAAAGCATGAAGAGTTCCAGTATTTGTTTACAGCTGTTTCGACAAAGGTTGTCCCACAAAAGCGTAAAAGTGTACGCGACAATGCCGATTAGTATTATGGGTAGAAAGAGTTTGGAGTTGATTCATAGAGGTTCACGGTGTTTACCAACAAGAAAAGAGAAGGCATAGATACATTTGTTCGTGCTGTTCCCCTCTATGTCGCTAAAACACCTAAAGCCTCAATCAAGGACCATGAACCCCCATTGCCCATAACACCTTTCGGCATTGTCGTGTACGGTTTTGTTGGGCAACCTTTCTCGAAACAGCTGTATGCGCAACTATTTTTCTTAGGCCAATACTATGAATGATGGCTTTATTGTACACTTTGTTATAATTTAACGCGAGATAGCACTTGTACCCAGACTTCCACTTTTTGAAAATTGTATATAGCTCCCTTAATATTTATATTTTGTTCGGTGCCCGGGCGGTCCGAAATGGTTTACACCATTGTGCTTCAAACCACGTTGACTGCTTTTTCAATAACGAAATAATTTCGTCACAGTGAGCAAAAACGCACTTGTGAGCAAAGTCACGTGACCAATGACGTCATCGCCCGTAGTCTTGTACGATAATTAGTTTCTGGTAAGACTTATTTCTAGACAACGTGGGGGTCTCGCTGCCCTCAAACTGACCATGTTATTTGGGATTGACGATTTTCCAGCTGCAAAGGATTCTGGGAAAGTTCTTATTATAATTATATATTGTTATTTAATTATTACTTCATTTTCAGCTACGCTTTTGATATGTTCTCAAGCAGAGAAAACAAGGGATATTATGAGTTCGATGTCCGTTTTTATCCGAGAGTGGTTGAGTCTAAACTGATTTGTCATGTTTTACTGAGTCATTACATAACACACATCGGCGGGTGCTCTTATTCATCGACGACAGAAAATTTGTTGGACTTCTGTACAAACAAACGTGAGTAGCATCTACAGACATAAACTTATTGTCATTTATTGTGCCTTGATGAAACATCAAGGGTTGCTTACACTTAGGCGAAACTCAAACTTGCAATTAAGCTTAGTACTACTTTTTTTTACTTTTCGGTCGTGATACACTCTGGCGAATTTCTCGCAAGCATGTCGCAAGACTCGGAGGGCAACTCTGAAGTCCTGAGACGCTGCTGTATCCAAATATATCCAACCATAGTGTTTTTGCTATGTCAGGGAAAAGCTGTTATTCTTCAACATATGTGGAACTTGGAGTGAAGTAATGTGGAGCTCTTGTAAAAGAAGCAGCAGAATATAACTTGGTCAGTGACAAACAAGGCACGACATAATTAAATTCAACATTGTCTTACTTCACTCATACTAGTGCAGCTTTTGACGAAACTACTGAATTAAAATTTCAACAGACATGAACGTTTTGAGTTGAGGGCTGTTGTGGGCCAAAAGCATCAAACATTTTGGGAATTACGGACGTCTTTTCTCCCTCGCGACATACACAAAAATCCTCGCAGCAAGTGCGCGCGTGTGTCACAGGCGATGGTGCAATTTGTTCTAAGAATAGGAAAATTGTCCCATACCATGGGGACAGCCCCAATAGTAGAATTAGCGCGCGCTTACGGTCTCCATCCCCAATTATGGCTCCTGATCAATATCAATACGTGGGCAAATAACCTTGTATAAAAATAACTATATAAAATTATCAAAATCACCTTATCACTCGGGCTTTCCAAAAGAAAGGCACGAGTTGGAATTCCGGCTTTTTTTTTCGTTCAGTGGCAAACCGCAATAAAGTCCTCAACACGCATGCGCTAAGTTACGCACGCGTGTTCTGATGAGCACATGGCATCGTGCAATGGCAGAGGAAGAGGAGTATTTACGGTGGAAAATCAACGCACGTACTGTGTGTAATACGCTGAAAACGAATACAAAATATGCATTCAGCGTTTGCGGTAGACGTATACTAAAAATGTCGAGCGTTATCGGAAAGGGTTAGTTCGTGAACGTTACGAGATATCTCTGTATGAGCAAACCTTTCATTGAGAAGCATCCTATATCACCTCAGCTGAGCTATCTATTGTTAAACGAGTGGAGCATAAACGCAAATCTCACCGTGTATGCAGACGGGATCGCGAACAAGCAGAATACCAATACGGAGTTTGAAAGGTTTAAGGAACAATTGCAAGAACAGAAAGGTCGTCTATGCGCGTATTAATGTTTCACGTACATGTATACCCATGTCATCAACATTGTACTGTTATGTAAATGCCAGAAAACTATTAAATCAAAAGAGTCCTAAGCTGAGCTGTCGTGAGAGAATTCGTCAAAGTCTAAGAAACATAAAATATCGTGCCAGCCGATATTGAACATTGCTTTCTTGTAACAAACTGTTGTGGAGCATAAACGCAAATCTCACCGTATATACAGACGGGATCGGGAACAAGCAGAATACCAATACGGAGTTTGAAAAGTTTAAGGAACAATAGCAAGAACAGAAAAGTCGTCTATGCGCGTATTAATGTTTCACGTACATGTACACCCATGTCATCAACATTGCACTGTTATGTAAATGCTAGAAAACTATTAAGTAAAAGAGGCCTAAGTTGAGCTGTCGTGAGAGAATTCGTCAAAGTCTAAGAAACATAAAATATCGTGCAAGCCGATATTAAACATTCCTTTCTTGTAACAAACTGTTGTGGAGCATAAACGCAAATCTCGCCGTATATACAGACGGGATCGTGAACAAGCAGAATACCAATACGGAGTTTGAAAAGTTTAAGGAACAATAGCAAGAACAGAAAAGTCGTCTATGCGCGTATTAATGTTTCACGTACATGTATACCCATGTCATCAACATTGCACTGTTATGTAAATGTTAGAAAACTATTAAGTAAAAGAGGCCTAAGTTGAGCTGTCGTGAGAGAATTCGTCAAAGTCTAAGAAACATAAAATATCGTGCAAGCCGATATTAAACATTGCTTTCTTTTAACCCTTTCACTCCCGTGGGAAAAACCACATATCTTGTAAAACGTTAACTATAGACTCAAGAACCACTTGCTGTATACCAATTAAAAGATATTATTTGTGGGATACCATTCATTACACTTACAGCCATAGAGGAAGCCTCAGTTTGAATTGAAAAGCATTCAAAACGAAAAAAGAAAAACGTTAAAAAATCTCTAACTCTTTATATAGTTGAGGTATACCCCTAAACTATAGCTTAATGTGCAGCTCTTAAAGTGTGGGTTATTGTCAGATATTTACTTGACCTTAAAAGTCTAAGAGGAAAAAGTTGCAAAATTTGTAG
>Ga0126343_10001200_pt1 | contig 11749 bp, 6 predicted proteins | sample Cyp2metagenome_FD_92531 | JGI IMG/M metagenome (GOLD analysis project Ga0126343, IMG submission 92531) | Coral microbial communities from Lord Howe Island, Old Settlement Bay, Australia - Cyphastrea 2 metagenome | ecosystem: Host-associated > Invertebrates > Cnidaria > Coral ... | reverse complement strand
TTAATTCTTCCCGTGCGGATTTTGGAGCAAGGACGAGAGCTCAAGCTCACTTGCTTGAGCTCTGTGTCGGCCGCCACGTCCTTCATCGATAAACAACTAGAATGTCCGTGTTCCCTAAAAATATCCTTCAACTCTTCCACATCCGTGCGAGGTACTGGTATCACCTACGGACAGCACATTAATTGATTAATGTCGACAGCACGTTGATTAATATAGCCACCATACTATCAAAAGAAAACAGTTGTCAGGATGGCCGAGTGGTCTAAGGCGCCAGATTTAAGGTTAATCACCTTCCCAGCACACAATGGGAGCGGGCGTTCTGGTCTCCGAATGGAGGCGTGGGTTCGAATCCCACTCCTGACAGTGCCCATTTTTACTCCTTTTGTCTTGCTGTTTGTCTTATTAATAAAGTGTGAAATAACAGAGGGGTGGCAGGAAGTAGTGTATCAACTCCTAAAAACAGTGTTTCATCGAGCTATCCACTGAGAACAGAGTTGACCATACGCGAAGTATTTTTGATGAAATTCGAGGTGCTTCAATAACCGATGCAACTCTGTCTCTAGTTTTTGATACTGAGATCTTCTCAATCGAAAAATAAAATTAAGGAGTAAACGTAGAAGCATAAAATTAAAAATCAAAATTAAAGCTGTGCTTAGGAAGACCGGTTATCCAAACCTCCTTCGCAGTTGTGATTTTCTTTGTTTTTACTTGACGAATTAGTAATGAGTTTGAGAAGTCATTAAATCTGATTGAAGTAACCATTCTTAACCGAAATGGCTCTGTCGATTCCAAACTCATTCGTCCACCTCTACCCCGCCTCCCGGGCATTTGACGGACAGTAGGTCTCTACTAAGGGGAATTTGCTTGCAAACGGCTGTCCTATAGTGGGACATCTGTCAATGTAGTCAAAGACAAAATACTATATATCGGTACTGTTCAAAAACACAAGCCTGATTTATTGTTTAAACATCAAAAGGGTAAGCCCGCGTAAAGAACGTAAATATAATTTTTTTTTTAATTTCCGAGATTTAGCCCAAGCATGCACTGCAAACAAGCTCGTGCCCTTCTGCCACCCAGATAGATTGATGCCCGTCTTCCACGAAGTGCGAGAAAATTAAGGCGAGAAGTGATAGTGAACAGCTCAATTAACGAATTTCGTGGGACAAATTGAGTTCAAAATGGTTTAATGAGAACTTTGAAGGTAAGTTATTGACCTTTTATGATAAATACCGATTTTTTGCTTCTAATGTATAAGCTTATATATAAAACAAAATAAAGTTTGATCCTGGTGTCTGGCGTATATTGTTGCCGCTGTTCCATGGGTGGGGCATTTGCACTTGTTCACGCTGCCCCTCCCCTCTCGTGTGGATTCTATATGCACCAGCTAACAAGCTTGAACCGATGTTGAATTGTTTATATTCACTGCTTGAGTTTCATCTCCATAGTAGCTCAAGTTGAAGTCGTAAGGTTGAAATTTTTTTCTAAAAGCAGCGGCCATCTCCTTCTCCTCGTCTTCGGAAACTTAAAATCTTTCCAGTTCACTAGCTCTGTCGGGTAAGTTGAGAAGAGAGGGACTGGCGACAACCTCCCTGCAAGAGAGCGTGAAATATCAAATATTTTTTTTAAACGTCTCTCGAAACAGACGATTGAAAATCAGCTAGGAAAGAGGCCTTGTTGATCGGTATGTTAATATCAAGAACCTAGGCAGTGAAATAAAACGGGACTAAGTTACTTTCCAAACTGTAGAGGAATTCTCGCCGAGACTCGGTGAAGCAATCTCTCCTCGTTATCAAATTCAACAACAAAAGTAGCTCTTATCATTATTGTTGCTGTTGCTGGTGCTGATGCTTTTTTGTTCTTGTGGTGAGATTAATAAGCTTTGTATGAGTAAACGTGAATAACACGGCCGGCATTCCGACAGACTCTAAAGAAACCCCTTCGCATAACACGATGAGAGGAAAAACCACCTAATCGGTTTATAAAACGATGGGTTCAAACCGCTGGGAAAAAAAAACCGCGGACAGGTCGACAGAAGGACATACATACAAACAGACAGACAGACAGACAGACAGACAGACAGACAGACAGACAGACAGGCACTGAGATGCACAGACGCATATTATCAAATATTACAAGTGATATCAATCTACGAACAGTCTCTCGCGAAACGAAGGTCAACGAAAGAGCTGGGGCGAGAGGCGAAGCCGGGAGTCGCGAGTAGCGCGCTAGTTCGGATTTTGGAGCAATGAAGAGAGCTCAAGCTCCCCTGGTAGAACTCTGGGTCGGCCGCCACGTCCCTCATCGCTGAAGACCTAGAATGTCCGTGCTCCACATCCACATCTGTGCGAGGCACATTGATTAATGTCAACAGCACATTGATTAATATAGCCACCATACATGAGGGTAAAATAGTTGTCAGGATGGCCGAGCGGTCTAAGGCGCCAGACTCAAGGTTAATTACTTTCCCAGCATACACTGGGAGCGGGCGTTCTGGTCTCCGAATGGAGGCGTGGGTTCGAATCCCACTCCTGACACTGCCCTTGTTTACACCTTTTGACTGGTTGTTTGTCTTATTAATAGTGTGAAATTACAGAGCTATCCACCGAGAACAGAGTTGAACATACGCGAAGTATTTTTGATGAAATTCGAGGAGCTTGAATAGCTGATGCAACTCTGTCTCTAGTGTTTGATACTGAGATCTTCTCAATCGAAAAATAAAATTAAAGAGTAAACGTAGAAGTAAACAATTAAAAATCAAAATTAAAGCTGTGCTTATGAAGACCCGATCTTCTTTGTTTTTACTTGACGGATTAGTAATAAGATTGAAAAGTCATTAAATCTGATTGAAGTAATCCATTCTTAACCGAAATGGCTCTGTCAATTCCAAACCCATTCGTCAACCTCTACCCCGCCTCCCGGGCATTTGACGGACAGTAGGTCTCTACTAAGCGGAATTTGCTTGCAGACGGCTGTCCTGTAGTGGGACATTTGTCAATGTAGTCAAAGAGAAAATACTATATATCGGTACTTTTTAAAAACAAAAGGCTGATTTATTAATTAAACATCAAAAGCCCGCGTAAAGAACGTAAATATAATTTTTTTAATTTCCGAGATTTAGCCCAGCATGCACTGCAAACAAGCTCGGGCTCTTCCGCCACCCAGATAGATTAATGCTGGTCTTCCACGAAGTGGGAGAGGACTATGGCGAGAAGTGATAGTGAACAGCTCAATTAACAAATTTCGAGGGACAAATTGAGTTCAAAATGGTTTAATGAAAACTTTGAAGGTGAGTTATTGACGTTTTATAATAAATACCGATTTTTTGCTTCTAATGTATAGGCTTATATATAAAACAAAATAAAGTTTGATCTTGATGTCTGGCGTATAATGTTGACGCTGTCCCATAGGTGGGGCATTTGCAATTATTCACGCTACTCCTCCCCCTCGCGTGGATTCTATATGTACCAGTTGACAAGCTTGAACCGATGTTGAATTGTTTATATTCACTGCTTGAGTAGCTCAAGTTGAAGTCGTAAAGTTGAAATTTTTTTCTAAAAGCAGCGGCCATCTCCTTCTCCTCGTGTACGGAAACTTTACAATCTTTCCACTTCACTCTGTCTGGTAAGTTGAGAAGAGAGGGACTGGCGACAACCTCCCTGCAAGAGAGCGTGATATATAAAATACTTTTTTTTATCTCACATCTTTGAGTTAACGTTTAGTATCTATGCGTTTTTAAAGTTGCTTGGATTCCTCCGTAAATTAACAAATGAAAGTCAGTTTTTGTCTTGTTATTAATCATGAAATTCGCGGATCATGGAATTCGTCATAACACTTAGTGTCAAAGTAGCTGAGGATAGCCGTGACTTGGCTATCGTCTCGTGGATCCACAGATTACGTACTTTGACAATGTCATGACGAAATACATCTCAATAGCAGGACAGAAGCATGTAAAACTGACGCCAATTTATTTTTTTTACGAAAACAAATCGTCATATAGTCCGCTCTCGCTCATTGCCGCATCGCGTAAATTGTAATTCGTGTGTCTGTTCGCTTATTGACAGTTAAAATCAGCCAATGAGCATGTCAGAAATTCTGTAGCTATCGTACAAATCTGATTTCTTTAAAAGTGCATTCACGGCAACGCGCGTGATAAACGAACAGCCAAAACATAAATCAGTCCCTTGAGAAATAGCTGCTAAATGCAAGCAAACATATCAAACATTACATAATATAAAAGATTTAGGGACATCACACATGGGTACATATCCCGTTGAAGATTAACTGAAATTTTTTAAGGATTTTGGTCACGGTCTAAGTTGAGTGCCGAACTGCGATGTGCTCAGTCTAACGTCTTTGAATGGCAAGAAACAGCTTTAAACGTCTCTCGAAACAGACGATTGAAAATCAGCTAGGAAAGAGGCCTTGTTGTTCGGTATGTTAATATCAAGAACCTAGGCAGTGAAATAAAACGGGACTAAGTTACCTTCCAAACTGTAGAGGCATTCTCGATGAAACTCGGTGAAGCAATCTCTCCTCGTAATCAAATTCAACAACAAAAGTAGCTCTTATCGTTATTGTTGCTGTTGCTGTTGCTGACGCTTTTTTGTTCTTGTGGGGAGATTGATAAGCTTTGTTTGGGTAAACTTGAATAACACGGCCGGCATTCCGACAGACTCTAAAGAAACCCCTTCGCATAACACGATGAGAGGAAAAACCACCCAATCGGTTTATAAAACGATGGGTTTAAACCACTGGGAAGAAAAACCGTGGACAGGTTGACAGACGGACATACATACAAACAGACACACAGACAGGCAGACAGGCACTGAGATGCACAGACGCATATTATCAAACATTACAAGTGATATAAATCTACAAACAGTCTCTCGCGAAACGAAGGTCAACGAAAGAGCTGGGGCGAGAGGCGAAGCCGGGAGTCGCGAGTAGCGCGCTAGTTTATGTTCTTCCCGTGCGGATTTTGGAGCAATGAAGAGAGCTCAAGCTCACCTGCTAGAGCTCTGAGTCGGCCGCCACGTCCCTCGTCGCTAAAGACCTAGAATGTCCGTACTCCACATCCACATCCGTGCGAGGCACATTGATTAATGTCGACAGCACATTGATTAATATAGCCACCATGCATTAGGATAAAACAGTTGTCAGGTTGGCCGAGCGGTCTAAGGCGCCAGACTCAAGGTTAATCACCTTCCCAGCATACACTGGGAGCGGGCGTTCTGGTCTCCGAATGGAGACGTGGGTTCGAATCCCACTCCTGACAATATCTGTTTTTTTAACAATTTTGTTTTGTACCTATCGTGTTGGTGGTATTCAACCAAATTTAAAAACCGTGCATAGAATGCTTTGTTAGTATGGACTGAGCAACAATGCATACATGCAAATGTCACAGTCGGTATTAAAGCAAGTATAGTATTTTCCATGTCTTGCTTTTAAGCTAACTGGATCCACGAAGGGCATTTATGAACGGTTTATTTTCAGCCTTTTATCAGGTGTTTGAAATCCACCGCGCTCATGCATAGCCAAGTTGGACCTCTGACATTTCTTTTGCCACAAGCGTAAAAGTGAATACACAAAAATGTATTCTAGCGGTATATTCACAAGATCAGCATACGCGGTAGCACATTGGTGGGAGACGAGCGCGTGCCATCCCTGCTTCCCGGCCCGAAGTGTTACAGTACTAAATTACCTGGAGCTGGATGTGCTGGGTGTACTTTACTCTGTTTGTCAGCCGAAAAAACCTTAGCACATGGTCTGTGAGATTCTATAGGTTTATCTGAGTGCTAGACAGAAAAGCGTTTCCATGCATTCGGCGAAAAAGAGGTCAGCGGGGGTATGTATCCAGAAGAGGAATTATGCTATACACAGGAACAGCTTTTCATTGTGCATGCAGCTCTTTTTTCAGAAAAGCTAATAACCAAATAATAGAGCTATTTTTTAATTGTTTTCCTCAGTCAAAGCGATGCTACTAAAATCAGTTTCAGTATTTTGCGCGAATGTTTCTTATAACTTGAGCGCGTTAAAATAACACTTTCGGTAAAAATGGCATCTTGTAAAATACTGCTTATAGTCAGTACTGGACTGTTGATCATTGCTTAGGTTTCTCTGGCCTATCTTTTTGCCTGGTTTCTAGATTGGTACCCTTAATTAATAAGTGTTATTCCAACTTTTCGAGGAAAACACCACTCGCGAAATAATTTTTAAACGCTTACATCGCCTGATTACTCTGGATATGTCGAAAAACGTCATCTAATAATTGCTTATCCCCTTCGTTTTCTTTTTGAGCAGCAAGGAACCCAGTGGACAGTTGCATACGTCATCCCACTCCTCCGAATGGAGGAGTGGGTTCGAATCCCACTCCTGACGTCATGGCGCTTTTTTATTTCTTTTGCCTGTTTTTTTTTGTCTTATTAATAAAGTGCGAAGTTACAGACGGTCGGCAGGAAGTTGTAAATCAAACCCTTTGATAGCTCAGTTGGGAGAGCACTGCACCGGCATCGCAGAGGTCGTGGGTTCGAATCCCGCTCAGAGCCTGAAAAATTTTTTCAGGTCTCTGTTCCAGTAGTGTTACGGCCGCATTTGCATTAATTACCGTTATCACTCATTTGCTACTGATGGACAACTTACTGTCATTCTTTACTTACTTTCATTCTGTACTATACTTGGGCAAAGTATAACGTCCACATGTTAGCCCGCATACGACCGCTCTCATGTGGCTTTGATAGCTCAGTTGGGAGAGCACTGCACCGGCATCGCAGAGGTCCCGCTCAGAGCCTGAAGAATTTTTTCAGGTCTCTGTTCCAGTAGTGTTACGGCCGCATTTGCATTAATTACCGTTATCACTCATTTGCTACTGATGGACAACTTACTTTCATTCTTTACTATACTTGGGCCAAGTATAACGTCCACATGTAAAGGATTAGCCCGCATACGACTGCTCTCATGTGGCTTTGATAGCTCAGTTGGGAGAGCACTGCACCGGCATCGAAGAGGTCGTGGGTTCGAATCCCGCTCAGAGCCTGAAATTTTTTTCAGGTCTCTGTTCCAGTAGTGTTACGGCCGAATTTACATTAATTACCGTTATCACTGTCTCGAGTGTTTGATAAATCTTCTCAATCAGAACAAAAACTAGGGAGTAAACAAGGAAGTAAAACTGCTAATTTTTACCGGTTATCCAAACCTCCTTCGTGGTTGATGACTTGATGCATTAGTAATGAGTTTGAGAAGTCACTTTATCTGATTGACGGAATCCGTCCTTATAAACCCACTATAAACCCAATTCCAAACCCACTTGTCTACTCCTATCTTTCTTCCCGGGCATCTGAAGGCATTTGACGGACAGTGGGTCTCCGCTGAGGGGAGTTTGCTATGAAAGGGAAGGGGAGAGCGGGCTTGGAATTAAGAGATATGGGTTGACTATGGATTCGAAAATGATTGATAATTTGAAGCACCCTTTCCGAAGAAAAAAAAAGGACTGAAGATCAAATATTCAGGGTGTTTTTGGCCATTGGTTCAGTAGCTAATTACTCGGTCTGGGATTAAGGTGGAGCATTTTCTCCATCGCAATTTATTTCTCCCAAATGATTAAAATCGCGCATTCGTTCTTATTTTGGGTCGACATCCGCTGTTACGTTATCTCAACGAATTTGCAAAAACATGCCCGCGTTGAATCAAAGACAGTCCCACCGACCAGGCGTCATTTTGGTCACCTCCTGGCTAGGAGATTGGCTGGTCACCCTTGCACGTGGCATGGCCCACTCCAGCAGAGTGCCATATCAACACAGAATCCTCAAACAAGGTTAAACAACAGAGTAGAATAACCAGAAACGCGATCAATATCAAGATTATTTAACATTGAAAGCTCAGTCTAGCTAGCTGGGGATGTCAGTACAAAACACCCTCCCCTCCCCTTACTTTTGACAGCTGGCCGCCGGCAAACTACCAGCAGATAGGCCAGTGAATGGGCCATGTGCCCCTCTCTTATACCTATGGTAAACAAACGCGTGAAGTTTTGAGGTCTATTTACTTTTTATTCTGTTTTAGTTTTCTACAATTTTTGGAGGCTTTTTTTTTACAAAATAACTCTTTCGCTTCGCTTGCTGGCTGTCTACTCGGCGAGTCTCATATCCAACGAGCGCTCTTGGAAGAAATCAACGATTCAGATGGGTTCCTAGTCCTACGACATTCAACACAATGGGCATATTTTACCAAAACTAAACACAACTCAAAACAAAACAACTAGCACGTTAGGGCTTTGATATTCACTTCAGAGAAAGCACTACAGTAGTTACAAAACAATCGTTCTTTGGTGCCGTTTGGGATATTGTTCTGCTATAAGCTGCACAGGCGCACACGTGTTGGTTGTGTTGGTCGTGTTTCAGTATCAGCTGGTCCCTGGAGAACATCTTGAGTGAACAATCAAGCGTGAACCGACTCGGTTGCATTGTTCATCCACAGTTTGAGTTCCATCCGCTATACTAGCTCAAGTTGAAGTCGTACGGTTGAAGTTTCTTTCTAAAAGCGGCCGCCATCTCCTTCTCCTCGTCCTCGGAAACTTTACAATCTTTCCAGTTTACTCTGTCGGGTAGGTTGAGAAGAGAGGGACTGGCGGCAACTTCCCTGCAAGAGAGCGTGATATTTCAAATATTTTTCATCTCACATCTTTGACAATGGGATAACAAAATTCATCGTCAATAACAGGCAGAGGCATGTAAACCTGACATCAATTTGTTTTTAACGATAACAAATTGTCATATTGTCCGCTCTCGCTCATTACATAAATTACAAATTCGTGTGTCTGTTCGCTTAATGACAATTAAAATTAGCCAATGAGCGCGCGCGAGAATTAATTTCTGCAATTATCGTAAAAATCTGAATTGCTTTTACCAAGTATATCCACGGCAACTTTATAAACGAACAGCCAAAACATAAATCAGACCCTTCAAAAACAGAAAACAGACAATTAGCCTAGGAGAGAAGCCTTGTTGTTCGATATATTGATATTAAGAGGGCAGTGAAATAAAACAGGACTAAGTTACCTTCCAAACTCTAGAGGCGTCTCCAGTGAGACTCTGTGAAGCAATCTCTACTCGTTATCAACTTCAACAACAAAATAATGCGCTCCTATTGGCACAACCTGCAAAACAAAAAACAAACTTATAGAAAGATAGACACAAGCAGGAGTAATTGTTTTCATCATTATTGCTGTTGCTGATGCTGTTTTGTTCTTGTGGTGAGATTAATAAGCTTTGTTTGAATAAAAGTAAATAACAGGGCATACCGACAGACTCTAAAGAAACCCCTTCGCATGACACGATGAGAGGAAAACCACCCAATCGGTTTGTAAAACGATGGGTTTATTCTTTAAACCGTTAGGAGGAAAAACCGCTGACAGGATGACAGACACAAATACAAACAGACACACAGACAGACAGGAAGATGCACAGATACATTTCAAATATTACAAGTGATATCAGTCTGCGAACAGTCTCTCGCGAAACACCAAGGTCAGCGAAAGAGTAGGGGCGAGAGGCGAAGGTGGAAGTGGCGAGTAGCGCGCTTATTCGCTTGCGTTCTTTGCGTTCTCCCCTTGCACATTTTGGAGCAATAGAAAGACAACTCACAGTCTACTTATAGACTGTGAGTCACCTGCTTGAGCTCTGTGTCGGCTGCCACGTCCCTCATCGCTAAAGAACTAGAATCTCCGTGTTCTTTAAAAATATCCTTTAACTTTTCCACATCCGTGCGAGGTACTGGTATCAGCTATGGACAGCACATTAATATAGCCATTAGGTATAAAACAGTTGTCAGGATAGCCGAGCGGTCTAAGGCGCCAGACTCAAGATTGATCACCTTCCCAGCATATCCTGGGAGAGGGCCTCCGAATGGAGGCGTGGGTTCGAATCCCACTCCTGCCACAATCGATTTTCATGACTATTTTTTGTACCTATCGTGTTGGTATTCCACCAAACTCAGAGACCGTGCATAGAATGCTGGGTTAGTTAGTACAGAGTGAGAACTTGTGTCATCTTGAGCGTCGAAACGTAAGGATAAAAGGCAACTGACTCCAGTCTCCAAGAATTTTGAAAAAGTACGTATAACCGAGTTATAACAGAGAGGATGATCAAGACATACTAACACAAGAATGTATACAGGTGACAGTAGATATTCGCCCTTTTCACACGGCGGCCATATTGTCCCGGGAGACCAAAAAAGCTTTGTTTTACCACGCAGAGCCTCGCAGTCAAAACCGTGGGGGCGAGGCTAAGCGTGGTAAAATAAAGCTTTTTGGGTCTCCCGGGACAATATGGCCGCCGTGTGACAAAGGCGAATTAAAGCAAGTATAGCGATACTCACTGTTTATAAACCAGTCTTTTGATATTTAAATTTTGCCAACCACAGATCAAAAGAACCTTTGTTTCCACAGCCAATAAACCTCTGGTTGCCACACTAATGACAATAGGTGACGTAACGGTGAGTATCGCTATAGTTTATTCCATGTCTTGCTTGTAGTGACTGGAACGACGATGGGCATTCATGAACGGTTAAGCTTTAGCTCTCTAGCAGGCGTTCGAAATCCAAAAATGACCATACATTTGGACCTCTGACATTTCCCTTGCCACACGCGTAAAAGTAAAAACACACAAAAAATATATTAGAGGTATATTCACAAGATCTGCATACACGGCAGTGTTGCGGTACTAAATTACCTGGAGCTGGAGGTGCTGCGTGTGCTTTACTCCGTTTGTCAAACGACGAGACCTCGGCAGATGGTCTGTGAGAAAACGTTCCAAACTTTCTATAGTTTTATCTGTGTGCTCGACAGAAACGCGTCCGCCATTTGGCGAAACCGAGGGTGAAAAGTCTCTAACAACAAGGTACAGGGCCTCTTTCTCTCTCTGACTTTCTTTGACTTTCCTCGTTTTTCCTAGCAATTTCCAGTTTTACGATGTGGCTGGAATTGCAGCGCTTATCGAGCTACAACATGGGCATTCAGCAATACAGAATGCTTTCAGCCTCTACATTTTCTGCGCTTTAATATGAACTCGTTTCTGTTTCTGGTTGCTTTACTAGATTTGCAACACGAGCAACCGAAGAAGACCTCAGCAGATGTGAAAATCAGAAACTTCCATTTCCGAAAGTTTCCATAGGTTTATTTGTGTGCTGGACAGAAATGCATCTGCTATTTGGCAAAAAGGGTTCAGCGGGGATATATATCCAGAAGAGGAATTACGCTAGACGCATAGCGCTACTGGCGCTGTCTCGGCTGAAACATTAACAGCTTTTCGTTATGCACGCAGCTCTCTTTTCAGAAAAAACTGTATATAAAATATTCAGTGAAATGAACATCTTGTATTTAAATACTGCTTATTGTTGATACTAGACTGTTGATCATTTCTAAAGTTACTCTAGCCAGCCTTTTTGTCTGGTTTCTAGATTCGGTATTCTTAATTAATGAGTTTAATTCCAACTTTTCGATGAAAATCCCATCAATAGTTCTTTAACGCTTACATCGCCTGATTACTCCGGATATGTCGAAAAACGTCATCTAATTATATTATCCCTTCGTTTTCTCATGAAATTTGGGCAGCAAGAAAGTGTGCATTTTAATGTAAATTTTTCCATTAATTTAATCACTTGTCAGGATGGCCGAGCGGTCCAAGGCGCCAGACTCAAGGTTAATTACCTTCCCAGTACACAATGGGAGCGGGCGTTCTGGTCTCCGAATGGAGGCGTG
>Ga0126343_10001199_pt1 | contig 11751 bp, 7 predicted proteins | sample Cyp2metagenome_FD_92531 | JGI IMG/M metagenome (GOLD analysis project Ga0126343, IMG submission 92531) | Coral microbial communities from Lord Howe Island, Old Settlement Bay, Australia - Cyphastrea 2 metagenome | ecosystem: Host-associated > Invertebrates > Cnidaria > Coral ... | reverse complement strand
CTCGAAAATCTGGGACAGACCTCTGGCGAATATCCGATATATCGGCAAAATCTGGGATGGTCGGCAAAAAGTAAAATCCCCGATTGTCTGGGATTTTCCCGACATATGAAAACCAGGCTTTAGCATCTCATTTCGCCAGTGCGTTACTTGCAATACTTGATATGAGATAACAAAATTTTCATGATCCTTCTTTATACATGCACTAAAATTTTTTCTCATTACGCTGTTGAATATCACTCTGCGATCACTTATGATTTATGCAAACCGTTTGTCGTGTCTTGATTGCAAATGTACATATGGCAACGATTTGCTCAGTCAAACCAGACCATTATAAGTATTGACGTGGACCAAATGGGTTAAAATGAACCAAAACCAAATTGATCGATTAGTTAATATCAATCAAATCAGTTTTACTGGAGGATGGTTTATTGATTCATAAATTTTTATCGATTGAATGTGGAGGGAAAGGTGTAGAATGAAATTGTGCAGTGAGTAAAATAGCTCCTATTTGCCATGATATATTCCTTGTTGTTTGCTGATTTCAGAGGCCATTTTGAGGTGAATTCGGTAGGCTAGCCACATTTAGCTAGCTCATCGAAGTAGCTTCAGAATGGCGTGATGAACTTGGATGCAATGAGGAATACAACACGACAAAAAGTTAAGTCCATAATATTCTCAGTTAAACAAAAGCATTGCATTCCCCAACAAACTCGAATAAATTGAGTCTCTGTGACACAATACCGCTTATCAGCAAGAGTTGTGTTTGTGTTGTCTCTTCTGGGCTTGTGCTGCCTGTCGCAAAAAGTGCACAATTTTGAGCCCTCAAAAGGACAGGTTTTCACAGTATATTTAACAATTATTTCAAGAGCGCATGTTATCCAACAAGCACGAGTGGAATAATTGTTTTATTGAAAACCCCTCAAAATCGTGGAAAACTAGACTGAAATGGAAATAAAAACGTCCCCCAAAATTCACGCGTATGCTTACCATATTTGTAGGGCATGGTATAATGGCTCATATACCATGGCCACTAAGCCGATCAATTTCCTTGAATTGCATTATACAATGACCCAGTTTTTAATAATAACTTTAATGTTTGCTTTGTTCTGCTGTTTACAGCCATAAGTCCTGCATCATCTCCTGAACTTTCTTTTACGTTGGTCTTTATTGTATTCATGTCAACTTTAAATCTGCAATGACTGGTAGGTAAGCTTTGTTTAATAGTTTGGTCTTTGTCAGTTGCAGTTATGTTCTTATTGACTAAAGAAGTCGGTGACATTTTATTCTTATTTGCTATTTTAAAGCTGTCAATGACAAAACGTTATCAATGACAGCAAAACTGTCAAATGTTATGAAAAGAAAAATCCTTGTTAATAGAAGATGTTGTTCAATGTTCTTTAAGGAAGTAATGCATGCTTCAAGTCAGGAAAACCGCTAGTGGGCACTCAAGCTGAACACTTTAAGCAGTTTTTCTCGACCTCAAAATAGCATGCATTTTCTTAGAAAACATGCAAATACCATCCTCTATTTAGTTTAGAATATATGTTACCGAGAATATGTTACCGGTAATCTCTGAGAGGGGGGCAATTGTGCTGGCCTCACAACATCTGGGATACACATGCTCTATAATATCCAGCCCTTCATCTTGTAATGTATTCGCTGAGACAGACAACTAAGCACCAGAGCCTTTAAACACGACGTTTATTCTTGTAAGCCGAGCTAAAACCGAGTGTACATCAATTGAAGCAAGCAAACACATCCAGAATCCCAGATGTAAACTGAACCACATGAATAACTTAATATGCATAAATTAAGATCGTTACATCTCCTTTCCTTGTTCAAAAGAAGAAAGAATAAAGAGAGAGAAACTTAAATTGCTTCTTAGAGTTATTATTCGGAGAACATAAACAGCACAGGAAAATTGTCAGCATGCATAGTCACTAAGGTATGCTGTTCTTCATAAGTCTCTTCCCCGGGCGCTACATCTTTCTGGACACGTTATGTTGTCAGCTTGAGGGCTTGGTGCTGCATTGATTCAGCTACTGGTGGTACCTTTCCAGCTTTGGTCAAGGGCAGGAGAACAGGAATCAAAGCTAGATATCTCCAAGTCAGTAGGTGATTGAGGTGACTTCAGCTGTAAGACAGAGATGTCTGCAATTCCTTTGATACACCCTTCTGTTTTCAGTGATTACTTGGTACGAGAGTACACCAACTTGTTTGTCAATGGTTGCTTGGGTCCAGTATTAACTATACAGTACTTTGGAGGATGGATACAAGTAGCCAGGGTTCTCCTGCTGGACATGAAGAAGCTGGGAAGTGGTGTCAAATTCAGGTTGTGCTTGAAATAGTCTGCCAGCGGTGTGCAGGCGTGTTTTGGTACATCAGTGAAAGATGCACTGAGTGGGAGATGTTCCTAGCCATTCTACGAGGGTGTTGTGGAAGTCAAGAATCCCCAGAAATGGTCACTGCCAGTCTCCAAGGCCTTGAGCATGATTCGCTGTGTAGCTTTTAACATGTTTTCTGCGTTGCCATTTGACTGCGGGTAGGTGGGTTAGCTTGTGACATGATCAAACTCAAACGAATCTTTGAACTTTTTAAATTCCTGTGAGCTCAACTGGGGGCTGTTGTTGCTTACTACCTTGTCCTCAAGTCCATGTCTTGCTATATGAGGGTTGAGCTTTTCAGTCACTTCTTTAGATGTCTGACCAGCAAGCTTGTCGATCTCAAAGAAATTTGAGTAATAGTCAGTTGTGACAAGGTAGCCCTGGCACTGGAGCTCAAAGAGATCAACTGCAAGAACCACGGTCGTGCTGGTACTCTAGATGTGATATCATGAGTTCTCTTCGCTGTCCTTAGTGGTATGTTTTGCAGACTTTGCACTTGGAGACATGTTCTTCAATCTCTTTGTACATACATACATGTACCAGGTCAGTAGAAAGCTTCCTCTGCTTTTTTTTGAGCTCAGCTCTCATTTGAAACAGTATGACAACACGTTCTCCCTTGAAAAGGATTCCATGGTTAGAGCACCGGATTTGAAATCCGTAGGTCGCGGGTTCAAATCCCGTTCTGACTACTAGCTGATGTTGTTCTTGGTAGCCCCGAGTTCAACTTCTGGGCTGGGCTTGTAAATAGCCAGCTGGTCTGCCTCCTGCCAGTTGGGATTCTTAACCTTGTTATGTTCATTTCAAAATTCATTATCATTGTTTGTATTGGTCCTGAAAAGCCCCAATGGGGACCGGCCAATTAAGTGTACATTTACATTTACATTTACATTTACATTTACATTTGCCAGCCTTGTTTGATGATGTGAGCGAAGGTCTTGAGGATATCGTCTTCTTGAGTAAGGTTTTGGATTGTGGAGAGAGTTTCATCTTTCACTGGAAGATACTGTAGTATGTTTACTTGCTCTGCTTCTATCTCTGTCGGAGACACTTTTCCTGAGACTGTCATGACGTCTTCCTGATCCTCACTGGCTACCTCGAGCGACAGATACGGAGATTTTGGGGGATCAACCATAAGAAAGGAGGTTCCCTTTTTGTGAGAAACTTCAAACTCATAGCGTTGGAGTCTGAGGACCTAAGTACTCAATATCTTGTCACAGAAGTGCTCTGCATTGAGTAAATTCTAGCACGAACGTTTTTATAAACAGAAGTTCCCCATAATTATAGAAATCTCAAGTCTCAATTCCCGAAAGCATGAAAGTGCCCGCTCAGGTTTAATCGTACTTGATTGCCGAAAAAGAAAAGGAAGACACTGAAAGTCACAAAATTGTCGAGCTGTATGAAATTTCAAAAGATTCAAGCCTAATTGAATGTTTTGAAAGATCAACAACAGTCCAACGTGTGCCACTGTTTATGTGCACAATACTGCAAATGAATACACATAAATACAGCCATGGCGAAACGAGGAACTAAAAGTTGATAAAGAGGAGAAACGATATAACGCAAGGATGGCAGTTCTGCAGTATTTAATATCGTCTTGGAAAAAGGAAGGGGAAAGAAAGGAAAATAAACAAATTATTACAACATGGGGGATTCAAATTTGGTCACCCATCCAAATACTAACCCCGCCAAACAGGGCTTAACTTCGTTGAGCGGGCGAAACATGTTCCTTGTCGTATAGTGACTCTATGCTGAACGCGTTTTCTTGAATTTCTAAGCTGTGAAAAAGTAAGGAAAAAATCAAAATCAAAAAGAGGAAAAAATCTTTGAAAGTTAGAGAAATATGAAAATGAGTATTATTACTTGCTTTGGTGATCGGACATGCGACACTTTCCTTGGTCTCTCGGACAAAGATAACTCTGTTTCACAAACCGATAACTTTGTGAATGTTTTCAACAGAGTTACATCTCCTCCTGTACTCACTTGCCATTGCATTTTGCACTATTTCTTAACAATGTCAGTGGACTTTCACTTTAACTTAACCTTTGGATTTAAGCCTTAAGTCAAGTCACAATCCCGGCCATTTTCCAAGTTGAGTGGCTCATAGCCACTTGGATTCTTCAAGGTGACGACAGTTGCTGATATCCAGGAGGTAAGACCGTTTACTGGTGTGATGATATCAAGGTCATCCAAAAGATCCAGTTCCTCTTTTAGCTTTTTGTTAATGGCTATTGGCAGCTCTCTTGTTGGGAATTGAACTGGTGGTACGTTCAGGTCAAGTTCTGAGTGAAGATCACCTTCTAACTTTCCTTCTCCTCTGAATACATCAGCATATTCTTTGAGAATAGATCCTGTTAAGAGGTGTTTTGTTCTGCATTGGTTCTTCAGATGGAATAGCCATGGTGTTTTGTCAGACCACATTGGCTCGTAAACCAAGCAGAGGCTTGCCTTTACCTTTACAAATACAAATTCCACACTGTCTCTTTTATTTCTGGGGTCTCAACTTGAACATGTTTCTTGCCAATCGGCTTCTCCTCAGTTTTGTTGTACATAGCAGGAGTTACTTCCGAATTGTCCAGCAGGGGTAGACTGTCTTCACCATATACTTCTTTGAAAGGCACTTCAGGTAAGATGTTCACTGTGGCACCAGTGTCCAGTTGGAATGGGACTTGGTGGTCATTTAACAGCATTAGCACAAGCAGTTTGTCTTGGCAATCAGGATCTTCTACAGCACAGACATGTCCCTTGACATCAACACAAGCAACATATTCATCGTCCAAGTTTGAATCCTCCACTGCATGTACTGGCGTTCGGACATGTCTCAGTGTGGGAGGTTCAGAGGATGTGTGGCTCTGGGTGGTTTTGAATTCCACAATTAGAGCAAGTTTTACCCCACGCAGGATATTTGAGCTTTAAATTAAATAAATCATTAAATTAAATTAAATCAACTTTGTTTAACGAGGGTGGCACATAACAGTCTTCGACTGATAACCTCGTGGCCCTCGAATTCCCAATCAAATTGGATTTTAGACATGTTGATTTTTGAGAAGGGAGGAAAACTGGAGAACCCAGGGAAAAACCCTCTGAGTAAGGGTGAGAACCAACAACAAACTCAACCTACATATGACGCCGGGTCCGGGAATCGAACCCGGGACACATTGGTGGGAGGCGAGCACTCTCACCACTGCGCCACCCCTGCTCCCTGATGCTTGTTCCAGACATGCGTTTTGGCGCAGAACATGCAGCGGATTTCTCTCTACCCGGGTGTAGAGGTTTCTTTTCATTGGACTGACTAATGACACTGATGTTGTCCCGATTAATTTCTTTCAATTGCTGGCTTGAGGTCTCATACGACGTACAGATCTCAGTGCATTTCTTCATTGTGAGTTTGGAGACTTGTAGGAGCTTCTTGCATGCTTGATTGTTTCTTACTCCAATGACAAACGTATCTGTAATTACACTGTTCCCTAACATTCCAAAGTTACATGTCTTGGCCAACCGGAGTTGAAGTTCGAAGAATGAAAGGGTGGTGTAAGCATCCAAAGATTCATTTGGCTATTTGTCTCTCTAGTTGAATCGATATCTCTTGTAGATGTTTTTTGTCTCTCCGATGCAATAACGCTGTAGCTTTTAGAATACAATATCGATGTCCTTATCGTCTTCATTGCCGACGTCTTCATTGCCCATTACAGTAAGGTTTTATGGAACTTTTTAGACGTGTAGCTATTTCGTAGTTGTTTCAAGCATGGTGGACTTTCTTCCAGTTTGTTCCAAATCCCCTTTGAGCTCCAATTGTGAGGGTAATGGATGTCAATTGGGATTTGATTTGGTTGTGCGACAGCTTCTTTTACTTGCACAGATTTGTCACTACCTTCGGGTTTTGGTGGCATACTTTGTATTTTTAGATTTCTTCAGCAGAGATTTCCTTCCGGAAACACAAGACAATTCCACTCACTGTTGTTTTTCGCGATTCTTTGGGAAGAGGTTGTTGAGTGGCTATTATAGAACACTGTAGAGATCAGAGACTAGTCTCTGGAACAACAGTTCGCAGATCAGAGTTGCTCTACCACGTGCATGCTAACAAATCTCTCTCCAGGGGCCCGTTTCTCGAAAGCCCCAGAAAGTTTTCGGGCCGTAAAACCATTTTTAGATCATCTGTGTCTAACAACAGAGAAGTGTATATGCCTGAAACTTCTTGTATGAAGGGAACGTCCCTTAGAACAGCTCTGTAATCACAAGTTTCAAGGTTTTGCAATGGCTTTACGGACCCGAAAACTTTCCGGGGCTTTCAAGAAATGGCCCACAGAATGTCACATTCCCGTACACTTAGCGGTAATTCCTTGATGGCAAGAGATCCAGAAACCGGTTTTCACTTCTAACACCATGTATTGTATTTGGTAAGACAGACAAGGAAGCAGCAGAACCTCTAAACACAGCGTTTAATCTTGTTAGCCGAGCTAAGCCAAGTGCACGTCAAGTGAGGCGAGGAAAGACATCTGGGATCCCAGATGTAAACTAAACTGTTGCATCTTTTTAGCAAATAGGCTCCATGTTGCCGTACGTCTGTTCAGTAATGGATCACAAATGACTTCAAAATGTGGTAAGAACACAAAAGTGGCACATCAGCCAACAGTGGAGTGTGTGACTGATGTTGTTTCTACATTTTTACATCTCCTGTGATCTATTACTGAAGAGACTCACGGCAAAATGGAAGCTCTGTTTTTATATAATAAAGAAACCAAACAATGTTAGCGAGGTCATTTATACGTCTGTCCCGTAATAGATCATGAGTAAGAACAAGTGAAAATGCGAGAATAATTTCACTTATTTAAAAGATGTTACAATAAATATTCATAACATAGAACGCGCATGTGGCTTGGCTGAAACAGCATGATTTATCAGAGAACAGATGCACGGTAAGCTGAATTTCAAATTTTTGCCACGGACTTCTGACAAGTTTGACTCATATTAAACTTTTTCTCAGGCAAACGCAATAACAACATAGCTGCTGGAAGCCATTGTTAACGACAGAAGTGTTAAAACTGTTCTTAAATAACAGATTTTGTTATACCTCCCAACTGAACTAAGTATTCCGATTGGAGGAGAACTTGTCACATGTTGTGGGTCAAATCTCACTTACTTCCCAGGGTGAGCAAAACTCGCTAACTCCCCAGGGAAGCAACAACATATACTTTCGCCTTTCACATGATCAGATTGTGCTCCTTGAAAACGTGGCAAATTTCTATTCCAGTCAGGGTAGAGCTAACAATTTTTTCACAGTGTTATTTCTATTTTTGAGTTGGGAGTATAACAAAACACTTAAAGTGCACCTAACCCCAATTCCGTTTTTATCACTGAATAATTTTCGCAATTTTTATAGTACGGTAGTGAAAAAAATTTTGAATTTGCTCAAATATACGACTTTTCAGAAATTTCCAAAGTTTAAAAACTGCGCCAAACTTGCCACCATCTTGGTTCAAGTCCGAGTAATAGGGGGCATTGGGGTTAGTATATGCTATGACGTAGAAAGGAGAATGAAAGCTTGGTTTGATTGCAGTCAACAACCAGGTCAACAACAGTCAACCCGAGTGTTTTGGACCTCAAAATGCCGAAGATGTGTCGGTAGCGCTGCCGGCTGCAGCAACGAAAGAAATGTAGAAGGTATCTCCCTTCACAAACTGCCATTTTGCAGCGACGATCGGCCCGAAGCCAAGACAAGGAAAAAGAAACAGGTGGATTTTGTTTGGCTGAAGTGAGCGCAATGGTAACCATCCCAGTCTTCAGTGCTGTGCTCTGAGCATTTCAAGAGGGAAGATTTCGTTCGTTCAGCAGATTTGGGCGATGAGAAAAATCACCTCACTTCAAAGAGATGGCTAAGGATCTTTGTCTTTCATTCACTACTGTTAACAGATTAGTTTTGAGCGGATCCGAGAGAAAAATAGAATTCCAAGCGACTAACAAAAGAGTACACAAGTTTGAGAATCATGGAGAGAATTTGCATGCCGTTCTCCTTTCTACGTCGCAACTCTACTTGCCCCAGGTTCCTGATGAACGTGGAGTTGAGCCAAATATTTCTCGACTTTAACAGCACAAAAAAAAATAGAGGAATCGTTCAAATCCCAAAAAAAAATTGCGCTAACTTTCTTCACGTATCATAAACATTTATTCGAGCTGCAAATATATTTGGGTGTTAGGTGCACTTTAATGACTGGCTCTGTGTCCCCTCGACCGGGGCAAATCCGAGGGGAACATTGAGAACTTCTCTTGGGACCAGTCAGAAATAAAACAAGGATAGAAAACTCCAATTGAGCTGTCTTTGCTTATGATGACAAGACTGATATGGAGTGTAGTAAATAGGTGATTACTGGCCAAAAGAGCGAAGTCAAGCTCGACAATTGCAACGCTCAACCGACGAGTAATCAGCTAAAAGCCTGCTATGATACTCTTTCCTGCACTCAGAGTAGAACCATTGGGAGCAGTTTAGACTCTTCATCTTGTAATGTTGTTGCAAGCCGTAAATGTCTGTAGCTCCTTTCAAATACAGCTCAGCATTTCTCATTTTCATGCGTAAGCCTTGAGCTCTTTGTTTTTGTATTTTCATTGGAAACGTGCGCGCTTTCGTGCTCCACAATGCGTCCAGATTCCTCTGGATTAGAAACTTTACGATGCTTATTTTCAAATCAAAGTTGAAACCGAACTTTGAAGTGATCGGTCTTCTCCCAAAAGCCACTCAAAACCGAAAGGGTCATCGAATTCCATTTTGTGATTGACAGCCGTTGTCTCGTTAGCCAAGAAAATTATTTGAACAATTCTAACAACGTTCTACTGTGAGCGCAGAAGAGAATGTCGGAGCAAGTTTTGCATTGAGCACTCGTCGGTTCACTTCGCTGAGATGACCGGTAAACGAACGTTACTACACTGCATGTAAGTGTTGTGTGAGCAATAGAGCGTTTTTATGAAAACAAAGCTCCTCATGAACCAAGACTGTTCAATTGCTGTTATCCCCTGTGACTTAGACAAACGCAACGGAAACGAGCTATTTGTCTGCAGTAAATATGGCTCACGGAGACCATTGTTAGCAACAATAGTGTTAAAACTGTACTAAAAGAACAAGGTTTGCTAGATTCCCGCCGACAAAACACGTAGCGAAATGAACAAATTCAATGGCAATGGCACTGAGGAAATTAATTTGGGTCAAATTTGTGAAAAATTCCAAAGCAAAAATTTGAAAGCAAACTTACCGTCATCAACCCGTGGTTTGTTCTCTGATAAAGCACGATGATTCCGCCATTCAGAGCACGCGTTATATGGAATTTTTATTGCAAACTTAATAAATGCCTGTCCGTCACAACATCAGGTTTAAATAGAGTTTAGTCAGTAACATAACGATGGTAGCTTGTCCTAGGGCTAGCGCCTTTTTGAGAAAAGAATTAATGATTTCTCTACTGAGTTTTTTCCTTACTGACAAGGACATAATGTCTGTCAGTGTTTATTGTCATTAACACATATAATTAAATTCTCATGGTCGGTTTCTTGGCATTTGCCTGTTATTTTGTTTTTTCAGTAGAGATGCAAGGAATAAAAATTTGGACGGTAAGATTCGATGCAAAGTAGCCCTGATGATGTGTTAATGGGAATCTTGATCTGCCCTCCTGTCAACAGGGAATTCAGCGTGATATCAAAGGTGTAAACAATAATCATTCTTAACATAAATATAATTGTCTATTGAAGAGATGAAAAATCCAGCAGTACTTCGGCGCTTTCTATTCGATCAAAAATTCCGCTTTGAATTTCTGGAAATTGTAGTGGCAAATGGAACAGATTTTTCCATAATTGTTGGCCAAGAGGACAACCTTGCGATGTGAACCCAAATTTTGAAAAAAAACTCTGGAAAATTCCGCTCTTAGATTTGTATCTGGGAAGTTTTAACAATTTTCGGTTTTCCCAGGAACTTGCTTGAGAAATTTCCATACCATTTTGCTCCCGATTCAAAAGTTCTGGAATTTGAGGTTGAATGGAAAGCACTCCTCGAGGCTAATCATATTGACCTGTTTACTGTAGTATAGTCATCCACATAACGTTACAGTATATGCTTGTTATCGTCATCATAATCTTTTTGCAAGAGGGGGACTCTGAGTACCAAGACCATATTCAGTACCAATATACATATTACTTACCAGAAGCATCAGGGCCTAGAGGGTAACTGCTAGGAAATGTGTTGGTGTAGTTTACACCTCTCCCTCCGTATTACAGAGTGTAGAAATAGTTATGAAATACTCACATTGAATTCTAAAACAGCACTAAGCACGACGTTAAATGAAAGAGAGCATGCAGATACGCAATACAAATAGAACCTAAGTCTATTAATTGGTACTTTTCAGGAAGCAATGACCAAACTGTTCAAGCGCATACTGACTGTAATCACATGAAAGATTTTTAACTGAATTGGACAAGAAAGATCATTTACCACTGCCATTCATTTGATTTGTAAAAAAAATCATATTACTTCAATGTCCTTGTTGTCAGCGCACAATTAACTCAAGATGATTGCCCTACTGCCGCTTTATTGCCCGCATGTCCGCACGTTGTGTTCTTGTAGTTTAAGGACGGTCGGTCGAAAATTTTCCAGTCAAAACATTTTTTTTTCAAATTTTTACTGCAGTCAGATAATGAGCTACTTGTGTCGGAAATACAAAAAAACAAAAAACAAAAAACAAAATGGGGGTCACCGACTTTCGTTTCAGATATGTCAAAAACTACCTTTTCAGAAATTGTCGCACGTTATTCAGCATGGTCTACAAGGGTTTATAGTTCAAACTATCGACGGTGTGTCAACGGAGGCAAACGATCTGACCTAGTCATATTTTGCGAAAGTGGGTCTTTCAAATGTTAACAACGTTTTCACAAAACGTAACACTTCAAGAGGAATTTGAAACCGGCGCACAGCTAGTCGAAGAGCTAAAAAGAACGGAATTCAATGGTGCGTTTTGCAAAAAAAATCAAACTTCCAGTCGATATATTTGATGCAAGTGATCGATCAAAAGAAAAATAGGGGTCACCGAACCTCCATGATCGTTAAATCCAGGCAAAGCTATAGCAATGGCCATCATTGTTCAATTTAATACTTAGCGCGCGCTCTCATGCATGACGTCGCTTGTGATTTTGCGTGCGCAGAACGTCAGTATTAATCGCGCGTTCACAAATGACGCAAGTAGCCCTAAGATGAAAGGAAATCACTTCGGCGCTCGAAAGGCGTTGAATCACTTTGGTATAAGTAGCAATAGTTTCAAAATCCATTCAAACATGTGTTTAAGCCTAGGGCCAAAAAAGGATGACAAAAAACTCTATAAATAACCGGTAAAAGAGGTAT
>Ga0126343_10001198_pt1:2500-11754 | contig 11754 bp, 3 predicted proteins | sample Cyp2metagenome_FD_92531 | JGI IMG/M metagenome (GOLD analysis project Ga0126343, IMG submission 92531) | Coral microbial communities from Lord Howe Island, Old Settlement Bay, Australia - Cyphastrea 2 metagenome | ecosystem: Host-associated > Invertebrates > Cnidaria > Coral ... | reverse complement strand
GAAAACCTCAGTCAAACCTCTATAAAACATTTTCACACTAGTACTATATGACGTGGTGATCGAAATTTCTACAGCTCTGCATAGTGTCTGCATTTGCATATGCAAATAGCAGACACAAAAACAGGTAACAATATTTCTATGGAAACTTTGAAATTGTTACGGTACCACTATAAATTCATCACTTCATGGGTAAATTGTACAAAAAGATCTCCTAACTGCCAAACTAAAGCTCCCAGTGGTGGACTGGTACAGCTTGATAATAGAGTGTTCGCATCGTTATTGTCATGGATAAGAGTTCAAATTCCTGAGATTGAAAATTATATTTCTTCAGCCTTTCTTTTCAGTAGTTTCCACTTATTAGTTATGACAGCAAAGATCTATTTCTCTCTGTAAGTTCTCTCTTTGCATAGCAGTTCACCTGCATGATACCTATTTCACATCTATTTCAGCTTTGACACCTATCATTTTTCTTGTTGATTTGACCAAATACTGTCATAAAACATCTCCTTCAAACACTGAGCAAACACTTCAGATGTACTTACATTGATAATCTTTCTTAACTCCCAACAGTTACTATGTAGATGAAAGAGTCATAAGATATTCCAGAGCCTTGTCACCGTCATTATTAGCAGCCTGGAGACAATCCAGTATATTATTCTCCTTGAAACCATATTCCTTAAATGTTTTCACCAGTTCAAGAAATTCTACTGCCTGTAAAAAGAAAGCAATTAAATTGAGTTCATCCATGCAGTGTGTATGAAGTCTTGCTTCCAACTTGTACAAGGGAAGGGAGACATTGACCTAATAGCAAGTGTGTTGGGGACTTCAGATTGAGCTGTCTGTGATTCATCCTTGGCTGGGGTAAGACACTTTAATCTTAGTCTCTCTCCACCCAGGGTTTGAAATGGGCACTGTAAAATGTTGGGTGCAGTCCTCTGATGGACTACCTTTCAATTTTAGTCAACACTTCATGCCAATCTGTAAATGGAAATACATTTAAACAGGTTATTTCAATCTCACTGGAATTAAAAAATAGTTCGAAAAAGTGAGATTTTGAAATAGCCATCAGTAAACTACGGAAGAACTGATCCAAGGGAAATGGTTTTGAGTTGAAATAATGGGGAATTTAAAATAATTGAGTTTGAACTAACTGGGTTCAAATGTACTATAAGGGGAAGGCTATTTTGCTAGACTGCAAGCCCAAGCCTCGATCCGCGAGTCTCTTTCCCACCAAAAAATACAAAACGGGCATAATGCCCTAAAATGGTATTTATTACATGCCATTAGTACTTCACTATGCAAATACCCAAGGATAATGGAACAACATTATCAGCATTTTCTTATCAAACTGGGTCAACCAAGAGGATTCAGACTCTAACCATTTTTTTTATTCCTTTTCCGAATTTCCTAGATAAGAGAAGCAGAGCAGCGAACTGGTTGGACCGCTCTGATCGAAGATGATCCCGAATATTCTGGTCAGGAGAAACAGAAATGGATCTTTTCATATGACTTTCGACAAAAATTTCAGGAATCTTTGTAATAATGGAAACACCCATGGTCTATATGTGTTTGTGCACTGTAGCATGGCAAGTGAGGTGATAGAAAGTTTTCCTCTCTTTTTTCTCATATCTACCAATTAGGTAAATATTACAGGAAGGAAATTGTTTGGTTAATGGTAGCTCCAAGTGAGGCGAACAGGAGTGTCGTGACAGTGTGACATTTTCATAAGTTGACAGCTGGGATAACAAGATTCATTAACATTGTAATCGGAGACACGAGTGATTGTGAAATAGGTTTTCATCGAAAGAACACAGAAAATTACCATGGCCCATTCAGGACCTCAACAATTTTAATCAGCTGCAACTTTTCACTCAAGTTTAAGTTACTAAAATCGCTATTTTGTTATTTTGTTAAGGATAAAACTTGGATTTCTACCACATTACTCATTCGTATCTGTGCTTCATTCATATCTGAAACTACAAACTGACTCTCGATCAACAGATGGAAACTACTTGCGTGGAATTTCACACATGAAAGAAAATCGAAACCTTGTATTTCTCCTGCCATGTGTAGCATTTATTGAGAAAAACGTTACGTTAAATTAAAAAAGCAAAAAAAGAAAGAAAGACATAAAAAAGCGGGCTTGCACATTAATTGAACTTGTAAGTGCTTTAAGAGCTGGCTTGATGACTAAACCCCTAGGATCAAATGCAAGAAACCTGGGCATGGGTTTGTACAAAATCAAGAATATAAACATTCCCATACCTTAGCTTTCTCACCGTTAGTGTAAACAAGGGCAACTTCTACAGTGTCTGCTGGATAGGTCATTTCACATAACTCTTGTGTAGCAAGTAGAAATTCCATGACCTGTAAAGATATGAGAAAAATTTAACAGCTAAATGCAACGATTTAGACTAGTACATGTGCATATCCTTTACAGTTGTTCACTCAGGGTTTCAACACTGGTCTTCCTTACAAGTTAACTACTCTTTTTATACAAGGCATTCACATTTTCCAAGGTCATTAAAAAACCCAATTGTTGGACTAGCCACTTGGATTGTAAATCTGACCAGCTTGTTCAAGAAAAGTAACCTACATGTAAATACACACAAAACCATGCTTACAGGTGTATACCCATTTGTTCAAAGTTGGATTCAATCCATGATTGTGGCTTCTAAATTCTCATGGGTTTAAGAAGTTTATTGCTAGTGTTATTACAAGTCTATAGAAGTGATGCATCAAAGAAATAATGACAGCTGTTATGGAGAGGACAGGACGCCAGTGGTATCATAGTCATGTGACCATATTACTTATTGATGGAGGGTATGCAATTCTTGATACATTTTAATGCATGAAAAAGTGGATACACTCATTGAAGCCAATAATGTTGAATGGGAGGTGTTTATTTTACAGTTCTAATGGATTAAAGTTCACTAACATCCATAAATCTTACAAAAAATATTACTGATTATTCACTCAAGCAAAGTTGTCAGACATGTTTAATTTTGAAATTTGCTACTGATACAGGCAATTAGCAATTGGACTTCATATTGTACAGTCGAGAGTAATCATACTTGCCATTAAACAGGCTTGGTGGTACATGCTCATCCAATTTTGCAGTTACTAGGTGGATGGCCGCTTACATTGTTACTCCATGCACTCCAATTACTATTACGCATACTAATCTACATATTGTGCTACAATTGGGTTAATATTTGGGTTGACACTCATCCTCAGAGACCCAGGGACTGCTTTGTCAGGACAATGCAAAATTGCTTTGGGGGAGAGTTTACTTGGAGGGCGGAAGAGCTGTTCTTTAAAGTGCTCCTGTGACAAAAAATAAATTATGATTTTTCTTTGGATATCTAAACTATGTTAACTAAACACTAAGTGACCCAAGTTTTAAGCCTCGATTTAAAAAAATTACCTGTTTATTTTAACTGGAACTTTCCTATTTAATGGTCCGCCATTAGTAACTTTACGTTCTTGAGAGAGCTGGGTCGAGGAGAACAAGACGTCAAAGGCTCACCAGTTTAAGAATGCAATGCGTATGTACGCGACAGAATTAATATGCAGCACGGGAGTTTTGGGCTTTCATACTTTAAAATTCGCGCTTTGCATATATAATAAGCTGCGTTCACACACTGAAATTTTAAGCTGGTGAGCCTTTGACATCACTTTTCCCGGATCCAACCCTCTGAGGTCCAATCGGTCAGGTTTGAACGCGAGTAATGGCGGATCGTGAAATCCAAAATTTACTCTCAAAGTAAACAGCTTTTGAATAAAAATCAAAGGTCAAAATTTTGCCAGTCAAGTGTTAAGCAGACACACTTTCAAAATCTCAAGAAAAAAAGGAAGTGATTTTTTGATCACAGGGGCACTTTAACTCTTGAAGTAAACTTTTGCCCGAAAACATTGCTCATCCAAAAAATAGTGCATTGTCCTGACTAGCATCCTGTGAGTCTGTGAGGATGGGTTGACACTATGTTTTAATGTTTGCAAAGTTCTACAGGTTAATAAGAAACAATTTTTAAAAACAGCCATTAGAAACAGTAATGAACCATTTTCCAGACTACCCACATGCTTCAGCTGTGAAGCACTCTATCATGAGTACAGCCAAACAAACCAAAATCGTTCCACTTCATATGTTATTAGCAACCAAGTTAAAAGATAAGCCTGATGAGGAATGCTTTACTTTTTTGCAAATGTCCAGTTCTCTTGACCACACATTCCTGGCTTGCTGTTGCCGGGACTTTCACCGCAAAACGACGATATGGTTAAACAATGAACAAAAATCCAAATTTGATAGAGGGGGGTGAAAAGGTGTATGCAAATCTGCTGTTCAGTGCCTTTTTCACCAAATCCGTAAATCTGCCAACATTTTTGTTGAAATGAGACACCACAACCACATCCAGAAACAGAAGTGTTGAAACGTGAACTGGTAAATGTGAATGCCATTGGTTACACTGTATGTTGCACAAATCGTCAAGAAGGCAACATGCTTGATAATTATAACACAGAACAATTCCAATAACAGTCTCATACCTGAGTTTAAATAATTTTTGTTTGAAAAAAAAAATTGGATGAACTCATTAACATACCAACCAAGGCTGAGAAAAGACCTGTGATCCAAATTTGGTTTAGGACCCAAGATCCAAACATCAAGACAGGCACAATCTGGAATATGTACCAAAATTCACAGCTGATCCATGATAAACTGTGTTTTCAAAATCCGTGAATAGACTTGATTTACAGCAAATATCAACAATCTGTGCTCTTATTAGTCGATCAGAAAACCTATTCACCCCCCTCTTGATATATAAACAGCATGATTATACACTATGACAATGGCTATGGACTCCGAGGAAGAAATGTGAAATTTTCAAAATACAAAAAGTCATATGAAGAAGCACAATTATCTATGACTGTAAATTGATGGACAAAATCCCACTATATTGTAGGTGATGAAGTCAAAAACTAAAATTCCAGACTGTGGAAAATTGAAAATAGTGTAAGTTAAATCAAAAGTATTATTAATAGAACCTAATAACTCAGTAGCCACCATCATTGCATAATCCAATGAACTGTTATGTTTAAATGATATAGAAATGTATCCTTGTTATCATTAACTGAGTATTGTAATAATATTATTGTACTGTACTCTAGATTGCATAAAATAAGTGTAAGCTTGCTCTTGCTTTTTAGTGTTAATTGTCATAGTGTACTTAGTGTACTTGAGTTATTTTCTTGTGGCAGTTTTGTAAATAAAATGCCCTTCAGCCCTGCAAGTCACTACCGGTAATAAAAGTTTATTACCCTTTCCACACTTTCTGAGGAAGTTCAAGTACTTCAGCAGTCATTAACACCTAGTGCATCAGTGATGTCAGATATAGATTCAATGCCAAGTCACCACCTTCTTTATTGGCATTGAAAGTTCCACTGCATGAAGGACACTTTGCTTCCAGTAGATGGCCAGAGTAATCCACCACTATTGATTCAACAGTGCACAATGGACACTTGTATTTGGCTGCCTGTATTCCTTGAAGTGATCTCACCAATTTGGCAGCAACTTCAGCACCATGTTGGTCATAAGCTTCCTTTTCTTCCTGACTCAAGTTGTCCAAAGTCCAGAACACGTCAAAGAACTTTAGGCCTGGTAGGACATTTTCATCCTGCACCCTGAAGAACCCATTGTCTGCCCAGTCATCTCCCCATGAATTCATCAGACGCAGGCTCTCAGCATCATAACTTGTGAGAACTACTGCATGGCCAAAACCCTTTCTTGTTGAGTGATGCCTTGAATCAAGGTAGGTTCTTGTTAGGATTCCTTTGGGATTCTCCTCGTAGAACTGGTAGAACTGATCCCACTGGGCTCCACTCAGATGAAATCTGGCAACCACTGGTCTTTTTGCAGAGACAGCCTCCATAGCATCAATACCTTTTACCTCTTTGCACTTCAGACGATGCTTTGGACAAACTTCTTCAAGAACTCTTTTGGTTGAGGCTCCATGCTCTCCATATTTATCAATCAATTCACATCTCAATTCAAAGAAATCTGGATAACCGCCATCTCGCCCTATGATGCGCTTCATGGCAAGGTGTAAAACGGCAGCAGTGGCATTTGCATAACAAGTTCTTTCATCTTGTTCCTTTGCCCCAAACCCATCATTTGACTTGTTAATGTAAAGATCCATATCAACCTTAGAGAGCATATCTGAAAGGGCATCTTGGCTCAGGACACCGCTCTTGGCCATGTCACAGACCTCTTTGATAAGATCTGGATGATTCACTTGAAAAAAGAGTCTGGTTTCATTGTTGTCAGTATCTATCTTCCATCCTCTCTTGACAAACAGAGTGTGTGGTATCTTCTGAGTTGCGATGGTGGAGCTCATTTTGAACATGGTCTTAGCTGGCTTTTCCCACCTTTCATCAAGAATGCTGTACAAATGACGAGGATCAGCTAGCAGTTGGTCAGTTATGAAACAACTCACTATGGTGACCCCTAGATTTAACAAATTTTGAGGTGGGTCATTTCCATCAGCTGGCTGACCATCTGAGAGAATGAATAAGAGTTTCTGATGATCAGCAAATTCTGGGTAGGAAAACAGATCCACTGAATTGCCCATGGCTTGAATGAGTGGAGTCCCTCCATAAATGAAGGGTTCAACTGTTTTCAGCAACCTGTCAGCCCGCTCATTAGTTAGCTCTTGATCACCAATACTGGCATGCAATATTTCCAATGCATCATGAACAGTCATAATTGCAACTTTGCTGACATCCACCAGTTGGGATTTTGCAGCTAATTCGCTCCATCTGGTTTCAGCCAAGAGTTGTTTGCCCTTTTCAATTGTTTCTTTAACTGACTGTTCAATGCCCATTGATTGCAAAGTAGGACCAACTAATGGTACATGCCCTGTTGCAAAATATCCAATTTCAATCCAAAAATTTCCACTTCCGTTACCTTTATGAACACTAACTTCACGACACTCTTGGGGAAGACACTCACGAACAAACTTTTCCGTAAAGTCACAGCTTTCTCGTAAATAGTGTAACATTGCAGCAGCAGTAGTATCATTGACAACTTTTAGCAAGACATCCATCTTTCCCCAATGGCGAACTCTTGGCGCTCCATTTCTTTCAAGGATAGTCAGTGCTTCATCTAACATGTCTCTCTTGCTTGCTTGTGATCTTATATCTTCAATCTGAGCTTGTTCCTTACTTACTTCCTGATTTGCTTTCCTAACAGTGCTTAACAAATCAAAGACTTTAGGATGAGAAGGGCTACCAAAAGCCAAGGCAAAGGTCTGGTTTGAAGACGAGACATCATTCTTGATCAATTCATCCACCACTTTGAAGATTGACTTTGCCCAACTTCCACCTTCCTCCCCCACCCTGCCACCAACACTATTTCTCATGGAGCCAGAGACATCCACCAGAATGCCTATCATGGTAGACATTGTTCTGAATCTTGAATTAAAAAACATGCAAGATTATATTATGAGAAAAACATTATCAAAGCTTTAAAGTGCTACTATGATCAAATTTTTACCCCTTGATTGTTAATTGCATAGAATGCTATGAAAGATTTAAGACGCTGTTTACCGTTTACAAATATCTGCATTGGTTCCAGAGACATTGAAGTTTGAAAAATTACTAAAATAGGCAAATGATTATATAAATAGCGCTATCTTTGTCATTTTGCAACAGAAACCATTGAAACTTGTCAGGCTAATAGTTCTAAATGCAACACACCCACAGCTTTGACAATTTATGTTACCATGGCAACCTACTCTTTTCCAGTCCCTCTAGCCTGATTTCAATATTTTAGTGGTTCTAAGCTTGGAAGACATTAAACAAGGCCATGAACTCAACCTAATGTATTTCGATGTCTGCTGGATTATGCAGACACAGACCTCACTCGGCCAACTTTGAATCACACAATCTTTCATGTTTACTCGACAAATGTTGTTGAAACCTGAACACACAGACAATGTTAAGGATATTGTTTTCTTCATTGTGTGTAAAATGTATTTTCCTTTGCTTTTATCCAAACGTTCAACTCAAAGGGATTAATAAAGATGCTAAAAAAGGTATTACATTAGCCATGGAATGCATTGACCTTGCAACTTTCACTTTCGCTACGTGACAGATAAGATCTTGTTTACTTTGCAAGTCTATTTTGCTAGGAGCAAGTCCTTAAGTCTTCCGAGTATTTTTCGTATTTTCAGTCAAAAGAAGTCAATCATCAAGCTCTGTTATTGAAGCGAGTTCAGAGATCAGAGGGAAAATGAAATATTTGCAAGCCAAGCAAAGAACGCCTCAAAACATATAAGGATTATGTCATTGATAGGGAAATATTCACTATACTAAAGATAGCCATGAATAAGGACGTTGCAGCTTTCACTTTCACTGCGTGACAAATAAGATCGTGTTTACTATGCCAGAAGCACCGGTTTTTTAGTTTATTTGCATTTTTGCTTGGATTTCATCTACATCTACATTATATTGGGTCGGCAAAGTCCACACGGATATCGCGCCAACATCTCAAACAAAATTACAATAATTAAAAAATAATAAAGATACAACAAAATGAACAATTCTAAAATAGGAAAGCTAAATAAGAACTTAAGATAGACAACAAACGAGACAGGAAGAAATGAGCAAGCGCGGCACATGCTATCTAGGTAATCGTGCAGTCCAGACTGGAAATGGCGAATCAGCCTTAACAATTGTCACAGGGAGTGCATTCCACTCTCTTATGGTCCTCGGAAAATACCAATAAAAATACACGTTTTTCATCGCTCTATATTGCATATATCTAAAATTGTGGCTGCCGTGAGTTCTAGATTTATAATGTCTACTAAGATAGAAGTCAACATCTGCATCTAAAAGGCGATGACTCGTTTTATATAGTAATGCAAGTCAAAAAAATCAGCCCAGCTCCCAGATCATATCAGTTACACTGGCAGTTGGGTAGTAGCCGTTTGTGCAAACCTGCGCCGCTTTCCTCTGTACTCTTTCGAGGGAGTTTATGTCCTTTTGAAGATAAGGATCCCAGGCAACGCGGGCGTATTTGAGCTTTGGCAGAACAATAGCTGTGTATGCAGTTTCTTTCACTTGCTTGGGGCAATTCCAGAGGTTTCTTTTAATCAATCCCAGAACCTTGTTTGCTTAACCAGAGATGGATGAGACGTGATTGGACCACTTCAAGTTGTTGTTCAGGATTACTCCTAGATAAGAAGTTGAGACAACTT
>Ga0126343_10001197_pt1 | contig 11757 bp, 9 predicted proteins | sample Cyp2metagenome_FD_92531 | JGI IMG/M metagenome (GOLD analysis project Ga0126343, IMG submission 92531) | Coral microbial communities from Lord Howe Island, Old Settlement Bay, Australia - Cyphastrea 2 metagenome | ecosystem: Host-associated > Invertebrates > Cnidaria > Coral ... | reverse complement strand
CGGTATCGCGGTGCCGGGATCCCGGCTAACCGGGCTGAGATTTTTCCATGTAATCGCGTTTGCCGGGCCAGCCCGGCTCATTAAGCCAATGAGAGACAAAATCAAGCTCGCTCCGGTTTCCCAAGGTTCATCGCATCAGCCTTCAACCGGGCTGGCTCGCCTCATGTAATACCGGGCTGAAAGTCATCTCGGCACACCGAAGCAGCCCGGCTAACCGGGTCAGCCCGGCTCATGTAATCAGGCCCTTAATGTCTAATTCTTACCTAATTAGCATTACTCAGTTCCTTCGCGCACGAGGCCTCAAATACTCTACAATCGTTTCGCGCGGACTCGGTTATTCGAAAAATATACATATTTTTTCGTTTTCGTCCACCGGGTTAACATAAAAGCATACAAAGAGGAATGTTTCGCTTTATTTCAGCATAGTAAATTTTCAATAGGTTTAGAAAGCATCTGTTAAAATTAAAATCTGGTTTTGCAAGGCTCTCGTTTTTCCTTGCCGTTGACCCTATCACAGAAAACTGTTTCACCGTAGGTTAAACTGTTGGCCTTGGGTTTATTGCTAGTAATAAAAATATTCTGGGGCCACCCTTAAATAAGACCAGCTATGCGTATTAATCAAGTTGATAATAGTAACGATGGAGAAAATAGAATTATAATGCAAAATAAAGAATCACTAATTTGGGTAATCACATTGACCGCTTTTTTGCCATATTTTTTTAAATTCTTGGTTTCCCATAATGCCTTGCAGGCGCTAATGCTGTGGGCGCAGTTAACCTTACCCAAAGATATTGGTAAGCGAACATGGCGTTATTATTTGTCTATTTTTCTTATTCTCATTGCTTATATCAGTTAAATTTGTAAAGATATTGTTGAAAGTCATAACAAGTGAAAACCGAGTTTATAATCGCTACGATAAACTTCAAAATTCCAAAATGCGATAAGGTGTAAACTTTAATGGTTGTTTAATTAATTAACTTCAATTAATTAATTAATTAGGTTCAAGGCTCAAGGTTTATTTATCTCACACTATTTACATAAAATTAACATAGAAAGAAAAGTATAATTACACAAGATTACAAGATAAAACTAATTACAGTACGTGTTATAAAAATGTGTACGGTGGTCGAAATAGCGAAGGCTTTCTAGTTGACCATCATCTATTTTTAAATAAACAAAGAAATGACACTGAGCCTAATCGTGATGTAGTATAAAATATTTGTAGAGCGTAGGACTAATGTAGAGAATAAAACACTTGTATAGGAAATAAAACACTTGTATAGGAAATAAAATACTTGTATAGGAAATAAAATACTCTTAGAGGATACTTGTAGAGGCAAAGGGTGGGGTAGGAAAGGTCCGTGTGTACTCTACGTAAAACGTGTTTCATCCACATCAGTCAAGTGTGAACATCGCGACGCTATTTATTTCTTTCAGGTAGCCTCCTGCTCTCTCTTGTGGTACCATTCTCTTTAGAACAAAACCAATTTGCTCTTAAGCATGCGCAGATAAGTTAGCGTTCGTGACTTCTATACCAGGTTGAGAGTACATTACATACGGAATCACGCACATGCGTTGAATGGTTTTCCTCATGGTGGAACTCAATATGTGAGACGCATGCCTTCTAGCACTGTTAGTGTTATGCACTATGTTTCCAAGAGGCATTTTACATGTCACATGATGTGATGTCTGCAGATAGCACAACTTGTTCCCTTCTAGTGCAAAAGTGAAATGTCACGGGTAGGTTCAACATATATCATCTGCTGTTTTCAAACTACATTAGTAAGTTGTAAAGCTTCTCCTTGTCTTTAAGAGAGACCAAAATGTTCCCGAGTTAGTCCCTTTAATATTCTCCAAATTAAAATTTGTAAAATTAGAAAGCAGGAAAGTGCTCAAATAATGCTGCAGTCTCCGTAGCACCTAATGGAAGCGCAAATTAATTTAATCAGTTTTATAGTAGACTCGTTCACCGATGCAAGATAATATCGGCCAACTAATGCTGTTTACATTCAATTACTTTTCATTGAAACGCCGCTTAGTTGTATCAATATGGTTTTGCATATAATTTTGAATTATTTCATTGCAAATGTGGGAAAGAAAAAGAAAGTAGTATTCCTTGACTATCTGATAATTGAATTAATTCTTGTTTATCGGTGAGTAAAACAGAAGTAGCAGATTACAAAGTTAGCGGCAAGAGCTAAATTGTCACGTTTTTTCAACATTTTATTTAAGTTAAAATGAACGAAAATCTTCGCAAAACACCAGACTAAAATCTAAAACTGGTCTGTCGTGAAAAACAGTAGTTGTAAGTAATTTTTGGACCTTGAATGAAAACCCAACCTTAAAACATAACCCAGGTACATCCAAACCGGGAGTGAAGAGAGCAGGCGTGAGTACTTATGGGACTACTGTGCTACATGTATCAATTGCACTCTGCACCATATCTGAGATTGTCTCACTAGTTTGGAGTATAACCGCCATGTTGGGCAACTCCGTCGTCGTCGTCGTCGTTGTCGTCGTGCGAACGCGCCCACGAGCAATATCGCTAACCATGACCACCATAAGAAAATCAACTCATAAGTTTCCTTTTATTTCTAAAAATTTTATTTTAAAAATTTAAAAAAATTCATCTTCATAGTCTTCACAACTAAAGCTAATACGAAAGCGCCATTAAAGAGTAAGATGAAACCTACTGACCAGCAAACAAGACAAGAAAAAACTGAGTGGAGTCCGATAGGCCCTTTGCACGAACTGGTCACATGATACAAAATCACTCATGCTGGCATGGTGAGCAAGTTGCACAGCGGAACTTCCACCTGGACCTGCCTTTGTTTTGAAAGTCCTACTGCGCAACTTGCTCGCCAGCATGTGTGATATTGTACCATGTGACCGTTTCCTGCAAAGGGCCTATTCGGTCTGTTATCGTACGTGTGACAACAAAATCGGACGATCGCGCACTTTTTCTTGCGGGACACCGCGCATAATCCCGAGAGGGCAAGATAGCGCCATTTTGCCCGCTCGGGTAGCTGATCACAGTGCAGGATTTGGTTTGTCTTGCCCGATCAGGCCCGCTCACGGAGTTAGCCATATACAAGAGATAATCTCTTGCCATATACTGTAATACATATATCTTATTAGACGTTTTGTTGTGTAGTGTCACTGCGAAATTTCATGACTGGGGAGTTGTGCCGTATTTTGACGAGCGTGGAGTAGGGCGAGTTAAAATACGATCAACGAGTCAAAATTCTCAGCAATACTAAACAACTAAACGTCTATTAAGAGATTTATTATCCGACGCACGAAATTGTAATGTTCGTGCGGGCGAATTTCGCGGATATTTATTCACGGGGAATGCGTTACAGAAGTATGTGAAACGGAACGGAATTAGCAAGGGAAATCCAGGTAACTGATTGGTCAACAGCAGGAAATCTGTCTATCCGGTCTTCTGGACTACAAATACCGCATGATGTTTGCACTCGTTTTGGGTGTTATTTGTCGTCTACGAAGTGCAGTTGGATAGTAAAGCCTGCTATTTACACTCGCATGTCAAGTGTGCGAGGGTGTAAGCGCGAAGGTGCGTAGAGCGATCTAAAGATAACGAAAAGTCACGTTCGACTCCGAAAAGAATACGTGTGCGGGAAGATGTGTCACCTGACCTTGCTTTACCTGATCAAGTCTCTCTAAGTCAAATTTGACTTTCCACATCCAGCTTGATATCATCAAGCGAATGACCCGAGCAGGTGCGATCTCCACAAAAGCTTCCCTACAAACTAGAACAGGCTGATCTGCCATAACAACACACCATCTCCGCTTTGTTTACGGACAACCAATCACTCACTTCCAGGTATTATATGTACAAGAATAAACCAATCGCAACGCTTTTAACTTCACCGCACGATTAAAACAGCCCAGCAAAACCACTCCTTGAAATGAGCTTGCAAAGTAAACCATCTGACCATTTCAATTTCCATTCAGAACCGAATTCTGTTGAAAGGTAATGAATGCTAAAAACGTTTTGTTGTTTGTCCTGTTTCAAGGAATCGTGAATGTCATTGTTTACGCTGCTGAAGAAGACTTCAAACTTTCTCGTTCAGTATTCATTACAACGCGCCAAGATAAGCGACTGAAAGGACATGTTGTCAAAAAATTCGAATCTCCCAGCCTGATATCATGCAGCCAAACTTGTATGAGAAATTCCTGGTGCTCTTCAACCAATTTCAAGATGCCATCCATGAAGGACACCAAAGGAACTTGCGAACTGAACAAGCATGGGGCCATTGAAGAAAACACCAAGTTGCATTATCAACAAGGAGTCACTTTTTCTTTGCTCTTAAAGGTAATTAGCATTTAGCAATAACTGTGAAATTTTGACAGTAACTACCCCTCCGAAAATAGGCTCTTCGAAAGTAATACCACTTTTTTTTCTTCCTATTGAGCCCTGAAAGCAATGGTTCTACCGAAAATTGCGGCCAAACCGAAAGTAGCGGCCCATTAAAGAAATCACTGAAAGAGAACCTCTCTGTTTTCAATGCAACCGGGGGTTATGCGGATGGAGCAGCTTGACTACAGGAGTGAACATTGACTTGAAGTGCTACCTGTGAATTGATTTCAAACTTGATTAAATTTTCTTTAAACTACGCTTTAAAAACTGCATTTGTCTAGCTGTAGAGGCAAATGATTTATTATAGGGTAATCAGTTACGTTAATTATGGTATGATAATGCAACCATTATTCTTTCGATTCACCTCTCAGTACCAACCGGTTTAGGACCTTTTCTTGTTTGCACGGCTGTCGACTCACGGCTTATGTAGGTAGTTAGTGACATACATAAACGGAACGTTCAATTTCTTCTGTCGCACGTCCGCTTTGTCTGAAACAACTGTCACGGTACAAACGTTTTTCAACCATTCGAAAGTGATGGCTACACGAAAGTTCTTCTTTTGCCAGCGAAATCCGCAAGTAACGTTAACAGTTACTTTTTTAATCGGTCGCCAAACTCGGTAGGACCTAGGCTTGATCAGAAATTTGCTCATTAATTGACCTTGACTCTTTGCCTTAGAATAAACAACGATAAAGATCTTTGATCAATGTAATATCAGAAATTAACAAACACACTAATATTTTCCTGGGCTGGAAGTGTCATCATTGAACGGCTAAGATTGGATCACCGGAATACACTCCAGCACATTGAAGTCGCAGAAATAAACATTTTCGTGCCGGCTTTGTACAGTTACGTTAGCAGTTTTTGTACGTTTGCGAGAGCAAAAAGTCAAGCTCGCACGATCGCACCAATTCTGTGCTAACCGAAAAAAAAATTGTTTTAGCATGTATATTTTTCCTCCTTCAACTTTGAGCTGTCTGTCTTTTTGCAATTCAAACGCTTTACATGTGTGAATAGGGTTGTCAGAGTCCCGCAGCTCTTGGTTGCCTCAACGGTGGTTCTTGTGTAGCAGACGACAAGAAACAAACATTTTCATGTTTGTGTAGAGAGCCTTGGATTGGGAAAAACTGTGAAATTAAACTTGGTAAGAAAATGTTTCAAGAACTGCGATGTTGTATCTTTAAATGAATTTATATTTGTAAACCACATCCTGTCAAACGATCTTCGTCTAGTTAGTTTCTCCAAAATAAGATGCCGTTTACCTTCCGGAAACGGTTTCCATATGAAACCTGCGAGGCAGCAGCATTATAGAGCTGTGTGCCTGAGTAGTTTTTGGTGCAGGGCTGGAGAATCTCGAATGCAGCGTAATGTAATGTAAGAGTGACATCATCGGTGATTCTTTTTGAGTTAGCCAATAGCATCGCGGTGTTATTATCTAAACCAATCACAATCAAGAGGATAACGCTCGGTGTGAAATTGGTTGACAAGAGTTGACAAGCCTACACGCCTCTCTCCGAGCGGTGAAGCCTACACGCCTCTCTCCGAGCGGTGAAGGGATTGGATAAATTATCGACTCTTTCCACAGTTCTGATCAAACAACCGGGTCCGGCGTCACAATATAGAAAGCAAGAAATTAAGAAACATTAAGTGAAGCCTAGAAGCCAAGACTGGCTCATGCTGCCGGAGCTTATCCCGGTTTCCGTAGCATGAAGCTACTCCCCCTGGATGGGATGCTAGCAGGTCGCAGGTCTGGCTCATGCTGCCGGAGCTTATGCCGGAGCTTATCCCGGTTTCCGTAGCATGAAGCGGCTAGGACGGGATGCTAGTTCAATATGCTAGTTCAATATGTTAGGCATCCCCAACAATTCGCCGGTACCTGGGTGGAGAGAGGCAATGTGAGAGTTAAGTGTCTTACCCAAGAACACAACAAAATGTCCCCGACCAGGGCTCGAACCCGGACCGCTCGCTCCAGGAACGAACGCACTGACCATTAGGCCACTGCGCCTCCAATTAAGCAACATGTTTACGGTAAATTTCTTATTTTGTCCCTCGAAAGCAAATGCTGGGAGATTTAAAAACATATCTTGCAATAGAAATGAGCCTAAACCGCACAAACATATGACAAATTACAGAGGTGTCAAACTCGCCAAAGAGACTTGCCGATTAACAACGGAATCCAAATTTTGTATAGCACGGTTTGATTAAAACTCTTTTTCATCGGTTGTTTTCGCAGGAAAAACATTTAAACCCTAGCGCTTGTAGGGTTAAAACCTTTCTTAGGTGATTTAGGACTTCGACAGGAATGAAACAAAAAGCAATGCAGGACAAGTTTGCAAGTAAAGTATGTTGATTCTTATCACGGGTACCATATTTGTCATCGTGTGTTTTTCTTCGGAGACGCCGTACCTTAACTTCGAGAAAGCTTTATGTTTGCCTACAGACGCTCTTACATGTTCCTTGTATCTCTCGGGTCGAGCTTATGTCGCTCGATGTAAAAATAAATTTCGCTGTTTTCGCGCAACTCTCTTGACTGTTTTGCGTACTGTATATGCCATTGGTCGGATAAGTTCCGGGCTTAGTTAGGCAGTCAGGCAGACATAAAGCAGACCCAAATGAAAAGTTGGAGCTGCGGGTTAATTACAAAACTTTTAAAGACGTCAAACAAGTAAAAGTCTTGGGCACTAATAAAGAAAGCATCTGGTGTAGATCAGACAATACGGCTCTGCTTTGCGTCCTTTTAAGATTGAAAATTTGATGGCAAGCTTAGTGATCGTGGCATTATGTTTCTCTAATTGCAAAGGCTTCCCAATGACAGAAAACATCTGCTCTTCATTGCATTCATGTAGATGACTGCAGATGTATTCTGTATTAAAAGGAAACAAAAACTGAACACCCCAGGTGTAGCCCAAAAAAGGACTTTGACAGGAATGAAACAAAAAGCAATGCAGGACAGTTTGCAAGTACAGTATGTTGATTCTTATCACGGGTACCATATTTGTCATCGTGTGTTTTTCTTCGGAGACGCCGTACCTTAACTTCGAGAAAGTTATACGTTTGCCTACAGACGTTCTTACATGTTTCTTGCATCTATCTGGTCGAGCTTATGTCGTTCAATGTAAAAATAAATTTAGCTGTTTTCGCGCAACTCTGTTGACTGTTTTGCGTACTGTATATGCCATTGGTCGGATAAGTTCCGGGCTTAGTTCAGGCAGACATTAAGTCTTTGGCACTAATAGAGAAAGCATCTGGTGTAGATCAGACAATGCGGCTCTCCTCAGTTGCGTCTTATTAAGATTGAAAATTTGATGGCAAGCTTAGTGATCGTGGCGTTATGTTTCTCTAATTGCAAGGGCTTCCCAATGACAGAAAACATCTGCTCTTCATTGCATTCATGTAGATGACTGCAGATTATTCTGTACTGAAAAAGAAAAACTGAACACCCCCCGGTGAACACCCAGCCAAACTCTATTCGTGCGAAAGTCTGCTTGACATTTCTCTTTGTTTTCAACTGGCGCCTGAATTAGGGAAAGCTGTGAAGTAGCACTGGTTGGTTTAATAAGTTTTCAAATTCTTTATTACGAATGTTAAAGCAAACGTAATTGTCTGTGGCTAAATGGTGTAATACAAAACCACAACGCCTTCTTAGCAATAAGTATCGGGGCAGGTTACTTTTCTTACCTCGAGTTCTTTTAGCTTTAAGTCTCGCTGGAGTTTTTTTTCGCCTTTACGCCATGTTTCTTTCTCGTGGCTGGTTTTCTTCGATTTCTTCCTGTTGCTTTCCTCTTAAAAGAAATTATTTAAGTAGTTGCCACCATTAAACATCTAGTGGTCAATTTCTTCTCTGATTTACCTTACTTTCGATCTTTTTTCGTGAAATTTAAGTGCTGCTTATAATATAAAAAGACCATCAATTTTTTTTGCTTTTTTCATTACCTTTCAGATGCTTTATCATGCGAGACGGCTCAAAAGAAAACTGGCGAAACGTTACTAAATGGACAGTATTTGGTAATTACTGGGAGCTTGTCATTCAAGGTAAGCAAAATGGAGCATTCGCTAACTTAACGAAAGCAAAGCGTAACTTTTAACGAATAATTTATAGCGAATACTAAAATTGCTACTCCCTCATTAGGTGTACTGTCACATGACAGATGATGACAAAGGATGGACTCTGGTCGCCCGATTCTCAAACAATGATGATAAAAATTGGATGAAGGACACCGGTTTATGGTGGTATGACCAGCAAGTCGCCATAGGAGCAACAACAGACCCATCAAACAACACTGACATGATCTCATCCGCATTTTGGTTGGTCAGCGGCACAGAGTTTAAGATCACGCGCAGTGATGACCCCAGACACACTCCTTTGCTACAGACCACAGGTACAAACATTCCGATCAAAAATCACAAGATATGGCGACTTTAGAAATGGCAAAGTTTGGGCCAGAGACCAGTGCTTGGGAAGCTGCACGGTTCAATATGGCGGTCAGTACAAGTCTACAGACGGGTTTCAACAGGCTGAGTGCAATGGAGACTTCCAAAGCGCCAACAACATCGGCTTCTGGTGTGGCGCCACAGGGGCCGATGGATCAGTGATGATGATTGGTGGAGGAGGAGCTGGTTCTTGTTCACGTGCTGATCACGGGATTGGAATAACAGAAAATGACCCTGCTTCTTTTATCGAATTAGGAGGCAGTGAGACTGCATATGACTTTGGTTATGATGCTGTGAAAAAATCTGCCCCATCCCAGGCGTATTCATTAAATCTGTGGATCCGTTGACTATTTCATTTTTAAAGAGCTGTCCCTTCAGATTTTTCGTCTCAAGATCTTAAACTTTAATTATAATTTATTAGCTAGTTTAGCGGATGGAAAGCGCAGCATAGGACTTCATTTCTTTTAAGATGTTGCCTTCGTGGATAAATTCCAGCTTGAAACTATAAGATATGAGCAATGTTCAGTTGAAATTTAAACATCTAAATACTATGTACTCTCCAGTAAATACGACAAAGATGGCCAGATAGTTCTGGTCTTAACCATAATTGGATATTGGCGTGCAAGGGAATTAGGAAATAAAATTACAGAAAATGTAAGAATTTTAGCGATGCATAAAAATTAAGTTAACACTGGAAAGTTATTTTGTTTTGCCTCCTACAATAATTACCTCAAGAATTCTGCCCTTATTTTTTAGAAGAATAGTGAAGTATTAAGGAATGGCGCAACAAATAGCATACCCAGCCACACCTTGTGAGCGACATGTCGAACACCGGAGACCCTAACTGTCAACATGCAGAGAAGTATCGTATCGTTCCACATTGTGTTTTACGATAACTGTAGAAATTCATGCGCGCTCATTGGCTAAATTTTATGGTCAATATGCGGACAGACACATGAATTTGAAATTCGTGGAACGCGTCAACGAAAGAGAGCGCGAAATTCGACAATCCGTTATCGTAAAAAACAAACTGATGTCAGTTTTTAATGCGACTGTTCTGTTATTGACAATTAATGTCGTCATAACATTGTCAAAGTAGTCTGCGAATCCACAGCCACTTTGACAATGTGAGGACGAAATTTATGATCAATAACAGAACAGACGCATAAAAAACTGACGTCAATTTGTTAAACATAACATGAGATGTAAGTTTATTGGCTAAACAATTTCTCATCTAGAGTATTCCATCTATATAAAATGTTATGTTTAATTTGTTGAGTTTGAAAACTCTCTTCGTGAATGGTCAGCTTTAAACCCAAAGAGAAAGCTAGTCCCTGTCTTGTCAGTTATTTACTGTTTTGCTGAGTTTGAAACCTGTTTTCGTGAATCAACAGTTTAAACCCAAAGAGCCCCTGTCTTGTCTGTTATGTTCCGTTGAGTTTGAAATCTGTTTTCTTCAACGGTCACTTTAAACCCAAAGCATAAGAAACATTGCTGTGTCCTCAGGGAGTCTTGGCGAGAGTTTCTGCATATATAGTTACTTTCTTTATTTTCTCAGATTCTGGACTTAATCTATTGAATGGTTTTGATTTTGATTTTGATATATTTTGAATGGCGTGACTTTGAAAACCAGCAAATGTTACAAGTGAAAATTTAGTTCATAATTGCTAAGATCAGCCTATTAGAGATTTTGTTTTCTTCAATCCTCTACTTAGCTTGGAGAGAGTTGTGTCTAAATCAAGACACACCTTTCTTCGGGTTATCATGTTCGTAATTTTCCTGGGTTGTTTACGTAGCAAACGCAATTAGCAGAAACTACGAAGTTGTGCAACGCCAATATGGATCAAAACGTTAAATCACTGGATTTTGTAGTGGCGATAAGACTGAGTGAAGTGAAGCTCGCTCTATTTTCTTACGACTTAGGGCTTCAGCCAACCACGACGGCGACGCCAAAGAAAATTTCAATAAACAAAAGGCTTAACGAGAAGGACAATGTTTATGTACGTCATCTTGGAGCATTCCTACCCATCATCAGCAAAATAACAACCTGAAATGACCAAGCTCTACGTATTTTGGAGAACCTGGACTGCAATGGCTTATTTTTGGTATCTTCTTTTGGAATTGAACCCTTTCAAAAACATATTTATGCTGAGTAGGTTTTCAGACTGAAAAGCGTTCTAAACAGTTCTACACAGTTGCGACATTCCACAGTAAGATATAAATCAGTCTATTTTTAACATGTTTCAAAAATTCGAAGTCATCGTCATTATGGTCACTGCTAAAGCTCCTACGAAAAGCGTCATTACAGCGTAAGAGGTAGAAACTACTGACCAGCAAACAAGACATGTTTCTTTCAATATGTAATGGCAGTAGGACCGACCATAGTCTGGTGGTTTAGCGGAATGATCCGGTGTCAAAAATACCAAATGTCAAAATGTCAAATGTATGTTTATAGTGGTCATGCACTTAGCTACACCAAGCTAGTTCACAAACATGCCACTCAAACTGAAGGAAACAAATATTTCAAATGAACATAACAGGCTTAAAAATCCCAACTGGCAGGAGGCAGACCAGTTGGCTATATACAAACATGACCAGGAGTTGAACTAGGGTCCACCGGCTAAGTGGTCAGAGCGGGACTTCAACCCGCGACCTCCGGATTTCAAGTCCGGCGCCCTAACCACTCGGCCTCGCTGCCTTCTCATTTGTACACATGTATCATGAGTGGAGGCCAATAGTTCAGTTTCTTTTTTTGGCGGCACACAGCGCGTTATCCAGGTAGAAGTGATGGACGCTGCCAAAACACAGTTTTTTATTCCAGTGAGCTGATTGTTTTACATGCAAAAGTTTCACCTTTCTTCGATATTCTAAAGGTTTAACAATTATATTCTGTCAAATTTTGACGGAGTTATGATTTTTCAAAAATACCTCCTGCCGAACTGCGG
>Ga0126343_10001196_pt1 | contig 11758 bp, 11 predicted proteins | sample Cyp2metagenome_FD_92531 | JGI IMG/M metagenome (GOLD analysis project Ga0126343, IMG submission 92531) | Coral microbial communities from Lord Howe Island, Old Settlement Bay, Australia - Cyphastrea 2 metagenome | ecosystem: Host-associated > Invertebrates > Cnidaria > Coral ... | reverse complement strand
TAAGTGCACGCGTCAACTAAATAAGTAAAATGCACGCGCACCAGTCACTTCAGGAAAAGCATGCGCGCACGTCTGTATCCAGTGAGTGGATTCAGAAGCAGTGTGTTTTTAGGCACCTATATTACAAACTTAAAAAACATAATAACATTTGAAATCACAAAGGATACATCGACGAGCTGCGATATTTTTCAATCACGAACTGCCGATCGTAATTCCAGTAATGTAACATTACATTTAATCATTGCTGATGACGTTTGAAGAATTGTTTAACCGATTTAGCGAGTAACGTAGATTTGAAGCCTTGTTGTTTAAAACGGGAGAATAGGCTGCGGAGTCTGTGCACAAAGTCTGCCTTGGCTGTACAAATCCAAGCATATCTCACTGATTGAGATATGTAAACACTGTAAACACCATACGCCGGAGTGGCAGGGATGTTGCTGTCCATGAAAGGGAAATTAACAGTCCGGAAGTCGAAGTCTTCTCTTTTGTCATACACGCTGATGTGAAAGGGCGCGCTGCTGTCTCCATGAACGATTTTTGTGTCCAGATAACACACCTCTGTTGAACTGAGGGTAGTATCCTTGAGTTCCAGCTCAGACGGATAAATTTCACGGATAGAGTTTCCAAAGTTGTCGTAATTGACGCTGCATAGATCGTCGAAATTAAAAATTCGACAGCTTTTGACATGTCTGCTTTCATAGTTTTAAGCATGAAATCGTACTGGAAAGTGTGGAGAAGCAGGTCAGCCAATAGAGGCGCACTGTTAGTACCCATTGGTGTACCAATAAAACTGAGTTTCCGAAGCGGACTTAGATATTGTCGATAATAAAGTCAACGGCAAGGCAAAGTTGTCTGCAGGTTAAGTAAGTGTATCTCGTAGACTTCCTATCATTCGTCCAGAAGGTGTAATAACTATTGGTGGCAATGAAGCTTTTTCCTCTGGTGGAAAAAGCTCTTTCCAGTAGATCATGCAGCTGAAGTTTGAGTTTGGCATGTGGCAGACTTGAGTTCAGCGTGGAAAAATCCCAAGTGCTTACCTTCTTTAGGGAAAGTTGTTTTTCATCCAGTGTGTGAAGTACATCCACTGAGTTGCTGATGATCCACATGCTGTTAACACCTGTTCTTTCCAGAATAGATTAATGTACGCCATTAGAGTGCAGTGTAAGGTTTCCTTGTCAAGCCTTATTACTACAATACAAGCGAGCAGAGTGGAGAACTGGGATCTACTGAAAACCAGTGACTGAATACCGAAAGAGAGTGTAGAAAGAGATATTCTTCTGCCGGGTTAGTGATCTAACGGGTCGTCCAATCAATAGCATCAGTAGCAAGATGGCAAATTTACCCAAGACAGACTTCTCTGCCACTACAGCGACAACGTAACATTTTCAGAAGTTGGCAGCTGGGACCACGAGATTCGTCATCCTCGGAGACCCAGGGGCTACTACTAATCGGGACGATGCGATATTTTCGGGCGAGCGACATTTTTGTCACGAAAGTTTATTTCAAGGGCTGATGAGCCCTTGGGCACTTTTTCTTACCAAACGAGTTCCAGAAGTGTCGAAATCCGTCCCGCTGATTGGCCAGAAAAATATTTTTCTGGCCAATCAACGAGGAGATCTAGCGGGGTAATTCTGTCTCCCTTTTACACAAAGTGGTTTTCTTCATCGATTGAACCGTGAGGAGTTTCAGAAAAAAAAAATATTTGACGAAGCCGAGGAAATCGCAAACCATAACATGGGAGCTAGCAATACTCTTCCATCAATTTTCTCGGCGGATTTATCGAAGGTATATTGTAAAACTCACGAGTGTCGTGTTTTTCTTAAAAATAGGAATAAATTTGTACAGCAAATCTACGCGGTTTCTGTACTGTTATTTTTGGTTGCGAGGAAAGCCAGTTGAGAACACAAGCTTAAGCTTACTTATTATTTCTCCTCGATCTGTGCGCAACCTCTGAAACTTTCCAAGATATGCAAATCACCGTTGCACGGGCCACCCAACTATGTCGACCGAACGTGGAAACGATCGGCTAATTACAGTGCACGCACCTTCTTGCTAGCAATCGCGCTGTAAGTTCGTCTTTCGCACGATGGATCCACGGCGTGAGTTCGATAGTTGCAGATTGTGTCGGTTTATTTTTTTGGAAAAGGAAACGAAATATGCATTTCTCGTGGCTGGGCTTCTCAATATATCATCTTGACAATTACCTAAAATTCGCCTCACTTGAACGTTTCCATGTGTATATAAACAATAGCCTCCATTTGGCGCGAAAATATGCTAGCAGCGTTCTTATTTTGTACTGGTTAGAAAACTAGGGCAGCAGATAGCAATGACATGTAAACAGGACCTTCAAGCGAGCAAAGTGGTGGCAAAGCACTGCCGAAGCACGCCTCACCTTTCTGTGATATTGCTGTCCTGAAAAACTGGAAAAGCTCCTAAAGTGGGTCATTGCATAGCTTTATATAGGATGATAATGCCTGCCAAGTTTACGCGGGCTCTTTAGCTTTCTTCACTTCAGAAAAATTAGGTTCAGCGTAAACGCCCAAAATTGGATGTGGCTCAATTTATGAGTGCAGTTGCTTAAGAATTTAAGGAATTAAAGTCAACTTTGAGAATTAGAAACTTCAAGCAGTGTTGAATCTGGTGTTGTAACAAAAGGTTCAGCAATGGGTACACGAGGTTTTCAAAAAATGTGTTTAAAATAGCCATTTCAGGACTATTGAGCCATAAAACTGTCATTTGTTTCTTTAGTTATTTTTTAAAAATAATTAACAGATGTCGTTTTCTTTGTTCATCCTCAGTCCCCCCGAGGGGGAGGTTACTCCCTAATATGGGGTATTTAGTTATGTGCAGCCCCAAAGGATATGGTTTTTTTTCCCTTATGAAAAGAAATATTTGCCACAACTGCCGTAACTGTTTACAAAATAGAACAACCATTGAACCCCCTCCCCTGAGATGCAATCTGCACCCCCAGCTATTTGTGGCTTATTAAATGCTTAATACTTCGTGTAAGAAATTTAGATTTTGATTTTGCTTCAAATGCTGGAAATCCCATTTCCGAGGACCACAGTTTTAAACATTTTCGAGGAGGAATGCCGTATTTCAGTCCGTATCTTAAACCCCTTTCTTTAAAACCTTGTATCCGCCCTTATTAAGGTGTGGTTTTTAAGTATATGATACCGATGGTCCCCATTTAGCTTTTTCCTCAGTCTCAAGGATATTGACAATATATTTTCCTCATTATCTTTTCATGAAGGTTGTGATCATGATGGCTGATTCTCAATGTCATGAATCAGATGATCTCCAAGACGCTCCCTTTCGCTGGCTTCAAATGAGGTGTTATTGGCAAGCAGTTGAAAGTTTTGAAGAGTTGATCTCTCAAACAAAATTAAAGTTGAATACTGTTCAGGGTGATGAGTATAATGAAACCTTGCGCATCCTTGGCAAATTCCGCAGAGGACTAGCAGAAGCATTGTGGCACATGAGCATACCCCAGGATGCTTTAAAACTAATACAACTCTGCATATCAGAGAATTGCCATGAATTTTCTGAGGTAAGTGAGAACTCAAATGTCGTAAGAAGTAGCAGAGCCTAAGGTAAAGTCCAGGGGCTTCATCCCCTGACTGCAAGCACCTCTCTTTTGCCTGTTGCTTTAACAGCAAAACAGAGACTACTCACAGTTTACAGACTCCTTTTTGTCATAAACGAGATAGAAATCATTTGCTTTGTGTTTCTTTATTAAGTTATGAATATACTCAGGGAAGTTTTGGAGAACTAAAAATAACTGTGGAAACACATTGTCTACAGTATTATACCACAGCATATCTTGTCTATCCACTTGAATGTTTGCATACCGTGATAGAAACAAGGAAATATTTTCTACTTCTTTTAAAACATCAAAAGATTCTTTGAGTAATATATCAGACACTAGGCCTTTCTAATTTATATAACTCTTTTGCAGCTATAGCAGCAGTTTGACTTACAAACAAGGCAAAGAGTCAATTTTACTTTGCATAAATGAATCTTTCACCTTATTTGTATGCCTTTCAATAAACACAGACTTAAAAGGGGCTAGGTCACGCTCTTTTTGGGTAATTTTGTTTAATTTTGCTAATTATGAGCTCCAAACGTCAAAATGGCAGACAAGAGTCTTTCCGTTGCAAAATCATGGCCACATAACAACTGAGAATGGTTTTCCAGCCGTGTAAATGACATTTTGATACATGTATAAACTGACATAGCGTAAATTTGAAAAAGAGGTGGGCCAACGTTTTTCAAATTTACCTGAATGCAATCCATTTTAATGCTCTCCAGTTTTGTCCATCCATGTCCCTTCTTGGCTTTCCTGTGTTTTGTTAGAGTCCTTCTACAGTTTTGAACCGTTATTTTGATATTTAAGTTAAATCAGTTCAATCAAAAATGACACTCCAGGTTAATTGTTAACTGTTTACCCTAGGAAAGTATGAATTACTGGGCGATACGTGCAGATGTGTGGGACCTGTTAACTGGAGATAAACAAAGTGCAATAATTGGTTATGAAATCGCCTGCCACTTCATTCCACCACATGATGTACTCAAAAGAAGCCAGCTCTTATCAAGAATGTTGACAATGTGCACTGATGCTGGAAATGTACAATCCTTCCAAAACAAAGCTGCTGAACTTTTGAGTGAAGCATTTCAAATGAAAGTTTGTGAATCACAGGCAAGGATTACTTTACCCAGGCAATTGATGAATGTATTTTGGAACCATCCTGCTGAGGTTTAATGGTTTATTGAGAATCTTAGGTAGTAATTTAGCAGCTGTCAATGCCACGTACTCAGTGCTATTGTTTGAAATAGCACTGAGGGTTATAAAATAACTGAGAAAGCATAAATTGCAAAAATAGTAATAATAAGTAATAACTGATAGGCAATTAATATGAATTAAGGAATATTATCATATGGTACGGCAAATCCGAGCGTTCTTATTGGTTCTTTCTGGTCGGGATGTCGCCATACAGACCGTTTCCGTGGAAACGGTCATAAGCTGCGTATTTTTTGTTTTCGAAAGCTCGCAAATTCAAAACAAGCATGGCCCGAGTAACATACAATAAACTACTTACTAACCTAGCTAGCGCGAGCCGGAATATTAGCCCTCGGTCGTTTTTGTACGGACCTCGCTCCGCTCGGTCCGAACTACCACGACCTCGGGCCAATATTTCCCAGTACGGCCCTCGCGCTCGGTTAGTAAGAGGGTATTATTGTTTATTGGTGGTAGTAGCTAAAAGACAACACAAAGAATATCATCTTTTTTCCCTGGATGGGTGCTAGAGCATTGAACAGGTTAGCCCCCTGACTGCAAGGTCTCTACAACAGATTCCTCTATCCCTAGCGTTTCCCAATTAAATAATCCCAGGGGAACAGAGATAGTCAGCGAGTGTCTTGCCCTGGAACTCAACACACTGTTACCTCAGTCAGTTCTTTAACTTGGGCTGCTTGATATGGCATCAGCCATTACCTAAGCGGAACCATTATTTTGTTCATGAATACTTTTTTTGTATTAAACCCAACTTCCATGTGTCTTATAATTTTTTCTCAGGAAATAGTGAAAATTTGGAAGGACTGTGGAAAAAAACTTATGTCATGTAAAGCTTTTGCAAAGATGTCTATCGAGTGCTTCACTTTAGCCCAAACGTTTTTGCCGAGCAATGACAGCAAACTGGAGGCCAACATCAGTTATTTTAGAGCAACAGCCATCTTAACTGCCAATGAATCAAATCAATTTGGTCAAGCAATCAAAGATGCTAACACTTATGTTCAGCAATGCCCCACGACTGTCAAGGTAATACTGTTAAGGTTATAATGAAATATTGAAGAAGAGCTTAAGGAAGGCATTTCAGCTAGGCCATACATTACACCTATAACCACCAGTGGAAATTTGAACAAAAATATAGAAATCTGTAGGTAAAAGAAGCAAAGTTTAGGCACTACCATTCTTAGTTTTATCCTCTTTTTAGACAGAGTCAAGTTTGTCCTCTATTATTTTCCACTTAGGACCTCATTTTCTCGATTAAATTATATTTACTAATTGTTTAGTTTATTGTAAACTTTGTGGCAGGTAAATGGCTTCTTGTTGTTGTTGTTGTTGTTGTTGTTACTCAAGTTCAGTGTCTTTTATGGGCTAAAGAAACTCGAGAAGAAGGGATTTCTGTCATATTAAGTGAAAGCTTCTTTATTAACAGGGTTACAGGCTGTTATGGCAATGCTATCTCTGGGCCCATAATTATGATGATGCGTTAGCAGCTTTTAAAAATGCACAGGAAATCTTGACAGATAAAGAAGAGGACAAATATAAGGAGTTTTTCCAGTTTTTCAGGACAGCAATATCACAGAAAGGTGAGGCGTGCTTTGGCAGTGCTTTGCCACCAGTTTGCTCGCTTGAAGGTCCTGTTTACATGTTATTGCTATCTGCTGCCCTAGTTTTCTAAGCAGTACAAAATAAGAACGCTGCAATGTTGACAATTCTGTCCAGAAATCTGCGCAGTAACGAAATTGGCTGATTTTCCGAAATTTCGTCAAAATGAGTGAATGCTCCTGGATTGGACGATTTGGCCGACTTTTCACCAGCCGAATTATGCAAATTACCTCATCAGATACGGTCCTAACAAACTGGCGAATTTGACGATTCTGTAATTTTGTCTGCAACCTTGGCAAAACTTCGTCAGATTCATTGGAGCCCTTCTATTTAAGTTATCTCTATCAACTTGAATAATGTTTTCAACAGGTTTGGCGTAATTTCGTCAGATTTACGCTATTGACAAACTTTCCACAGATTGACAAATTTCTTCAAATCCGTGATTATCGTCAACAAAATTTGGTCAAATCTGCCATTTTTATTACTGCATTTCTGGGCTTATCTCATTTTTGACCAATATTTATTAATAATTTATAACTTTCCGATTGATATTCTGACGTCCTCGAAGTTCATCAAATCTACTACTCGTCGCATTTTTAATTCTCTTCTCGGTTTAATTATGGTAATGCACCTATCAATGTTAAGCTGCGAGAGGGGGGGGGGGGCAGGGCATAGGCGGGGGATTTGAATTCAGATCAGTTTTTCTGTTCAAATGCCCGGTCCCAGGAAAGTCATCGTGGGTCAAAAAAGTGCAAATTCCTCACTCCAGGAGCATTATTGTTGGTCAAAAGAACTCAAGGGATGATCAAAAGTGGCTACCATGGGTAGACTTGTAACGTGAAATCCCCCTCCTATGCCCGGCTTCCCCCCCGCGGCTTAACATTGATAGGTGCATAAAAGACAGCCTGCTACATAGCGGTATTCATTATGTGTTTCGTGTACAGCATTTGAAATCTTCAAAGCTGGATGCCCTGTTCCCAAATGTTTCGTACAGAAGCTAATCAGTGAGTCTGTAGCTAGCCGAGACGTTCAGAATCTGTCCGTGCTCTTCCGTGAGGGCTGGGCGGCAGAATGTGATGCTTCTTGTGTTCCACTCGAAATGGTGTTGGAATCTGATGTGAAAAACAGCGAGGAACTAGTAACAATTCTTCTGAAACACAAAGCACGTGCAGAAGGCCTCCCCGATAGCAGCAAGTCACCACTGTCTGTGTGCCTAGAGATGGACAAGCTGGACTTGGCAGTGATCCTTTTACAGAATGGAGCTAATGAGAGTGATTTAGTGCAGCGAAGCGGAGAGAAGCCCTTTCATGCTTCACTCCGAATTGGCCTCAAAAAAGGTGAGAAGTGACATCCTTCAACGAATTAACGAGATTGTCATTCATAGTTTTCAGAACCGAAATTCCTGAGTAAGAATAAAGATGTTAACTAACTTAATGAATAGATTCGCATCCTTTGACAACTTCCGGTTCAAAAAAATTCCAGGCTCAATTATATTGGTGTCTGCGGAGCATCCGTTTAGGTCGTGCCGCTTCTCCGAGGGCCTGAGAGGCAGGTAATAGTTTGGATTGTTGAGGGGAAAGGAAGACGGAGCAAAAGAAAACTGAAAAGGGTATAGTAGAGGTTAAGAAATCAAATTCTGACAAATAAGAGGGGCCAAGTTGATGCGGAAACATTTGCCATGTGTTTACGCCATCCCACAAAATTATTATTGTTAGGAACTCAGAAAGGGGTCAGGAAGATGCCAAAAATAATTACAGGAAAACACTTTGCGCGATTCGACCATAACAGCAAACGTCAATGTAAGAATGATCTGACTAGATACAGTATAACAATAATTAGAAAATTTTCTTGTTCTTCTGCTCGTTTACAGAAAACTTGGCGATCTTTCAGTTCTTCCTCGACAGCAAAAGATACCATATCGATTTGCAGGACAAAGATGGAAACACCCTTCTGCATTTCCTTTGCGGAGGAAAGATAGATCCAAAGAAGGAGGAAGCAATGATCATTGTTCTCAAAGCAGGAGCAAATCCATCTATCTCTAACAAGCAAATGAAAACACCTATCGACATTGCTTCTAACTTGAGGTGAATTTTATATCAATTCTTTTGAAATTGTGGAAGTCTTTCCAATAATTGCAGTAATCGGCCAGCCGTTCTCATTTAAGTCAAATAAGAACGCGTGGTCGTAGCTTAGAAATGGTGGTAATACTTTACCGCATTGAACTGAAACCTATGTTAATCATAGGCGTACGAGCCGGGGAGGTGAGGGGGCTGCTACCCCCTCAGCCAAAGAAATAACGTGATGTTTCGGCCAAAACGCTCATGATTCGGGCAACGACACCTAAGAGAACACATTACAAAATAACGCTGTTGGCGTGATTACTTAAGCTCGTAAATAAAGTTTCTAGTTCTTACTTTTCTTAGTACTTTTTCTTTTCAGGTCCATTAATATTGTTAATGGACCTGAGGCTATGTAATTAAACCTTCAAACCGCAATGTCTACTTATTTGCTTTACAATATTAGTGCAATGTCTAGCAGAATAAACGAATTCAACCACTACGAAAAACTCTTTATTGTAGCAACACTAAAAATCTTTTGTCTCAAAGAAAACAAAAGACCTATTATCTCACTGTCATTTTTCCCTTTAATATTTTAGGGATAACAGAAGAAATCTAGTACTAGGCTCAGATAAAGAAAGCTTTAACAACCCGCCATCAAATGATCAGAAAATCGCAAAGCGAGAAATTAAAAGTAGATTCGACGCAGAGGCCAAAGGAGAAAAAATTTCACCAAAACAATCAAAGACTTCTCTTTCCTCAAGCAGCAGTGAAACCCCTTCATCTTCAAAATCAGCTAATTCAAGAAAGGAGCCTTTGTCTGATGTTTATAAACGTATCCAGTCACGTATAAAGACGTTAGATGTCCATGCTTGGTTCCAGAAGGTAGCGTCACATAACAAACCAAGAAAAGTCTCCACGAAGACAGAAATATCTGATCTTCAAAATGATCAAAAGCAAGGTGATGTATTGGAGGGGGCTAGCGGGGTAGCTCAAGAAAATGAAGGCACTTCAAATCGAGGCAACGATGACGACGATGCTGTTGTTTGTGATAGGCTCGAAGAAGCTTTCAGAGGTTTGCCATGGGAAGTAGAGTTCACTGCGAAAGTGCCGAAAATTATTCACGATAGGCGCCTGGAACAGTGGAAAAGAAAACTGTTTTTAGAGAAGGTGACAAATCTAGCTCAAGGCCGGGACAACTGGACAGTGCATCTCTGTAAAAGACTTGAAGGTCTGCCAAAGATCCATGGCATGCTTCTTTATGAAACAAGATTAACAGACGCGGCAAGAATCATCTGGGAATGTGCAGTTGCCTTTTCTCCCCGTTATTCGGACGAAGATAGTGAAAGCAGGACTACCATCTACTCGGAAATTATCCGAATATGGGATATTGTATTTGATCATGACAAAATCCCTCACGCAATAAAAAATATAGTTACCTCGTTCACCCGTGGTCAGGACTGTATCCTCAAGAAAGAGTTGAGGGGACTTCCAAGGCTTGATGCTTCTCAAAACCAAGGTCCAAACCTTTATGTCAAGCAGAGTCAAACCAATGTACCTCCTTTCTCGTCAGCATCTGAAGTTCAAGAAGACGAAACGGTTACCGATGAAGCATATGATGACCAAGTCACTTTCTTTCCTCCCGCAAGCCATCATGACAACGAGTATCAAGTTCTGAAGTTCTACCACCTTTCCCCAGTCATGATTCGCACAATTCTAAAACAACAACCATGCAATGTAGAGATCGACTTTCCATTTCGAGTGACAGAAGAGGAGCATGCCATCATCAATTTTGAACCCTCTCCCCAGAGCTCCATAATTTTGATTGGTCGGAGTGGCACTGGAAAGACGACATGTATCCTTTATCGCCTGTGGAAAGATTTCCTTAAATACTGGAAGAAAGCTGAAGAAAGTGGACCATTGCTTCCCAAAAGGATAGTGTTTCTTCCCAAAGACAACTCAGATTCTAACTCATCGAACTTTGAAGAAGACTTTGCTGACGGCGCACGCCAGCAATCGGATGAAACACAGAACAGCGCTGAAAGCGGAAGAGCGCAAGGCGATGAATGTGAGGCAGCAGCCAGTCGTACTGCGGAGCCAGTTGTGTCTGCAGGTTCTGAATCTGAGGAATCCCTAGAGCACCTCCACCAGTTGTTTGTGACCAAAAACGGTGTCCTCTGCCAAGAAATTCAGAAAAATTTTAAAGGCTTGAGCCAAGTGTGCACATTTATTAAGCATGAAAGTGAACAAGGTAAAGCTCCCTTAAAGCTACAGGAAGTTGAAGACTCTGCCACAGGCTGGCCACTGTTTTTAAATGCACGTGACCTTTATGTTACCTTAGATGCGTCTCTGCCTGAACCTTACTTCTTTCCCCGCAACGAAGATGGAAGCCTGGAGACCAGAGTACAAGACTGGGGTGAAGAACACAATCAGTTGTCCACTATCCCTATCATCGAAGGCGACGAAGATGCAGAAGACGAAGACGCTGAAGATGACACAGATGAGGAGGACGAAGATCAAACCACAGAGGGTGACGCGTTTAATTATGAACAGAGGCAATCAATGGTCTTTGTGAGCTATTCTACTTTTGAAAACCAGTTGTGGCCTAAAATGTGCAAGAAAAAGAAACGTGTCGACTTTCATCCCTCTTTGGTCTGGATGGAGATACGGTCTTTTATAAAGGGCTCGTACGAAGCACTACACACAAAGAGCGGTCACCTCAACCTTGAAAGCTATCAAGAGATTGGACTAAAGAGGGCACCCAACTTCACAGCTGACAGAGAAGCAATTTACAAGTTTTTCCTATCATATGATCGGGTCAAGAGGTCTTCCAACATGTTTGATGAAAACGATCTCGTATTCCATTTGTACCAACGGGTGAGGCAATGCAGATTTCCTGATTGGTCAATTCATAATTTGTACGTGGATGAAACTCAAGACTTCACCCAAGCGGAGTTGATGCTGCTCATACGCTGTTGCCGTGATCCAAATGGCATCTTTCTCACAGGTGATACGGCACAGAGCGTCATGCGAGGCATCTCATTCAGATTTGAAGATCTTCGCTCTCTATTCTTCTACTTGAACGAGAGCTACAAGGCTGTAGGAATTCAAGCTGAAGTCTTAGTTCCACAGATAATGCCTCTGGTATACAACTACCGATCACACAGTGGAATTCTCAACTTGGCTTCCAGTGTTGTTAGCTTGCTGCAGGAATATTTCCCAGAGTCGTTTGACAAGTTGGCTAAAGATCAAGGTCAGTTGGATGGCCCCAAGCCGGTGCTTCTTGGATCCTGCAGTAAGATGGATCTAG
>Ga0126343_10001195_pt1 | contig 11763 bp, 7 predicted proteins | sample Cyp2metagenome_FD_92531 | JGI IMG/M metagenome (GOLD analysis project Ga0126343, IMG submission 92531) | Coral microbial communities from Lord Howe Island, Old Settlement Bay, Australia - Cyphastrea 2 metagenome | ecosystem: Host-associated > Invertebrates > Cnidaria > Coral ... | reverse complement strand
CTTTAACCGCCGTTCCTCTTGTGCACTGAGCTGAGGCCGTTCCTTCTCTCCTTCTTGTCCTTGCTGTTGATCTAGATCGTCCAAACCAAGTCCTAATTTCTCCATGCTGTGTTCATGACCTTTCTCGTTGTAGCAAGGTACGCAGAGATCGTAGTCCTGTGAACAGAAACAAAATTGCCAGTCGTTTATAATTAGTTCTTCTTTCAGCATTGGAACGGTTAGAAAAAGTAAAATAGACCTTTCCCGCATTCCAACAAAAAATAACAAGTCGAGCAAATGTATAAAAGATCTTCACCCCAACCTCGCTCTTGTTCGAACGTACTGAAGTGGAATGCGGGAAAGGTCTAACGAAGACCCTTCCTATATCTAATTCGCCAGCAGAAACCATTCTCGAACTTATCAATAGAAAAGAACATAAATTAAGAAACAATTTGTAGCATGACGACTTTGCTCCAATTATGTTAAAAGCGGTTCGCACGGTTGAGTTGCTCGAAAAGAGGCGTCTTCCACTAATACCGAGCTAGCCTCTTCGCAGACGTTCTCAGTAAGGACGAAAGACTGAGTGACGAACTCAAAGAACGTTTGCGTAAGAGTCTAACCTCAATTCTGTTCCTTGTTAGTCTAATCTATCCAGACCCTGTACGTTGTATTTTGTCTCGAGTTCGTCGACTGATCGAAAGTTAAAGTACTAACTGCGGGAGATTTGGAAAAGCGGGCGCTAATAATATCGATTGCCGTTTTATAATACCAATGGGATGTAACACTTTGTCGAGTTCTCATACAGACACTAATTAACAATTAGATTATGAGCTCGAGATTTCTATGAGGTGATAGTTGTGAGGCCGAAGGCCGAATCAACTTTCGCCTCATAGAAAACGAGAGCGGCGAATAATCTAATTGTTTTAGTATAATTCTACCTGAAATTAACGCAGATAACGATTTCCAATTACTTTTCCACGCATTATTGAACCTTTACCAATAAAACAAAGTCACAGGAATCGAACTGTCAGTGGCAAATTTGCAGTTGTTTACGCGCGCACCCACTTTTTCAATATTTTCAAGTTTTAAAAGTCGAGAAACCGTAAATGTGCTTCTTTTAGTCTACTCATGAATTTAACTACCCGTTAACATCCAAACTTTCTTCCAAAACTGCGAAAAAGCTAACTCATCGCAATTCTTGGACGCGCTGATAGTATACGAGTAGCTCAGCCAATCAGATAACAGCATTTGCATTAGCATACTAGTGGAATTCGACTAAATAAATTTAGTGGCATGCCGCGGTATAGATTGAATAACGAACCACGCATGTAGAGAGGCAAATATATGAAAAAGAGAAGGCTTGTTTCAACGAAGTCACAGCACACGTAAGCTTTACAGTAATTCTTTGCTGCGTTGGGCAGGAAAAAAAGTCACTGAAACGTTTGACCGTCCTGAATGAAAAGGTAATAGGTCTCGTATTAACTTCTACACTACACAACGGTCGCTTGCATACCTCGCATTCGTTGCAGTGGTATCGCGTTTCCACGTGTCTCTTACAAATGTTACAACTGTAAACAAAGCGATCGCCGCCTTGATTGTGAAGCTCCACCAACATGGCCATGGTGGAAAACTTGGCTCTTCGCAGGGATGAAAATTCGTAGTGCTTCTCGCGGGCGAGGGTCAGAAAAGCATCCCGGCCATCCATGATGTCGCAGTTCATGAGGGAATCTGGATCACTCGTTTCAGGCGTCTTACGACCGTTCAATCGAATAACGAAGAATACCTGTATGGGTAAGGGAAAGTTTAAGATTCATCGTCTCCTAATTGTCTACATTTTCAACAGAGAAAACGCGAGGAAATTTTGGATCGTAAAAATACGATGTGTTAAGTACTGTTTCAAGTAAAGATATTTAGATGGTTAGATTGCGGAAGACTAAAACTTGATGACGAGCGAGGCATTTGTAATGGAGCTCATTCGTGCGACAAATGCCCTGACAATCAGGGCAGTTGAAGCATCAGCCTTTTTCATTACTTATAAAAGCGGATAAAACACACAAAATGCGTGACAGAGAAAGCGAAATGCAGCTTATGCTACGCGACAAGCGAGGCATAAAGTGTTACCTCTCTGTGTTTCTCCATGGTGTTGTACAATCTCTGTGATAAGTTGCACAGACCCGTTACAGGACCGTTAGTCTTCTTGGGGTTCTTTCTGTTGTTCGCTTTACTTTTTGTGCCCTTTTTGTTGTTACTTCGCTTGTTGTTGCCTTTGTTTTTACTGCCCGGTTTGCCCTGCAAGAATAAAAATCCCTTTCAGACGAAGGAAGGTTACTGTTAACCCTTTCTGGACCCGGCAAACTTTATCTTCCTCTTACTGTTAGGAATGCAGTTCTTAAACAATTACTATTATTCTCCCTTTGCTTCACAATGTTCCAACGAAGCATGAGAGGTTAAATGTCAACAGCTACTAGAATTTGAAACACCAAATATAAAAACTTGGCTTCTCGCTTCTTTTAGTACCCGATCAGAAGGGCAAAAAAGCGATAAAATACGACAGTTTTACGAGAAACTTGCGATTTTCATTCGGTCTATTGGCTCGTACCTCTTTGTCGGCAGACTCAGCAGCCTCTCTTAAAGCCGTTTGCCTCTCCTCCTCTTCCTGATCAAGCTCTTTGATGCTGTCCTCCAATGCATTTGGCCAAAAATCGCCATCAAAGTAGGGTAACTCTTTAGCCGTCGTCAAACCATCATCATTAGCTTGCTTGAGGATATCCTGTAACGGGAATGACAACAAGCTTAAATAACGAAGGTTACTTGGCAATCCTTTGGAGGATAAGAAATGTATTATTATTGGTACCCATCTCTGTTGGCAATGGAAGGTTATGCAATGAAGTCACTTCACTGGCTAGTTCTCGCCACTATCTTAACTTCGACATGTTAATTACGTTTTTGATTGACTGATTGATTGCTTACCTACTCGTACACTCGCTTGCTTGATTGATTAATTGACTGACTGATTTATTGTTTGTTTGTCTGATTGATTGATTGATTGATTGATCGATCGATCGATCGATTGAATGATTGACTGATTGACCGACTGACCAACTAACTGACGTACTTCAGGACTAACTGATTGATCGATTGGTTACTCTACCTTATATTCAATGACAACACGATCTCTGACGGCCTTGTCAAGCATCTTCTTGTACCAATCGACCAGTCGCTTGTGTTTGGGAATCTTCTGTTCCACAGGGTGACAATGAAAAATGTAGTCATCCCCTTCACTTGGAGGACACGCCCATATGTGAGCAATTTGATATCTGAAAACATTGAACTGAATTAGCCTTAACAGTGAGAAACTCACAAAGTATAAAAAGCCTTATCAGTGAACTCTTCTTACAATATCCCTAACAGCCGAAAAATAAGGTACTACAACGGTACTACAGTTAACATAAATAGTTTTCTTTTTATTGCAACAGCTTTTGCTGCTTGAGGATAGATCCTTTTTTTCATTGCTCAAAACCATTTTCTTGACTTAGCATCATTTAAACGTTCCGCCAGATTTAATTGTGTCAACAAATTTTTCACTTTTGATTAATGCTAACTTATTCATAAAACCTCAGTTGTATTTTGCAACAAAAACGCTTGAATACCCTAGATGGCCAACATGTTCTAAGTAACCAATGAGGATTTCGTGGTAGACAGATGTACGTAGATGACGAGGTTGGAAGAAGTGAACACTGTCCAAGTAAGAGATGTAGACGCGGCGTGTGTTGGGCAGGGCACACTCAGAGCCATATTCCTGGACATGCATGCCAAAGAAACAAATATCCACTCCGTCAATTTCTTCAAAGGCAAACATGGCTTTGGCACGGTATGGAAATGATCCAGGGAACTTTTCCTCGTCGAATCTAACGAAAGTGAGAAGAAGGTCAGGTTACACATGACGATAGACCATTGATAGATACAAGAGGATAGGGAGCAGTTAAACGTTACTCCTAAGAACGTTTAATTAATTCATTACGCCGAGTGCCGTGTTACCTCCTTGAAAAAAATCGGGCACTTTTAAAAAGACTTTTTAATGTTTTGTGGTAGCATTTGTTTTAAGGGGCGTTTTATAAAAGTTCATTAAGATTTCGGTATGAGACATAACAATTCTACTTTAGTCCAAAAGTCACAAAAGTAGAAACCAAAACTTAGTTTGAAATGCCACTCTTTTCCACATCGGAGTCAGTAGTAGTCTGGATGCAAGCATGTTTTTAGCTTGGGCGCTATGAGGAAGTGTGCCCCTTATTCAAGGGCGGTGCTACTTTATCTAAACACAGTATATGTAACTAACACTGAAATTCAGTCACTTTGTGCAGATGCTGGAGAATAGCTTTGGATCTGATAAAATTAGGCAAATGAGACCTTACTACTGCTCTCAGATTTGATGTTAGTACTTTCAGAAGTGCCCTTAGTTGTTTTGAATGATTGCCCTAAGGAATCAGCTAGGACCTTCAGCCATCAACAGTTTGCTGTATTACAACACAACGTAAGTGTAAAACGCAAGAGATGAGCTCAAAACCCTGATCTCTCAACGCCTAATTCAACGCTCAAATCACTGGACAAGGGGAAATTAAGCAGGGCCTAAAGGTTCCTAACTATAAAATCCTTAGTGCCCAGCACTTAAGCTTATATGAAAAAGAAGTTCACCAACAGTTGGTGGCCTGTGGCACCTGGGCACTTCTAGAGCACAGCCCTGATGTGCCATTACACCCCACAACAAAAGAAATGATAAGCGACATGCCTTGCTCTCATTCCGGGTTTAACCTCCACCTGCTTGTCAACGGAGGACACAACTCGTATAGTCACATTTCCTGGACAGTTTTCTTTAAGCAAGTAGTTGTTGACTCTTCTTTCAATCAGATCACCAAGTCTGTTTGTTGGAAGTTCTACAATAACAGAGACAGATTGAGTTTAAAATGATTATTAACATCCTGACTAAGGGAAAAAGTCTACTTATCAAACACCTATAGAGCGTATTCACTCACACACCCAGCAGCCATGAAACGTTATTGCAAAAAAAGAAGGTGTTTACATAAGAAAAGAGTTGAACTCCCACAAGATTCTACACCATGACCACCATTTCATTGTACACCAATACGGCTGGCGTGACGTCATGTGCATTCACTCCATAGACTATTTGGACTTCACTTACTCTTTGCGGTGAACCTGTTTTCCTTCCTCTTTACTCCCCGCTTTTCCAGACAATTATCACATTGATATCTGAAAATAAAATAAACATGCTATTTAAACAAAGTTCACAGGGTCCATAGCCATCAGAAAGATTTAACATCACATAACATCAAAAGCTCTGCAAGCACAATAACCTTTAGCTGGGTTACCCCAGCATTTTAGGGCATTACGAAAATCTTGCCAGCAAATTATAGCTTACCCATTTGGCCAAATGAAATCATGGTGGCGAACACAGATTTGATGCACCTTTCTGCCACAGTCGATACAATCAACAAATCTGCACCAAAGACACGAAAAAGAAGCGACAAATGTCACCAAATATACCGGACCTTTGTAATTCAAGAAAAAAAGGAAAAAGAGGGAACCTCAGATATTAATTAAGGCACTTACGGCTCCATGTCAAGATGATCATTCTTGTTCTTTGAAAAATGGTTTTTAGGCACCGAGCTGCAACAATGAAAAAATAAAACACTTTCAAAAGGTATGTCGTACTCTCCCCTCACCTAGGTTAAAGTATGACATCAATTTCTTTTTCATAAACATGAATCAATAACTTGTACAGGCTACATGTAATCCCGGAATTAAAAATCTCAAAATTCATAAGGCATATGTGCAATAGCTAGACATGCAAACTGGACGCACAGGAAAGGAAATGAAATTAGTTTTTTACTACAATTAAGAACAGACTTGTTAATTGTAAGTTGTGTCTACAATAGTAGCCATCACAGCAGATGATGACCTGTGAGCAGGAATGTTCACCATCCGGGGGGGGGATTGGAGTGAGATGTCAGTGGAACAGGCAATTTCCAAGTTGCTGTTTGCCTCTTTCAGAACAAGTCCCGGCGCAAAACTTTTCATATGAACATGAGATTGATTCACATAAGAATAAACTGTTTGGGGAACACATTTTTATATGACTGGTTTCATATGAAGACTTGTTTTGACAGACTGAAGCAATAGCCAACTTGGAAGTGGCCTATTGATATAGCACCCTATCAGTCTTTCCTATGCAACATCAATTACAAAGAGAGCCTTGTCTGTTAAATTCAGCCTCCCACAAAAAGTCTGATGACCCAATTAAAAACTTGGAGTTAGTAAACAACATTTTACCTTTGCGGTAGGGTAGGGTCATCCCCAAGATTGACTGCATCGCCTGGGATCTCATCAAAGCATCGTTCACAGTAGTGAAACCTGCATCAAACAACAGACATTCATGATGATATCACAACACTCACATCAACTCAGGCTGGTAGTCTATTCAACTACTAGTATTGCACTATGAGCTTGGGTTTTTAGTGGGTGATCGCTGGCAAACAATGAAGCCCAGAGCCCGACAATTATTTTAAGGATTATTGTGCCAGCTATCAATTAAAAATACTGAGTTAGTATTAGAGCAATTTTCAAACAAACCTACTCCAAGCACTGCGTGTCATTTGCAAGGTTGCCACCTCCATGCAGCCAATCATATTAAGTGCTTGTATGGTAACTGTTAAGTGTGTCAGTGGGCTATCTAAAACTGTTTACTATTCTCTAGGAAAGAACTCAAGGAGACTCCTAACAAAATACACTTAAAAAAATCCCTTGATCAAGCCATTCATTCTCCTCACTCCTTGCTTAACATTTCTTCTAATGCGTGTTCTGCGAGTTTGGTGGCACATCTTAACAGTACCTACTTGAATATAATAGTACTGAAAATGTTCCAAACTTCAAATTAAAAGAGATAAGTTGAATATTGGTACAGAGCGTCCATGAATAAAAGTTCTACATTAAGAAAGCTTTTTGCCAGAATCCTCGCTTTTTCCTGTCAGTAACCAGGTGAAGTTTGAAAAGTTACACTCCTTGTTTTGCTCACATTTCAAATATAAAGGCGTTTACTGTCATTTCCAAAACAACATACCGATTTTGATATGTCCAGTAAGTGGCATCTCTTGGAATTGTACACAAATGCTTTCCATAACAACACAGCACTTGGGGGTGAAATATATACTAAAAGGACAACAACATGAGTACAAGGTTAGTCCCAAGACAAAAGCATAAACAAAGAAATTGTTCACACACAAAAGCTACACACAATGTTACACATAATTACCTTTCTTCCACAGCAGTATCCTAATGATCTCATTACAGGATCAATTTCTTGTTCAAAAACCTCAGACAACTGTGAAATTTAAAACATTGGATGGTAAATTAGAGCATGCCAGCGATGTTTTTCGATGATTTTGCATTGAACTTAATCCAGAAAAAAATTAAATAGAGAATGAAAGTCAACCTTCAATTGCTACAGTATGGTAAAAATGGCCAAAATGTGAAAACTTCTGTAGCCTTGATAAACAAACATTAGCTGCCTCTTACCTTTGTACAATATTTATAAACTCTTGAGGTTTTTCTATTATACAACCACGCATTATTAAACATGAGCCAGACATCATCACAGTACTGCAAAAAGAAAGAGATAAATAAATTAACCTTTTATGCTTGATCTAGAAACTGCCAGCATTTTTTATTAACTGGCAAGTGTCAGCCATTTATAGACAGACTAACTTTCAAACAAGGAAACCAACTTGTCTGTGCATCAAAAAGCAACAACATTATTTCCTTTTAAAAGTTTCGACATTTCCAGAGTTTCCAGGATTATCTTTTATAAAAAAAGCTAACACAGAAAGCGAAAAGTTCCTGTTTAACACAAAACAGAGTTATGTTGCAAGGGGATGGGGGTTAAGGCCATACAAACCTCCCAAGGGTTACTGTACTGTCCAGCATCCAGTTTTCGTTTTATCGTTGAGAGATCCATGGGTTGTCTCACTATTTCAAAGTAATCCTGCAAAATGTAAAAGACTGTGTCATGACACTGCTTTGATTACTAGTAATCAACACAAACAATTGACAGTGTCCAGGTATGTTTTGCGAGACACAGCGTACAATATACATACAAGCTGTCTCACTGATTTAAACTCACCAAACAACCTAGCAATTTTGGGTCCACAGGTTGCCTGAAGGGAAGTGAATCCGGCTCTTGTTTATACAACTTCTCTAAAGTGGGCACAAGGGCTAGTCGTAGCTCCTCTGGGAGGAAAACTGAAAGAAGTGCAAACAAGAAACATTAACAGGGCAGTAGATGTTATTACTATTAGCTACTTACGATACACTTGTTCCATTGCTTGAGGTTAAATAAAGAGGTAAAGAGGGTCTTGCAAATTATGCTCCTTCTGTTTTCATCAAGATAAACGTCTGTGACACTGCTTTTAATAAACTGGTGGACACTGTGCAGAGCACGTAATCTTTTAATGCAAATTTATATTTGAAGAATTGTGATAATTATAATTCTTATGATAAGCAGATACATAGCAAAAAATTCTTCCCAAAGGTTAATGATAAACAACAATAATAACAATAAGCAATGGCACATCCCAAGGAAAGGCTCTTCGTCCACTGTTGCAATATTGAATTGAAATTTCCAAGTGTTGGTTTTTGTGGAGGGAGGTAAACCAGAGAACCTCAGAGAAAGACAAAAACTTACAACAACCTCAGGCCCCCTATGATGCCTGATTCAGGATTTGACCTTGTAAGGCAGTTCTCACCTTTCTTTAGTGGATATCTTGTAGTGCCTGGCGCAGGTATTGAGGATGATGACGATGTTAAGGAGGAGCTAGAGGGAGGTGCTACAGGCTGCGCTGAACATGTTGCTGACACTGATTGAGGTTCTTGTTTTATCTGAGGTGTGGAGGAAGAGCTCTGTGCTGGAGAAGGTGTTGGTACAGAGCCAGAGGAACTATCTGGGATCTGAATTACCAAATTAAACACCAAATTAGTCACTGATGTTTAGCCTTACTTTCAAGCCTTAAGACCCAACAGGCCAGACTTTACGTTGATTATCTATAGCATTACTTAAACTTAACTAGAACTTTTACCACATGTCCCGCGTGGGACCACAGCCAAACTTCAAATATACGATAGACTGCATGAACCGATTGGCCCATTTGACCACATGTGGGTTACTCTCCAAAAATTTTATTACACCCACTACACATACACAGCTAAATCTGCCAGTAGTAAAACCCTTTCAAAAACAAACAAACTAGTCATTTCCACCAGCTACTGATTTCGACATAATTGTTAATAGGACTAACAAGGACAGCGTACCTGTCCTGTCTGAGGTTGTGCAGGTGGAGGAGTTGGAGGCTCAGTCTTGATATTCAACTGAGATTGAATATTAGGTTTACTCTCAGTTGCAGATACATATCCACTTGAATTTGACTGATCCCCTTGTGATGCAGGTGACTGTGCCTGAGTAGTATTTGTTACCGGGAGATTTTTGCCACTTTCACGAGGTGGAGTTTTTCCTTGGGAACGAGGAGGTGTCATCATCTGTCCTGATGGAGACATCTGACCAGCTGCTTGTTGTTTTGGAAGGGGAGCAACAGAAGGCTGTATCGGTTTTGCCTGCTGTGTAGAAGGTGCTTGAACAGACATTTGTTGAAGAGGTGACATCCTGCCTGGTAAAGGAGGTGAAGTCATGGGTGCTGCTTGTGATGAAGTGTTTTGAGGCTGTACAGACGCAGGCTGGCTAACATCAAACTGTCTACTGTGCTGCTGTGCAGCAGCCACCGCTGCAGCATGTGCCTGGGCTGCTGCTGCTGTAGGAATTTGAGAAGTACCCAGTTCTCCATTGAGTTGAGGAAAAGGAACTAAATTAAACAGACACAAAAAGAAACATTGCGTTACAAAATTACTCACAAAAATCATCGGGCCAATCATAGGAACTTCTGAAAGATGTTTCCAAAAAATTCCTTGCACAGGTAGCTGAATAATCAACATTTCTCAATTTTACAAGTGAATATATGAAAGATCAATCATGTCTTAAGTTCTTTATTTGTAAAGCAACTTCATAGAAATTACACTGCTCTTACCCTGTGCTCCTCCCATGGTGGTCCGTAACTGTTGATGCAATCTCCTTTGTCGTTTTTCTTCTAGTTCTTTCTGAATCTTGTATATTTTCTCAGCCAATAGGTGATAATATTCCTCCTAAAATAAACAAAATATTTTCAGGATTCTAAATCTTCCATCACTGTTGTTCCAGCTGATTGGCATACATGCTAGCTATAACACTTAAGTGGTTTATCATGACCTTTTGTTGGTATTTCCCTGACATTAGAAGCCAAAAGTTCTTGGCAATAATATGTGAAGGCTTTGGCCATTTCTTTCATTAAAAGATGTAAAGTGGTTTCATTAGTTGCAAAATGCTGCATTTTGCGACTTCTCTGACCATGTATCCAAACAAAAACATCAACAGACCCTAAAGGGCATGCAATAGACTAAAATCAACTTAAACACAAAGGAAATTTTGCAGTCCTTCAAAAAAACATTTTAAATGTATAGCACCTTTTAAAATATCCTTCTTTACATTTCACTTTCACAAGGTAAACCATTTAAACATTCATAACACCAAACATTCTGCACATACCCTGCTGTTTGCAGTCTCGTACATGTCCCCTTCTACTTTTCTTGCATAGGAAACAAGGTTACCCATTCGCCGATCTCGGAGGGCAGCAGGATCATGTACTGGGGTCGGGAAGATTGCCGTGACCCTGCAAGATAAAATTTCAGTGTTTAACTTAAGGGTAGTTCATTGGCACAATAAAGTGATTTTCTCCATTCCCTTAAAGACTGCATCTTTGAGTCTCAGTGATTCATATCACGAAGACAAATGAAGATTACCTAAAGATCATTTTAACTCTCAGATTAGCAATGTTTCCATCTCAATGAATGCACTGCTGTAGTCTAAGGTTTGACAAAGTTAAGAGGTTTCCAATCTCACAAAATTTGAAATGACATGACTTTCAGAGACAATTCCAAATATTTTAACAGTTATTTTCACTTAACTTACATAATTCAATTCAAACTTACACAATTTGTTTGTTTGACAAAAGTTAAGAAAAATTTTCACCTTTCTTTCTCAGTTGTGTTGTACCGATATTCCCAACACTTAAGCGAAACACTGAAATTGATAAAACGGATTTAACAAAATATTTCTTCAACATCTATTAAATATTCTGCCTCAGAACTACTGTACAGTACAAACATGAATTTGATTGAATATAACTTACAGTTTGTGCACAAGATGATTCCTGAGATCTGGTGTAACATGCTGATGCCATTCTTTAGGACCACGATTTCCATTTGCCGTTGTGCTAAAGAGAGTAATTAACAAGGCACGAAATTAACTTTTTTCTCAAGGAGCCATCTGGCTCCTAAATTTTCCAAAGTGGTCGCCAAGTCCAAAAAGCTAGGAGCCATTTTTTAGAAAAAAAAAAACAAAACAAAAAAAGGATAGCACTTTGATAAAACGCATTATTACATATTATGTGTGGATATCAGTGTGATAAAGCCAAGACTAAAAATGATACCCGTGAAGTGATATGATATCATTGCACTGCAGTGAAATGATATCATATCACTTCACGGTTGGAATTGTCCAATCAAATAAAATGTAATAATTTGGTTGGACCAATCCGGTTGCACGTTATATTTTAGCTGATGCCTGGCGCCTGG
>Ga0126343_10001194_pt1 | contig 11765 bp, 6 predicted proteins | sample Cyp2metagenome_FD_92531 | JGI IMG/M metagenome (GOLD analysis project Ga0126343, IMG submission 92531) | Coral microbial communities from Lord Howe Island, Old Settlement Bay, Australia - Cyphastrea 2 metagenome | ecosystem: Host-associated > Invertebrates > Cnidaria > Coral ... | reverse complement strand
ATAGAAGCTTAGAAACACAAAATGGTTCATACTTTTCCCTTTTTGCCGACTAGTTTGGATTTTGAAATTGTAAATCCCTTTCGTGGATATTTGATGCCATCTCCAGTGAGAAAAGTTGCCTTCTACACATCAGGACACTAGAATTTTTCCCGCTTACTGAATCCTAATTGGTCAATTCAAATTTCCCGCGCGCCAGCCGTATGCAACGCACGCATTGCGTACCTATTTTATACAACTTGTAACCTCCTGCGCATGAGTATAGGCTAATTGGAGCCTCTTGTTGACTTTAAAAGCGGACTGATCAAAATCACGTTTAGCTCTTCGCACCAACGTAACAGCTTTATTTCTGGCTGCACGATAGTCGTCCCAACTTTTGCCCGTATTTAAACGCCTCGCAGTTTTTAGGAGACTGTCCCTGATACGAAGCTGACCTAGTACTTGTCCAGTAATCCAGGGACTTTGATATTTACGTCTGACCTTTTTATCTTGCCAAGGGGCCAAGGGCAGCACAAATCTAAAGCGTCATTGTAAATACTTTCCCAAGAGGCCACAACATCGTCAATATCATCAGAATAACAAAAAGCAGGTGTCCCAAGGAGCATTCATAAGCGTATCAATGAAGTGTTCTTCATTGAAATTTTTCATATTTCGGTATTTGATTTTGATGATGTGACAATTGGAAAGGAACACCTCATTACGGTATTTACGAACACAAAAAACAAGCAAATGGTCTGCTAATCCAATATCACGAGTTCCAACAAAGACCATTCGTCGGGGTTGATTAGAGTAAACATGATCGAGACAAGTCTCACTGGAGGGGCGCGTAACTGCATTAGTAAGCTGTTTAAAATTCATACTGCGAAGACTTTTAACAAGGGGGTGTTTAATGACCGGGGACATCGTGTTGTGTTCTTGGGCAAGACACTTAACTCTCACAGTGCATCTCTCCACCCAGGTGTATAAATGGGTACCGGCGAAGAATAATGATGAAGAGGCTGTCCTAAGTGCGGTAAGCTACCTGATATGGCGAAATTGAACACGCATTCACGTCTCTTACAAGTAGCTTCTTCTGAGTTATTTACCTGGCCAACTCAAGAATTATTTTCGAGAGGTAATAAACTTGCAAACTTTCATGCGGGAGATTATGCAAACTGAGCAAATGCCACCAGGAAATTCAGAACGACCAGTCTACAATTTTTCCGAAAAGCAGATCCTAAGGTTTTTGTAGAGGATAGGCAATCAAACTGTAACAGGCTTAAACTGTAACACATTGTTTTGCGTCCAGAGTTGTATCGACTAGCCATCAGGCATGACTACAGGAGCTGGGGCCGATTCATACCGGATAGTAATGACAAATGGAACAGGAAATTTACGGAATTTCTAAATTTTCGGAAAAAGGACATCCTCGAAAGGTTGACTGGAATTTTCGAATTGACTTTCCATTTCATTTTGAACCCCCCAATTCTCGGACATGTGCCCATTTTCTTCCATCTTGCATCTCAGAAACAAAAAAAGGCTCATCCTACACCCTGTCAACCCTATGTTATTACCTCATAATTTGAAGGGGAAGAAACTTGGTCAGTAACTTACAGTATACATAATCTATGGACCTTAATTTCAGTGGGGGGTGATACAATGAATTTACACCTAGGTACTCTACTTACCTAGTAATGGAACAGAACAGAACACTACACCTAGGAAAACTGCAGACACCTGATGCATCTCAACATTTCCTATAAACATCCAGAACAAACATGAGACCAACAGTGCAACAAAATGTTATTACAGCAAAACCTGACAAAATGGCAATGCTGGTATTTAGCTACAGTAAGTGTTAAAAAAGGTCAGCTTTTAAGAAATAGTATTGGAATCTTCTTGTAGTTTTGCTAACTAGAATTATGTTGATCTAACATGGCTCTGCAGTCTTTTTTACCTTATTTTTACTCCACACTCTTCCTTTTTTTTATCAATTTAAGTTCTTGTCATGTCTAGTAATTTATTCTTACAACCCACATACAATGCAACTGAAATGGACCCAGGAAATGTGCGGAATTGCCCAAGCCTATTACCACAATATCTACTTTACGGACAAATTCTAACGAGTGAGGAAGTAATGATACCACTCACTTTCCAGTAAATTGAGACTGACTTTTGACATTTCTTATGGAGATGCTAAAAATAGCATTTCCGAACCTCAACAATTTTTACGGGAAAATTACTCTAGAACCCTTGCTATCAGACACTCGCACCCCAGCGCTTCATTGTCCCCTTACTATGAAATATATCTAGCTACTGCCTTGCTGATCATAAGTGAAAATACACACAATATGTTGCTGGCATCAAAACTTAGGGGATAGTCCCATGATTCTGGAATGAAATTCACTTCAGAATGAGTTTCATTCCAGAATGAAGTTCGCACTGCATTTACAAGGCACAATGATTAGGTCTCAGGTTTTCACGCCAGATCAGAAAACAATTTCCTGACCATCTGTCTCAGCCAAAAGTGAACTGTCCTGCTGAAATGACACGATAATTATAACAGTCTTTTTCTTTACACACTGAGTAAGTTGCTCTGGCCTCTTCTTAGCTTAAGAACTCTGGATTAAACTTGAGGAGGATCAATATTACCTCTTTTTTTCAAATAATTCAACTATTTCTATTGATAATCGACGAGCCACAAGTTGCGGGACACAGGTGACCCACTTTTGGTGCTAAATTAATCTTTGATTACCAACATTTTTCGTATTTTCCACTTTCTATGTACAATCTAATATGGTTTTTGAAGGGTGAGAGAAATGAAGTGCCTAGGGTTGTGGACCCCTCGAGTGAGACTGATGATCTGTTGCATGGGGAAGCTGTACAGTTCCAATGAGGATCTGAAGGCCACGCAAAATATAGGTTCATTAAGAAAACAAGGAAACGAGCATAAGGCGGGCACTGTGCAATTTATATTCAGGTAGACTGGCTTCCACATGGACAGAGTCCATACATATCATGTAAACTCGAGGACCTGGGTGGGACAGAAGGTCTTTGGAGGAAAGAGAATGTGTAACTAATCAAACAGGATAAGGACCTGGCAAATGGCTGTGGCACAATAAGAGACTGGAGTGGGCTTGGCAATGAAGAAACCATCTGGATTATGTAGGAGATCCTTAGATGATTTCTGACTAGACATTCAAGGGCATCAGAAAGCTTGTTAAAGGAGCTCAGTCACAGTATTTTGTGTTATTTTGTGCATCGACAAAATTGCTGTTAAATTGAAGGACAGCTGAAAATAATATTTTACAAAGATAGAAAAACACCAAAGAGATTATAACAAAGCATAAAGGAAGAAGGATGGTTAAGGATGGAGAAGATTGACACGGATTACAAAACAACGAAATTGAAAAGTTTAGCTAAACTTTTCAAACCGTTTAACCGTGACTGAGCCCCTTTAAAGAGGTAGGGGGCACTTATCAGCCCAAAGGGGAGTGCCTTGTCAGAAAAACCTGAGCCTTCCAGGTCAGTCATCAGGGTGAACAGGAATAATGCAGAAAGCAGATTGAATGTCAGTTTTTGTCACGAAACAGCCAGGACCAACGAATTGGCACAATCAATGCATATATACCTGAGGCTAAGAGCTCCAATGGGGATGTTGCCATTCAGGCTGTCGGAGATTCTTTGGTGTAAGACAGGTGGAAGATAGTATGCCGCTTTTGGCTGTTCGTTTTGGAGATAAGCCTAAGGGGATGGATTTGAAAATTCTGAAAAGGGAGATTTATAGGGGCCAGCTAGGCAGTCAAGTTCAACTCCCTCCAGGAGGTGTCTTCAATGGATGAGCCCAGGGAAGGTCTTTGGCTGACTGGGAAATTGATATCCCTGGCTTTACCCGACAGAAAGTTTAGTAACAAAATTCTGGTTAGGGTGGGTCCTAACTACATCAGTTAAACGGGAAATAATCACTAATGTTGGGGGTCTCAGAGACAGCAAGGCTTTAGCAGCTTGACGGCGTTTTAACCAACCTGGCCACTAGTTTTCGAGAGGGATCGTCATGGCAGTAGGCGGGGTCGTCTCCATTGCAGGTTTTGCAGCGGTGGCTCTAAGAACAAGGGTGTTAGCTACATTTGGTCCAAAGGTTGTTATTATTCCAGAGTCCACGTTGTGTAGTGTTGGGTCACATACCGTGGCTTGCAATGTGCAAGAGTACAATTCTCACACTTCTTCTTGACTCAAGCCTGAACACTCCTCGAACTTTCTGACCAAGGTAGTATCTCCTTTGAAGGGCCCACCGCTGGCCATATACCGATGGCTCGGTAGGACTGCTGACCATTTGAGTCGGCCATGTTGCATTGACAATCGAACTCGTTTTGCATGAACGGATTGCACTCACGGATTGTACTTATGTTGTGTTCTGTTATGTTTAGCTTTATTGTTCTGTCACTTAGCGTACCTGTACTGTAAAGTCAATCGAGCAGTTCGCTGCATGAAACAGTTGATCATGGTTGTCATCTAATGTTCCGTGTCCGACTGCACATTCACAACAGACGATGTCTCCGAAGCCTTAGCAATTGCTCTTCTCACTAATCACGACCTCGCCCACCGCAATCTGGCGCATGCTGCTGCAGACGCTTTCCCAGCACCTACAGCGATCCAAGGCCCAAAACTAGAGAGGCCCAACGTTGACGTTGGAGTAACCATAGAAGAGTGGAATGTCTTCACGAGACGCTGGGAGGTTTTCCAGTAAGGCTCAGACACCGACGACGCCTCGGCGCCCTCCTAGATATTCCAGTTCGTCGGAACTGAACTTTGGGACAGCCCTCCCAAAGCCCATCCTAATACAGCATCTGAGACCCTGTCCCAACTGCTCGCCGCCATGTGCTCCTTGCGATAGTCCCAGTCTCAACTTGTGTAGCTTCTCGAGCTACGGCAAGAACCTCACGAGCCCTTCCGGTTCTTTACGGCTAAAGTACGGGGTAAGACAGAAACTTGTTCCAACACCACTATATGCACTTGTGGCGCTTCGGTCAATTACACTAATCAAGTCATCCGTGACGTGATCTTGAACGGCCTTTAAGACACCGACGTCAGGAGGGAAGCGCTAGGCATAGCAGGAATACTCGAGAGACCGATAAACGAGGTTATCACCTTAGTGGAAACCAAAGAGATGGCCCTTACTCTCCGCTGTCTCTTCCTTCAAGAAGCAAAATAAATCGCAGCCAAACCCCGTCTCCATTACCTCTTAAGTGGATCGAGTGAAGGAACCGACATGCCCAGGCTGTCATAAAGCCTTTAAGGTCTTTACGAATGGTGCCCGAGGTTGGAGCGAGAAACCCCATCAGATGTGCATCGAATGCTACAGGGCCAATCGCCATAAGAAGCGTCAGCAACGTCAGCCTCCACAGCGCCTTCCCCAGTCTCCAGGGATCCATGCCATGGAAAAAAAGCCCCCCGGAGAAGGGGACACAACCGGAACAAGACCCCACACCACAACGTCACCAAACCACCAGCCATGCGCCTGGATCACCATATCTTCTCTAAGGGAAAGTGGAAAAGGGCTTGCCTACGAAATTATCAAAGGGTCCCCATAACCATATCCCTCTCCCTGCCAGGCAGGGCTGGCAGTGGCTCTGATGCCTCCTCGCGAAAGAGACAGCCGCAGACTCCCTTCTGGGCCGTCTTCTAGGGTTAATATAGCAAGGACAACAGATTGTCAGCGATGACCCCACTCTGACAGGCCTCAAACCCATCTGCGAGTTCATCTACTTAGAGGAGAGCGTGCTCCTATACCAGGACCGTGTTGTGGCCCCCCGTCCCTACGCCTCCGAGTCTTGCAGAATCTACACGCAGCTTATCAAGGAACCTCCACTATAAAACAGCATGCCCCTGCCATCGTCTACTGGCCTGGAATGTCGAAGGACATCCGTGAAGGCGAGGAGGGATGCGCAGACGGCAACAGAAACCGCGAAGCTGCTACTGATGTCCAATACAGGACCAACGAGCAGCCTCGACTATGACCGTTTCTTGCGTGCCATATTACAGCTCCGTGACACCCTAGACCCAGATTGCAGCCTCTCACGTACACAAATCATATTTGGTCGCCCCCTAAGGGACTAGCTCTCCTTCGTCAACCACCTTGAGAAGTTCTCAAACCTACACATCAGACCCCTTTTGCACAAAGCATGGACAGAAAAAGGAGGAAGCTCTCCGCACATGTATCACCTGCACAACAGAGTCTCTGAAAACCCACTCGCGGCCCCTCCGCCCCTTTTCTCTTGGCGAGGGAGTCTTCCTGCTGAGTCAAGAGGGCTAGAACCCCACCAAATGAGACCGATCAGGAGTTGTAGTGGAATTAGCCAGCCACAACCAATACCGTGTCGAGGTAGACGGCTCTGGGCGAATCACGCTACGTAACCACTGCTTCTTGCGAGCCTATACACCAGCCACGCCCTCTCTCTATTCCCAACAGCCAGCAGCTACCTCCCAGCAATGCTGGCCAGTGCCCACAGCCCCAGCTTTTGATACCACAACTACATACTCCTAAGCCCACGCAAACCACGGTAGAAACGCCCACTGACCCAAACACTGCCCGCAGCCCGGCACCCATATCGCCCCCACCCCAGTGAGACCAACATAGGACGACGGCCCAAACATCGACGGACGGTCCCGGGACATTCCTCTTCCAATGGGTGATGCTGAGGACTCCTCCACACCGACCAAAGCACCTCAACTGCCGCCCCACCGGGTTCCTCGTCGCTTATCACGGCCGCCCAAACGGTGCGAACGAGAAACAGGGCAATGGGTCAATTGAGTCCTCCTCCTTACGCCTCAAATTGAGTCGCTTTAGCTCCTTGGACTGGGGGGTATAAAGGGACCAACGCTGGCCATATACCGATGGCTCCGTAGGACTGCTGATCCTTTTAGTCGGCCATGTTGTAAGTCTATTATCTTCTGTTATGTTTTGCTCTATTTTTCTTGTCATTTAGCGTACCTGTACTGTATTTCTTCCTCTCTAACTGTTTCATTATAGTGATGAAAACAAAGTCAATGGAGGAGTTCGCTTCATCCTTCATTTGATAGACTTTCCTTGATTCCTCCCTGATTGTAATTTTTGTTCAGCTCTCAAAATTTTCATTCAACTAAGTTTAGAAAGGGCATGCATGTCATGTGATTTCCCATCTTTTGTTGTTTTTGTCAAATTAACTTCCAATCATTTTGTGAAGTCAAACCACAATTTAATAACATAAAATTTTCAAGTGTATCTGCAAGTATAAATAATTTAGTGAAAACTGTAATAAAATAATTGTTTCATTCATGCATGTTGGATATCATAATTATTGCCTAATACATCAAACGCATGCTCATGGAATAATAAAGTTATTGTTAAGTATACAAATGGACCTCAAACTTGGTTAGTATGAGGAGATACACCTTAAGTAAATGTGTTACATATATTGACTCACTTGCTGGTGATGGAACAGAATATGAGACTAACATCAGGAAAATTACAACACAGTGGGTGATGCATCTCAACATTTTCTACGAGGAATAATCCAGAACAAAATTTAATTTTAAACCACAACACAACAAAACATCAATAGAGCGGAGCCAACCAAACTGGCAATTAATGCTTCTTAACGTAAATGTTGTAATTCTTTTGCAAGGTTGCTTTTAATAAAGAGTATTGCAATCATCTTGTCGTTTCCGGTCCTTAAATTTACATTTTCTTAATTTGTTGTTATGTACAAAAGCACGACTAATTTACTATTTTCAAAACTAACTGGGAGTCAGTATAAACCCATTATTTCGGTTTTCGATTTTTCGTTTAAAAAGCGTGAAGACTACTTGCGAAATGATAATTCTTTGCCCCTGTAATTTGTTCACAGCGTAATGTGCAAAGCAAACATCACATGACTTTGTAATCGGCAAATGAAAACCGTCCTGCTAAAACAATGAGTTCAAGCGACTGTCTCAATTTTCTTCCCTACTTTTTGGCAGCTAAAGATCAAGCCAGTGTTGATAAACGGTAGTTTGTCGATGAATTTGCGAAGCGATCGAAAACTGAAAATATTTAAGCTTTCATTGACGTTTTTCACAGTGTGCAAAATTTCATTCCAGAAAAGAACGTGATCGCAATGCATCCGGGAAGGGTCTTATACCCTTGTGCACGCAGGGAACAGCACTCGTTACAAGACAAATTTTACTAGTAACAATCAAAGATTATGGAGTGTGTTTGACACCGTTACTGTAATACCGTGAAGGATTTCATTAGCTGACTTTTATCTCCTGTCTATTGCTAAAATCAACAATTTAAAAAAAAAAGTCAGATCCTGACGTTGTAGAGGCATATATAACACAATCACAAAGTCCAAGGCAGTATTTCCCTGTGGTTTTCTCTTTGGGAAGTTAGTAGAGGTCCGTTCTATATATTAACTAGTGAGACAATCTCAGGTAGTGCAGATTGCAATTGATAGCTCTGGCAAGGTAGTCCCTTAAGGCCTCAGTTCATTTTAGGTTAAGGGGTTTCACGATTTACTCAGTTTGTATGGCAGTTTAAGTTGTGTTTTACCAAGGCCTCCCTGTGTAATGTTCTTACAGAACTGCGAGTTTTCTCACAGCACCTCGTGGTTACGGATTTACGGCGTTTGTTAAATGTTCAAGGATAACTGCGTATTGAAGGACCAGCGGAATAAATGTTGAGATTCATGCAAAGTTGTTTACGGTTTACGGTTAGTCTCCGTTCGCATTTACAAGTACTAACGCCTGCTCGGGTCATTTCCGGTTTGTATCTACCTTGGTAGTCTTCTACGGCTTTTCCCTTAGCAGTGTGTATGTTTCAAGGTTGTGTTATCATTCAAGGTTCAAAAATTACTATTACTTTTTGTCACGACAGCTCTTAAATTTTAGTCTGGCGTTTTACGATGATTTTCGTTCATTGTAAATTTAAGGTAGCATCCCACCCCAAAAGACCGCTTTGCGTTCGCACCGTTTTAAGGCGAGACTTTTGATAAAAACCCTGACAAACTATATATTATCTGAAAGTTTAATCAATGAAGATAACTATACAATATTAATTGAAAGAGAAAATATAAATGCTTTGAAACTATAGCGGTCGTTTGCAAAAGTACATGACTTCCAATATTGCGTTCCCGTGCAGTCGGAAGTGATCTGGAGGAAGAGACAAACATTGTGCTGACTTTTTAACACCTTTGTCTCAAAAACCGTCTCGGTGGGTTTTGATATCTTGCCTCGTTTGGTTTTTACGCCCGGTTAAACTTCGAGGTTCGAAAAAATATCCTCCCTGTTCCTTCATTTGTTTATAATTCTAGAAAGAACGGGGAAAACCAAAAACGCCGACAAGATTTTTCAGCCAAATTATATAGGAATATTCTCGCCAAATTTGAGGCAAAACGGTTGAAAACTCGATGTACACGAACTTAAAACGTGCGCCCAATATCTTGAAAATATAGCAAGATAATTGGGTTTTATCAACTGGGTTGATAATGTGAATTAGCCACTGTAAAGAGATTCGAAATTTTGGATCTCTTTACGGTGGCTAATTCACATTATCAACCCAGATGAGAAAACCCAATTATCTCGTTATACTTCCCACCTGCACAGCACCACAGTTTCTTTAGAAACTTACCCCTCCATTCTCTTGAAAATATAGTTTCGAGAAAAATAGCAAAACAGTTTCAGAGACGTTCTTCCGGTTAAAACAACAAGGCGTGAAAGTAATTACCTGCGGTTTACAAGGAAACGGCTCAGCTTACTTCATAACAGTAGCGCTCAAATGCCAACCAGTGAAGATGTCAAATACTGTTCCGCGCGGGAATTTAACGCTACATTTCAGTTCTACCAGGTATCGTTGTTTGGACGCTCGCTCGAAAGGTAAGTTGTTACTGTAGAAAATGAAGTGTTTCATGGCAGCTTCCGGAGTGTTTATTCCTCCGACTGGTAAATTGCATTATGAATAAGTCATACCAACGTTAGCGAAAAGGGGGACAAACTGATCAGTACTGACGTACAGAGCCACAAAATTAGCAACTACCGCTGCAGGATTTAGTTGCCGTCGAAGGTCTTTCACAACGTTTGCGATGATCCCCTTTTCTTGTCAGCCCAATCCTTCTCAAAACTATTTACTTGTTATCTCTTTACCAATCTCTTTGGTACAAAGGGGCATCTCGACCGCTTGCGCTTTTTCCCGTACGATGGCAACAGCGCAAATGTATTGTTGCGTGGTCTAGTGCGTGTCGAGACAAGGATGGTATGTAACATAATAATGATTTGTTGACATTGTCACAATGACTTATCAACATTACATTAAAAGCGATAAGTGACGAAAACACTATTTCCTCCATAACTTCTGGTAGAAACAATATCTTTTTCGACATTTAAAAAGAAAACATAGGTAGGAGTAAGATCGATCTTGCTATCATAAAATATTTTTTTCCCCAAAATGGTCACATTTAGGGTGGGATGCTACCTTAATAAATCGTTGAAAAACGCGACAATTCAGCTCTTCGCTCCAACTTTGCAGCTTGATACTTTGTTTTTCTCACGCTGATAAACCAGAACTAATATAATTTCTAATAGTAATCAAAGATTAGGGAGTGCGTTCTTGTAATACCGTGAAGGAATTCATTAGCTGACTTTCATCTCCTGTCTCTTGCTAAAATCAACATTAAAAAAAAATCAGATCCTGACGCTTTACAGGCAAGAATAACACAATCACAAAATCCAAGGCAGTATTTCCATGTGCAGGCCCGTAGCAGGGGGACGAGCAGGGGGGGAGGGGGAGTGGCTCGAGCTCCCCAGAAATTTTCAGACTTGAATTAATTTCTGCTACCAAAGTGGAATTTTGCTACTAAAATAGACAGCTGTCTATAGAAGCTACAATTTCAAAGTATTGTCGATCATAGTACGATTATGTACTCTTGTTCCTCTATGCAATTTGGAATTGTGTAAAGGAACGAAATCGTAGCTTTGAAATATCGCGCCATGTAAGACTCATCCACCTCAGCTGCTCAAGGTAACAGACTTGCCCAGGATGTAAAAACCTTACTGAAAGATCGGACTGATACCTCATTTAGTCTTTTTTTGGGCTCGGATCCTACAGCGTAAAACTACAGAGATTCAGACCATTGAGGATCCTAAGTTACCCAGGAAAAGGAAAGTTCCAGTCAGGCACGAAGTTGGGGAACAGGACACCCACCAGTTTCCTGAAACTCCCAAAGATCATTACAGACGAATCTACTTTAATGCGATAGATACTGTAACGCAATGTATCGCTACAAGATTTGAGCAAGAATACTTAAAAATCTACATAAACATACAGTCATAAAGTCTTTTGCCAGTGAGCAAGAGACCTTGATTTCTCTTGCAGTGAGCCATGTGACACTGAGCTAGCCGAACTGGTGAAAATGTACAGCGGAGATTTGGATTCTTTCAAGTTAAAAGGACAACTTTTGCTTTTACCACACACAACAGAGTCAGTGGGGTTTGACACTTCAGAATTTGACGTCAATGATTTGGTAACCTTCTTGCAGTCCCTTGATAGCTCCCACAGAAAACAATTAAGCGAAATTTTTACTCTGAGAAAGCTGTTACTCGTCATGTCAGCAACCAATGCCGTTAGTGAAAGATCGTTATCAGCTTTAAAGCGGTGAAGACGTATTTGTGCTCAACAACAGGGCCGGGTTGTTCAAAGCCCGATTAAGCTAACCCAGGATTAGCGAGAATTTTTATTTCATTTTTGTGGCTTTTCAGCAAGGAGTGCTGTTTAAACT
>Ga0126343_10001193_pt1 | contig 11770 bp, 4 predicted proteins | sample Cyp2metagenome_FD_92531 | JGI IMG/M metagenome (GOLD analysis project Ga0126343, IMG submission 92531) | Coral microbial communities from Lord Howe Island, Old Settlement Bay, Australia - Cyphastrea 2 metagenome | ecosystem: Host-associated > Invertebrates > Cnidaria > Coral ... | reverse complement strand
TTGTTTGATGCTGCGAAATTTGTGTATGTTGTACAGCCGGTTCTGAGATTCCTTGAACTTGTCTCGTAGTGCATTAACGGCTCCGTCCAAGTCTGTTCCCGTGTTACTGAGTTGTTCGAAAATATCAAGAGTAGCTTCGCCTATCGAATCCAAGAACAGCGAGCGTTGTTGTGCCTTGTCAGTAATGTTGTAAGCTTTCAAGTGGTTATTCTTGAACCGCTCGGCATATTTAACGAAGCGGGCGTAAACGGTTTCTGGGTCCTTGCGAACATCAAATTCCGGAAACTGTTTATAGCCGATGTTGATCGCCATTCCGTCCTTTATTCCTGTGACATCCTCGTCGCCAATTTAATGTCGAGCGTTTACAGTGTCAACACTTCTCCTTCGATGTCGGCTCGGGCCGACTCTACGCATTATATATATATATCATGTATACATTACTTCCATATATGGAGGTATACATACAGTCACGCCATTACATTGTTCACCAACAAATAATACGAATAATCTGATCTGGCACTCCAAAAGGCCTGTTACATGAGATATCTACCTGATCCAACATGGCAGACTAGATCTTATGATTTAATAGCGATGCTTATGCAAACCTTCAGTTCACATGTGTGACCAACAAGGGTTAAAAGGCAATAAAAGTGAAGGCTGTAGATTTTTTGATAAATATTTGAACAAGCAAAATGTGACCTGATTTGGAAAAACATACATTAACAGATATCCGTTAAACAGCATAAAAACGGATGTCAAACGGTAGCAAACCGACACCAAGAGCGTTTGAACGGTTCCTCAAACGTTTGAACAGTTCAGCATTTTAAAGGGCCATTTTCACGATAAAATGTGCATGTGTGTTCTTGATTAACTCCATTTTTTTGGTTAGCCAATACAAATCTTAATACTATCACAAGTGCCACGAATTCGCCTGGAGTTTCATGTGCCTTTCAAAAATATTCATCTGCTGGCTTTTGAGTTTTTGTTTGCAAAGAATATTTATTGTGTTTAGCTGTGTGAAGGCCTTGTCCGTCTTACTTTCTCTCAACTTGCATCTACATCTGCAGCTATATAAGTTTCCGATCTTCGTCCTCCTATCTTTTCTTCCAAGTAGACCAAATGATGTAGCTTTCGTCTCTGGCCGCTTTGAAAATCCTCTTTCGAGGACATTGTATTTTCGTGACAGTTTTAAACTCAAGAAACAAAAATATGCCATTTAAATATATCATGGCCGACTAAACAGTTCTTCAATATCAGTATTACTATTTCCACACGACTCATAAGGTCGATGGAAAAGGATTTCTCGATTTCTCTCACATATATCAACTTTGAAAAGTGTTCCGTCGGATCAGAAATCAAACTGCTGCACATGCGCAGAAGGGTGACAAATGCCCTTTAATCAAATGGACTGACTGAAGCATGAAAAAGGTACTGATTGATACAGAAAATTGCATCTGAGACTCCAATTTCTTTATTCCCCAAGGGTTTCAATTAGTGTAAATGCTTGTATGTTGGCTAGGATCAGTTCTGTCAATAAGGGCCGCTAGCCGGCTAAAACAACTGGCTACTGGCCAATCTTTGGCCGGCTACTTTCATCTCACTTTACTTTTAATTTTGGTAAGAAACTTAAAATAAGGAAAAGATTCAACAAAAATATTGTGAGACATTCACCTCAAACATCTGAGTCGAAATAAAGGCGCATTTCAGGACTCCAAGACTCTAAAGTTTGAGTTGCAGAGTCCGGACTCGCCAAAAATTTGCCGAGATCCATCATTTTTCAAGGACTATTCTATATCCTCAGTTAGAGTATGGTGCAGGCTTGAAAAATGCACTTGTGGGACAAGTAGGTTTTTCTCTCAGTGGCTATCTACATGTCATGTAACTATCTGTATATTTCTCCTAGTTTACGATGCGTCAAATGTCACAAGATGCAATTTCAATGTTCTGGAGTACGCAGTAAGACAGAGTTTTTACCACTTGATAAGTACACCGATGGTAATTTGCTATCAGGTAAGGAAAATTTGTTTATTTAAAAGTGATCTAATGAGGTGAACAATAGACACGAGATGAGGCAAATAATAGCTTACAGTAGTTATGCAGGATATTTGCAATTGTTCGTGAATTGAATACCTCAGTTCACACTTTACGGTGCCACTAATCCCCAAAACATTTTTCCTCTAATAAAAGCCAGTTTCCCTGACCACTTCAGCGAGAAGAGTATTTTGATTGATAAAATTCTTGCATTTCTACAAGAGTTTGAACTTGTAATTTCTGTTTATGACCATGCAAAGTGGATTCTGGGTCAAGCTATGAGTGGCATTGCTTCAGGAACTAGGCTAAAACACTCAACAGACTTTTAACGGAGCTTCGAGGGTTGTCTTGTGATTCATATTTTTATCAAGATTTTATAAGTGAAAAAACTGTAATATATACTTTGCCATGCCTAAAAGCAGAGCTCCTCAGTTGATTTTTAGAATGTTGTTATGAATGAAAATAATCCAACATGTATGTGAGGTAAATTGCGAATGATTTAAAAGTTTAAAGCCGGAACTAGGATAACATTAGTAGATAGAGGTGTAAGATGGTGTGATTATGAAATATAGAGCTATGATTTCAAGGAATTCTGGGAAGCCACCAAAAATCTTGATCACACAACAGAACTGTCTCCTATGCTTTTTGGTGGAATTTCTTGTTCTTTCCTGATACCTTATTCAGAAAGACAAGACATTGTTGCATTGTAGTAATCATAATATTCTTCCTTAGTTAATATGGGGACTCCTACACAAAAGAAGTTTACACATTTTTTTGTTGTTTTGGGGACTGATTGAGATGTAGTGGTCACAATATACTCAGTCTATAAATCTCTACCATACATATATGTGAAAAGTTGGAAAGCTCTGTTTTCTACACTCGATCCCTAAAGATGCAATTAGCCATCTTCACTTTTGTATATACCGGTAGTCTCCTCCTACTGGAAGGGTTTGTAATAGGCAAAATCACTCTCACTGCCATGAACAACAATTTTTTTTTGGCTGATCCTGAATACTTGCATAGGTTTGAGTGACACATCTTCTGGAAATAACAAGCTATGTGAAACATTTAACAATAATTATTGGACGAGGTTGAGCAAAATATCGTGACTTGTCAGTGGCAAGCTGATCAATTATTATTTGCCGAAGCCGAAGGCCAAGGCGAATAATAATTGATCTGCGAGACACTGACAATCGCTATATTTTGCGATAACCGAATTTTAACAATTGCTTTATCATTCGATCACCGAGTTTGTTTTCATTATTTTTTGGTGGAAGCGCTAAGCTTGCGCTTCTGGCAGAAATCAATCGGTTTCCTTCTCACAAGAGAGACCACCACAAGAGCTTGGTATTGCACATGAGCAGAATATTATTTGCAGCAAGAACGGATTTAGACGGTATTACGCATGAGCAGACCATTATTTGTAGGCGGTTATTTGCGGGTCACATGGTGGACTCCCAGCCAATGAAAATGGGATAAAAAATGCATCGAATGATAATAACAAATACTTTCCCCAAGCAGCCTGTAGTCGCACTTTTTCTTATCAGAGATGTTGTGGGTGTTGCAAGGCAAATGAAAAAATAAACCACACACAACCCACAATTCCTCAATTCGCTCCGACAAAGGGCTAACACTTGAAACCCAGTTGATATGTACCGGTAACCAATTTATCTTGTTATACTTCCCACCGATGCAGCACCACAGTTTCTTTAGAAACTTACCTCTCTATTCAAATGAAGAAATATATCCATAATTTTATTCTTGTAATACCTGCTGGAAGAGTGCCAACGAGTTAAAACTGTGACAGTATGTTGCATGCCAAAAATTTGTTCAGAGTATTTTAGAATTGCCGGCAACTGATGAGATCCACATGGAGGATCGAAAGAAGGTCTGGCCTGATCTAAGCCCGAAACGAACAATGGCATATAAATGTAGAGTACGCAAAACAGTCAACAGAGTTGTACCAAACAGCTACATTTGAATCTGGAACAAACAAAATGAAGAATAACCAAAACATTGAGGACATAAGCTTGACCAGATAGATGCAAGAAAGTTCAAATACATGTAAGAACGGGTTAGACAAACTTATAACTCTCTCGAAGTCAAGCTATGGCGTGTCCGAAGAAAAACATACAATGACAAATATGATATCCGTGATGAGAATCCATGTACTGTACTTGCGAGCAATTCTGATCAAGCAAGCGGGCCCAGCATCACAATATAGAATGCAAGTAAGCAATGTACATGTTCACGGTAAATTTCTTATTTTGTCCCTCGAGAGCAAATGCTGGAAGATTAAAAAACACAAAAGCTGCACAAACACATGACAAATTACAGAGGTGTCAAACTCGCCAAAGAGAAATGCAGATTGACGGTGCGTGGAATTTAAAATTTTGTATAGCACGGTTTGATTAAAACTATTTTTCATCCATTGTTTTTGCAGGAAAAATCTTTAAACTCCAGCGTTCGTAGGGTTAGAACTTTACTCAGGTGATTTTGACCAAAAAAAAGACTTTGGCGGGAATGAAACAAAAAGCAAAGCAGGACAGTGTAAAGAGATAGAGCCAAAAATTTAGTCAATTTCTTCACCGCTCGGCATTTGTCACGTACAAGTTAAAAAAGCTTACTTACTGGATAATTTTAGCTTAGAAGCTTAGAAGCTTTAAGAAGACTTAAAATTCCTCCTTATGACACAACATGACAAGTGAAACAACAAAAAAGGTTGAGAGACCGAACAGAGAAAAGCAAATGTACAAATGGAATGCGAGAGGCGTGTAGGCTTGTCAACTCTTGTCAACCCATTTCACATCGAGCAAGATCCTCCTGATGTGATTGGTTTAGATAATAATACTGGACATCGCAAATTAAACGAGGGACTACAGGAAATACAGAACGCTAATCGGTTGGCTCCTTGTCTGAATTCAGATTAGTGTAGCCTGGGCTAAACTTGACACAAAAAGGTGGGGGGATTAGGGTGGATAAATAATTTAAAAACAAATACCGGTAGATAGAAATAAAACATGTGGCAAGAAGTCCTCCACATTTCATGTTAGGTAAGATTTACAAGCTGTTGTCATAGGGAAAGCAAAACAATTAAAAAAAAATAAAAATACCATATTTACTCAAATAAGTGCCACCCCTGAAAAAGCGCTGCCCTCAATTAATTATAAGTGGGGGAGGAAAAGTTAATAACTGCTGCCCTCAAATAAGTACACAGCTGCGGTGTGGCGCATATTTAATTATTCCCTTAAGATGATAAAAATACACTGTCATCAATGCGGTTGTAAGCCAGCAATGGGAATTTACTTTCATCGAGAGTGATGTTGGTAGTTAAAAGTGAGTATGTCTTGATCCTCTTTCAGTCAGTTCTCTCTTCCAAATCTTCACATTCTTGACATCAAGTAAGCGTTGTCAAAAACCTGCAGAAAATTATTGACAAGGCTGTTATGAAAGCCAAAACGTAAGTTAGCTGGATGAAAAATATCCATGAAGTAAATTAATTATTGAACAATCAAAAGGTTTTTTCGCGTAAGATAGTGGCCATGCTCTGGCTAACAGGCCTTGGTTTATAGCACCCTTATTTTATAATGGAGGACATCCATGTTATGGTCAATGACAGTTGTCTGGTTCTGACCAGTATCATATGGGCTCAAGGTAAAAGCTCATCGATCATGAGGTCACATGTTTTTTTTTAAATTGACCACTGGTTTTCAATTGGGTCGTGGGCTCGTGTCAAATTAATTTGTGTTAATCAGGGCTAGGTTATACAGAGGCCGGTTAATGCTAGCCCATGATTAAAATTCAACCAAAGTACCAGTATATTTTTTCTTTTATACAAGTGTTTTTCACTGCCTTTGTTTTGTGTAGTTTCAGATTATTCAACTTAAAACAGAAGGCCAAACAATAAAAACATACAGAAAACTACAAAACTCGATACAGGGCCCCTATGGAGACCAGCCTTAGAGCTGAATGGGCTACCCTGTTGAAATAAAGTTTACTTTACTTTATCAAAATTCTCCCTTATCCTGGGTTAGCTTAATCAGGCTTTGAACAACCCTGCTCAGGAGCTCCACTTTTAGGCTTGGCTAAATCTATATATTACATTGTATATCTGTTTGAACTTTAGACTACAAGTTCTTGGAGGATGTGGATAGATTTGTATACACTTCAGTACATCACATCCATGGCAAAAACAGACGTCAGAACTCTCAGGTATGTTTAAGGTATATTTGTAGGTCTTGTATACTTGTTGGAACAATTGAACAACGATAGCAAAATTGGTGGCCTAACTAAGCAAGATTATGATCTGAGCCATAATGCTATTTTTGTGGCGAGAACTGAGCGACACAAGGCAAGACTGATTTTGTCTTTCGAATATGACTGGACAAGATATTTTGTCTGACGTGGTTATTGCCGATAATATGGCTTGAACAAGTGTAAAAGGTAAAGTCTGCATTTTGGCCAGGTGGCCCATGAGGCCGGGGCTTAACTCCGGCTTCTGTGGCATGAAAAGACTAGATGGGATGCCAGTCCATCGCAAGGTTACTCCCAGCATTAAATTTGCCAGACCCATTTATATTCCTGAGTGGAGAGAGGCACTGTGAGAGTTAAGTGTCTTTCCCAAGAACAAAACACAATGTCCCCAGCCAGGGCTCGAACCCTAACCACTCAATCCGGAGATGAGCGTACTAACCACAAGGCCACCGAGCCTCTCACTTTGAACTAGTGTGATAGAGTACAAACTAAATTTATTTGAGCTTGTTATTAGTAATTAAAAGCTTGTTTCAGCCCAAACTATCTTAATCTGAGTCACCCACAATATTGTGTGAATTAAGGTCAATGCTTTAGAGTTTTGATTACAAACGAAATTTTCACAAGTAGATCAATACACAGAAAATTTTGATCCATTAATTTGTTGCATGTATAAATGGATGACAAGTAGAACCTGACTTTGATTTTCGCGCGAACATTCTTAAATATTTGTGGGATGGTAATGATTGCCATTGTATATAGCAGAGCTATTGATTTTATGGCCAGAATCTTGACCGTATCTCCCTCAGAATTTTCATATGGGCAACAATGCTGATAACAATCAGGCTACCTTTTTAGAGTGACAAAGCAGTTGGGCAGAAGAAATCACTGCATGCATCTCAAAATAAACTACACCTGGAGAGTAAGTAAAAGCTACCAGTAAATGCCAAGTATGGAAGGAAACTAGTGAGACAATCTCAGAAAGTGCAGAGTGCAATGTATAGCTATGACACAGTAATCATAACACAGTTCGTATACATGATAACTCTTGCCATTCACTCTTGGTTTTGTATTGACCTTGCCAGTCAGCTAGGGATTTTGACGATGAGACATAATCTTAGCAGTGTCTAATGTTTGATGTTTGTATTTTCATTCACAGTCTAAGAATAACTTTCTACTCTAAGGAAGTGTTTTAAGTCGATTTTTAATTTAATTTATTCCATTTTCACTGCATTTCACACATAAAACACACACATATATATAATTATATAATATAAAGATAAATTATTGCAGTTGGGAAGGACTAGAAAGGAACATACGAACCATTCGAGCTAGTCCACTCAAAAAAAAAAGAAAAAAAAAAACATCAAAATATAACTTAATGTAAGAGCTACAATATCTAATATGTCATATTCTACATTTATGTAATCAAAAAATAATTGTTACATCGATCACTACATCCAAGTGGCATGCGGGCGGTAAGGGTCGAAGCTCTTCTTTGTATAGAAATCATTACATTGTTTCTTGAATAATGATAGGCTTAAATTAGAGGTCCTAGGTTTATCAGGCAAGTTGTTCCATAAATATGGTAATCTATTGAAAAAAGTGCCTTTAAATAATTCGGTTCTGACTTTGTTGATTCTTAATTTATTACTAGAATATGACCTTAGTCTTTTGTCTGAGCAAAATTCAAAATATCTGTCAACTGAATAGTTAAAGAGACCACACTTCAGTTTATAAAATGCTGTTATGTCTTTAACTTCTCCGTATACCAATGGGAGAAGATTAAGCTACTGAAGGCGGTCATTGTAAGTTAAATTGGGTAGGAGAAGCCGCGTAGCACGTCGTTGGACACCCTCAATAAGCTTTATGAAGGTGACAGACTTTGGACTCCAGATTTCAGAGGCATACTCCAAATGCGAACGTACAAGGGCCACGTAGAGAGATCGAAATGTTGGCAGAAACTGATCGCTCCTGTTGCTGAGTGAACGACGGATAAAACCTAACATCTTATTAGCTTTGTTTACTTGGGCATAGAAAACTGATGTGCTCATTAAATCGAGCATCACAAGTGATGAGAACGCCAAGGTCACGCTGAGCCTCCACTCTCTTAAGTGCCTTGCCTCTCATATTGTAATCGTAAATTATTGGATTGCGCTTCCTTGTAATCATGCAAAGCGAGCATTTATCCGTGTTAAATCCCATCTTCCAAACATCAGTCCATTCAACCAGATTATCAATATCACCTTGAAACCGCACACAGTCACTGGCAGATCTAATAGTGCAGAAGCATTTGGCATCGTCGGCAAACAATGCCAATGTGTTACACTGAGACACAGGGCGAGGCATATCATTGATGAATACCACAAACAGAGCAGGACCAAGCATGGAGCCCTGCGGGACCCCCGAGGTGACCGGTAGCCACTCAGAGTTTTTGCCATTGATTACCACACGTTGCACCCTGTTATTCAGATAACTTGTGAATCACTGCAGAAGAGGGCCTTTAATTCCAATTTGATCTAAGTTACTGATCAAGTGGGGGTGCGAGACTGAGTCAAATGTCTTGGAGAAATCTAGAAAAGTGACGTCAGTTTAAACACCCTGGTCAATTGTGCTTGTTATCTGATGGACAGTGTCCAAAAGCTGGGTGATGGTTGAGCGTCCTTTAACAAAGCCATGCTGCAGCGGGTAAATATTTCCAGCCCTGAAAGAAAAGAAACAGGCGAATACACAATGCTCAGCAATCTTGGAAACAAGAGAAATGGGTCTGTAGTTGGTAACGTCTTCTTTGTTACCGTTACCCTTTTTAAAAACTGGAACAATGTTTGCACACTTCCAGTCCTTAGGGACACAGCCAACACGTAAAAGATTAATTAAACGCGTGAGTGAGGGAGCAATCTCAGAAGCACATTCTTTTAAAAGTCTCTCTTGGATTTGATCTGGTCAATAAGCTTTCGATTGGCTAATAGCTTTTAATTCTTTTGTCACTTCTTTGATGCTTGTTTGAGTTAGGTGAAGCTCATTATCTGTAGCTGTTTGCGTACTTGTTGTTGTTGAATGCAAAATGGGCTTCTGAAATACAGAGGCAAAGAAGCAATTAAATAGGTTAGCCTTGGCTACAGTTTTTTAAGCTTCCTGATCACCAAAGCAGACCACATTAGGAATCCTCGCAGATTTTGTTTTTGCCCCGTAGAAGGACCAGAATTTCTTCGAGTCGTTTTGCTCATTTTAAATTTAATTACATTTATTAAGTAGTGAACATGACAATGTTACTCTTCACGCAAAGGTTTCGAACTTGCTACTTTTGTTTTTCTAGCAAAGTTATAAAACCTGAAACCCTTGTGTTCTTGAAAACACACGGAAGATGTGCTTGTATTCTTTTCTCAGCTGGACATAAAATGGGAGAAAGTTGTATGTCGGATCAAGTAGTGGAGGAGGAACGATTTGCTTTATTTAAAACGCAAATTTTCTTAAACAAGTTCTAAGTAAATCTAATTATCAAATTGTCACGGAACAGCACGTTCTGTTACCACCTTTGGTGTTAACAATAAAACCACTTATATTGAATGTACACACTGATATTGATTAATACAACTGAGAAGCGTTTCAAAAATTGTCACCACTCAATCTACGACAAAACAAAATAAAAACATGACTAGAAATACACTTACAACTTGACCACCAGAATAGTTCAAGAAGGATTGGGACTTAGTTTTACCTTTCCAATATGGTGGACAGAAATTTAAAAGCTACAGTTGCATGAGTACTCTGGTTATTGTTGGCTTGCGTGGCACTAGTCTTGAGCAGTGATTACCATGACAAAGAAGGAAAGGCTATTCTTGTCACTGTATCACCCAGTTTGGATGTTGTATAATTAAAGCAAAACAAGAGAAAATAAAACAGCGAGGTTAGTGTCAACATTGTACTGACAAGTCACTGACATCTTACCGACGCATCACAAACTGTTGGCTGACTGTCATTTAACTGGTAGTCTGTATTAACGGAAAACGTGTTGGTTGTTTGTCAACTGTCAGCCGACAAACTGCTGACAGTTGAAAATAGACGGGGCTGACAGGTTTTTCGAGGAGTGCTTGTACAGTAGAATGAGAGCACTTTTAGATGTTTCTGAATCTCTTTTTAATAGTTTATTGTACTTTGCATTTAGATTTTGCAGTTTTGCCGCAAGGCAAAGCAAAGTGGTGTGAACTTGAAGCTAATGCCGGTAGGGATGTCAAACAGAATGGAGAACACGTCAGTGTTTAGCAGAAAGTAGGTCAAAATGTCAATTACTGATTTTTCAGTGGAGTGCCAGTTAACATGTGTGAGTGTAGCACCAGATCTTGGCAAATTTGGTAACCCACCCAGCTTTGTCTTTTCCTGTGACCGTCTGTCCACACACATAAGGAACCTTAATCAAATCAAGACGGTAATTGCAGCCACGATGTTGCAAAACAAAAGAACCTTTGTGCATTTCTTAGTCATCCCAGTTTTTTTTGGAGAATGACTGACTGACTGACTGACTGACTGACTGACTGACTGACTGACTGACTGACTGACTGACTGACTGACTGACTGACTGACTGACTGACTGACTGACTGACTGAATGAATGAATGAATGAATTTATTCAAGTGTCTGAGTGGTAAGCTTACAAACAGATAATAAAAGAAATTAAATCAATAGATAATGAATAGAACAAGAACTTCTAAGGCTTGTTTTTGGAACTAAACACCTTTGTAGCATATTGGGCAGGGTCTAGTTTTTATACCTCCCAATAGACACATGGAATAGATTTATTAACGAATAAGTGCGCATTTTTCTAGTAAAATATTAAATAATTTTCTGATAGACAACGTTTTTGTTGTGGCCAATACCCATATATAAGCTGTAAAAATTTACAGTATACCTTTGATAGGTCTGTCGTAAAAATTTATCGCAGAGTATTGTTTCCTGGTGCCCATGTTATAATTTCCTCTGCTATGTTGAATCTTTTTTTCTGAAACTCTCCATGAGAATCTTCCTGTTCAAGAGGCCAAGCAACTACTATGATCAACAATGAAAAAAAAAAGTATGCCAAAAACTATTGTCCTCGGCTGATTTCAGATTATCGAACTATAGTAAACCCAGCATGAGCAATGTCAGAATAAGGCCCATTGGCTGAGAGGTGTAACTTTTAGTCATTGATTTAGGTTCGTAATAGTTTCCTGAGATTACAAGAAGATGAATACCTGTTCTAGAAATATTTATCCTGAAGCTTACTGACATACATTTAAACGTCGGTTTCCAAGTAAGAGTGGGAACAAAAAGTGAGATAATAGCACCCATTCCTTGTTGACCAATTCTAGCCTGGAAGATAAAAATATAACTTGATGATAGAAGATAAATGTCATTGATAAACCTGTCAAACCAGCTACACCAACAGTAACTACTCAAAGATAAAAATATAACATGGTGTCATTGATAAACCAGTCAAAGTGCAGCTGGTTATG
>Ga0126343_10001192_pt1 | contig 11774 bp, 10 predicted proteins | sample Cyp2metagenome_FD_92531 | JGI IMG/M metagenome (GOLD analysis project Ga0126343, IMG submission 92531) | Coral microbial communities from Lord Howe Island, Old Settlement Bay, Australia - Cyphastrea 2 metagenome | ecosystem: Host-associated > Invertebrates > Cnidaria > Coral ... | reverse complement strand
ATTGTCCTATCGAACAAGAATTCGTTAATCGAACTCAGCCAGTAATCAAACATTCATCTGAGTTTGATCACTGATCGTTTGTTAATCGAACATTCGATTTGAGTTCGATTATGTTCGATTGAGTTCAGCAATCAAACGAGTGGTGTACGATTGTGTGGTTCCAGAAAATATCCATACCCCCACCACAGCGCAAATTGGTAATTCTGGAGGGGAGGGGAGGGGAGGGGAGTCAAAGACCCAGGAAATTCCAGGGAAAGGGGGGCTAGATGACTGATTTAGTTTCCAGAGGTCCTTCGATTCAATACAGATTCGAATGTCAATCTAGTTGTTCAAAAGTCCTTTCTTCCCTACTCAGTAGAACTTTCAGATAAAATTATAGTGGGCTGAATACTTATATTTCAATCGCATTATATTTGAAATACATTTTTCCTTCTTCAAAAATGAAATTTCCTTCTGTGGTGGGGGTATGGATATTTTCTGGAACTACACATTGGGTTTGATTACCGAACTGATCAATTAGACACCCCGGGTACTTATCTTTTTTTTTTTTTGCTTTGGAGCAAAACACCCGAAGTGATGCAGTGACAGTACAAATTCATTTATTTGTCAGGTGCCCCGATGGTTTATACATGTCAAGCATCTGATAAAATCCAAATCTCTTGCACGGCCAGCAGCGGATTCTTTTCCCTGTCACATCAAATGTTCTTGAAACACATTTTTCGGCCGTTAGCTATAAAACAGGAGTCTCAAATGTCAATCGCCACGAAAGCCCGGCGTTGCCCGTCAGTTTAATTACCAATTGTTTGTGTTTACAAGCGTGACGTGAAATTTTACGGCGTTTGTAATCACAAAGGCAATGAAGTAAAAGTAAACTAATATATCAAGAAGTTTAGCAATTCTCTGAAGTATAAGGGACATTGCGCCCAACAAATTAGCCTTATTTGATCGACTAAATACACCGAAATGAGCAACAAGGATACTCACCAATCATTCACGATGGGTCATGCCGCGGGCTCTTGTCGCCTTTTCCCATCCTTCGACATACTTTTTCCAATTTCGGTGAAGAAATCCGATCCACAGTTTGGGCCGGCAGTTTGAGTTGGCAGTTCGAGGAAGAATAAGCAAGACCAAACAAGTTATACACTGAACTTCGCACGCATCTAACGTGAAGGAATGAGACACCCTGAAGCTTTTCCGCGACCACGTTATAATTTGTACAGCGGAGATTCCCAATAGAATTCAAAATGGCGGCAAAAATGGCGGTCACCGAAAGTAGCGGAGAGATGGATTTCAGCTGGAAAGTTAAAGAATTTGGTGGAATTTGTCAATTATTGACCTGTAAAATACAAAACCGTTGCCGAATGTCAGCGATAACAACTCCGTTAGTTTATTTTATTGATTTCCATTTTTTTGTTCCATACTTCTGCACTGGTGACTCTCCTAGGATTTGGTGTTTGAGTTGTTGTACGAGGTCAGTCACGCTCCTTATCCGTCTCCTTATCCTTTGATAGACTGAAGTCTTATTTTATTAAATAGCCATTAGTTGTGTTAGCTCGTGTATAAATGTTTAATGGCACATTTGACGTGGATGCAAGCGGCTTAGCGGATTAAAAAAAACTCAATGATCATTTTCAACCCAAAACTTCAAGGTGTGCGTAAAATGTCAACACCTGAAAGCTAATTACCACCATTTTTGAAAAATAAGTTGAGTAATTAAGGGTTATTGTACCAGGAAGGGTTTTGCAAGGAGCCTCCATCTCCCATACTAACTCTTGGAGTCAACCCTTTCCCGTATCTTTCTATTTTTGGAATGTGTCCTCCCGTTAGTTTTCGCGCCTAGCCTATTTAAACGCCCAATCAGAACAAACTTATCTACCCAGGCTAAAATCAGGCTCTCTCGGCTGCAATAATTTATAAGTGAAAGGTGAAATAAATAAATAAATAAATGAAATTAGATAAACTAAAGGACACATGAATACTGTGATATCAAATTAAATAACTGACCTAATATGCTGGTTTTTGCCCTAATTTGCCTAATCATACCCCTTTGGTAAACTTTGGAGGCATATAAGGCATATTTGGCTTAATGGATTTCACCAAAATACAGGCTAGGGCTCAATTAATCTCCCCTGGTATGATTTTTGTACCTGATTGTACCTTTTTGTCACACATGTACCTTGGCAGCACATCAGTTGCGCCATGGTTCATAGTTTTGGTCAGAAATAGTCCACCCAAAGTACCCATGGTGTGACCAAAAGAGCCTGTTACGCTACAAAAGCATACCAAAAGAGGGTACATTATTAGGTATTTACCTACTAAAATTCGGCCAAGTAACCATGATATCATAGAGGGTCCCCAATAGGGTTCTTCAATCCCACCATCCTGACCAGAATTTTCCCTAAATCCCGTAATCCCGACGATTTCTACCGGCTAATCCCAATCCTGGTCATATTTTCTCAACAAAAACGATCCTTGAAGTTCTGCTCCAGATTCCCTCACAGCAGTCCCAGCAGACCCAAGCACTAACTTTAGGTTCAATTAGCTGTATCTCTCTGCTCTCAAACGACGATCTAGTTCATTTGTTTTGTATGACTAGTTTTAAACGAGTTGCGTGAGTCAATCAGTCATTTTTATGCTTTTTTATGGCGTCTGACTTCTAAATGCATTTTTTGACCTAGTAATATGCATCACAAAGTCATTTAAAGTGATGTAGTAGAATTTATTGGCCATATGCAGATGTAATAAAACTATTTTGGAATTATGGTTGAGCAGCATTAGGGAGCTTAAGCAATGGCACTGACAACCACACCAAGGTTGACACCTAGTATAAAATGAATTCATATTTTAGAAGTGAAACTCGGGAATCTTTAGATCTGTTGAGTACACCAATGGCTCTAAAAACTTGCTCTGGTTAAATATGCAATGATAGCATATAGATCCAAATAGAAATGCAAAAAATTAGCCTTTGTTGTCCACGTTCCGTAGACGGCGCAGAATTTGGTCATTTCATGTTGTTGTTTTGCAGAGGATGGCAAAGAAATGCGCAAAAAGTTATAACACACATGCACAGTTATTGTTTTGCTAATTTTAAAAACCTTTTGTTTAGTGACGTTCTTGTGCCATCAACGTTATGGTTTGCTTATTATAAGCTCCCTATTCAGAAAATGGGAATATTGGCTCTATTACCTCTGCCATTGTTAACATTTATATTTACTGATTATGTTTTGTTTCTTTTTCTAAAAGGTCTTCAAGTAGTTATGAAGTCCATCATGTGCGCCATGGTGCCTCTTCTGCAAATTTGTTTACTCGTAGGATTTGTAATCATAATTTACGCAATCATAGGATTACAATTTCTTGTTGGAAAATTTCACTATGTGTGCAACCAAAATGTGACAGGTAAGTATCATGGTACTTTTTCTCATTACTGTAAATAATAAAAGTGTTCTGTTTAAACCCATCCTCTCTAACAAGCCATATTTCTACAACCTTGAGCAATTTCAAATAACGTTCTCCCTCCCCTCCAGGATAACTTATGATCTGTAAGCCACCATGGTCTGCACACAGGCTTAAATTTATAATTTAAATACCATTCACGGCTTGAAAAAAGTGCAGTCTGGCTGGTCATCTGGGACATGTAGATTTCCCTGTTGGGCAAACTGGAAGTGAATACTTTTCAACCCTGACATTTTCTCAGTCTCACTCAAAATACCCAAACAGTACAGTTCTTGAATTTAATAAAAGTCTGCATTATGTGACAATTTTTGTTATTAAGCCATTCCTGAAATTTTGATTTTCTAGGTCGCATGGAAATCGTAGACCCTGATGGTCCTCAAATATGTGATGACAATGGCGGAACTCATTGTCCAGATGGCCAATTTTGCAGGAAAAACTGGGAAGGGCCAAATGATGGAATCACCTCATTTGACAATATATTTGCTGGTATGCTGACAGTATTTCAAGTTATTACTAACGAGGGCTGGACAGACATCATGTATTGGGTATGTATGTGATTTACTCTAAACTTATTCATTAAAAAAGCTCTATGCCAAATCCACAAATAGCTTATACTGGTATAGTATAATTTTATGTTGATGTAAGAAGACTGAAGGAATTTAGAAAATTCAAGTCATAGGCAAATGCTTTCTAACTTTGTGAATTGTTTTCAAAGTACAAAGTGCTTATGACTCGCAGGTTTTATTGGTTTTAAAATAATGATCTAGATTTACATGTGATAAAATTTTTCCTGTGTTTTATCCTATTGTGAAACATGTTTTTGTTATCCTTCAATCTACGCACAGTAAATTAGAATTAATTTAAAAGACTCACGGCTATTGTATTATTGTATTATACTCAAAATGCGCAACATGCCATCACAATTTTACTGGACAGGTACAGTTTGATTCATGAAATAAACACACTTCATGGTAATCTATGGTTATACAACAGCAACAGAAAAGATTTTTTTAATTGAATTTTAATTAGTAGAAAAGGTTCCCTGGCACATTAAGTAAACAATAAAGTGCTACTATGATCAAATTTTTACCCCTTGATTTTTTAGGTTAATCACATAGAATTCTACGAAACATTTAAGACGCCCTTAACCGTTTACAAATATCTGCATTGGTTCCAGAGATATTGAAGTTTGAAAAATGACTAAAATATGCAAATGAGATGACTGATGATGTCATACACTCAACCAAATTTTACATCAAGTATATAAACAGTGCTATCCTCATCAATTTGCAGCAGAAACCATTGAAACTTGGCAGGCTAATAGTTCTAAATGTAACACACACGCAACCTTTAATAATTTCTGTTACCATGGCAACATACTCTGTTCCAGTCCCTCTAGCCTGATTTCAATATTTTAGTGGTTCTAAGCTTGGAGGGCATCAAACAAGGCCATGAACTCAACCTAATTTATTTAAATGCTTGCTGGATCATGCAGATGATGCACCATTGGTAATAAACAGTATAGAATACGTCAAGTGGTCAGAAAAGCCTTTTTATATTTTAGAGGTCTGGAATCCAGTATGTTTCCATGATGGTAACACAAAATTGTAAGCTCATATTGCAGAGCACCTCTTAGACTAGTAGAACCTTAGTGTAAAAAATCAAATAGTTTTAATAAAAATTGACTGAGATATCCTTGTTTATCAAATTTGATCAAATTTTGATTGAGTGTGTGATGTCATCATCATCACTTGGCTAATTTGCATATTTTAAAAACATGAATATCTCTGGAACAAAAAGAGATATTTGAAAACAGTAAACAGCATTTTTATTCTTATGCAGACTACATGTTTATGTCTTAAATCGCTTAGATTTGAAAGATATGGTTTTCATCATAGTAGCACTTTAAATTTTGCAGGCAGTGATACTGTGTTTTGAGTGGTTTTAACTGTTGCCTTGCAAAATTAATATCTAGCTTTGATGATGATGCTTATTTTTCCACAGACGTTCGACGCCTACGATACCCATGGTTATGCATTTTGGATATATTACTATTCGCTTGTTGTAATAGGATCATTCTTTATGCTCAACTTGGTTCTTGGTGTTCTTAGTGGGTTAGTATTTCTAAAGTCAGTTTCCTCCTGATCATGTGTACTAGTGGCTTCCACACTCAATTCTCAATCGATGCCCTTGATCGATACGTTCGATCAACACTCGATCGATACTCAGTTGACACGTTGGTTGACACCTGATTGACACTCGATTGACACTCAGTCGACATCGCAGTCGAGCATCTGTCAAAAGTTGACTAAATTTAATTTATAAATTGTCGATTGGCCATATATTGACCAACACTTGATCAAGTGCCCATTGTGTGTCAATCAAGATGTTGATTGACTGTTGACCAAGTATCAATCTAGATGTTGACCAAGTGTTGATCGAAATATCAGTTGAGTGTTGAAAGAGTGCAAGCATGCAAAGATACATGTATGAGATAGATCTAAATAAATAATTAAACTAAATAATTAAAGATATGAGAGAGATCTAAATAAATAATTAAACTAAAAAAAACATTTAAATAAGGCTGCGAACCTTACAGAAAATTGATGGGAAGCTTTGGATGATTTGGTAAGGTCAGGTTCATTGATAAGTAAGAAAGTAACAACTGTATTTGCAGTTTCTGCTGCTCTGTTGTAGTTCCACATTCCCCATTGCACAGCTGGTTCATTTATGTCGTTGTAAATTGTAATAGTGTCAATACAAGTGGAGGGTTTACTACAGTAACTGTTATTGGTTGCAGTCCGGAGCATTCTGATTTCTCAATGTTAGTGCTCCGATTGTTCTCAATTCTGGAACCAAAGTTTATTTGAAGGTTTTTTAACAACAACAGTTATTTGGATGTTTTGAAGTATATGTGAACTGCAGTTGTAGATGAAAGTAAAGAATAATTATCGCAGTAAATTTTCCAGTTTAAAGAACTGGAAAGAAGAAGCCTGAAAAAAATCAGGGCTTCAACGGGGTTCGAACCTGTGACCTCCACGATACCGGTGTGATGCTCCACCAACTGAGCTATGAAGTCACACATCGGGAGCGAGGTCAATTGATTGACTAGTTCATATCTTCTTGGGAGGAGTAAAATGATGTGAAGTATATATGAAATAATTCATATGTGAACTGCGGTTGTAGATGAAAGTGAAGAATGATCATCACAGTAAATTTTCCAATTTACGCAATTGGAAAGAAGAAATCTGAAAAAATCAGGGCTTCAACGGGTTTCAAAACGGTGACCTCTGCGATATGGAAGTTACATAAATATCTCTCAGATTACAAGCTAGGGCTTCAGTGAAAATGTTTCAGGGAGTCAAAAACTCACAAGTGTCTGTCTGAATGTTCCATTTTGGTTTTTCTTTAGAGTTTGCATGCATATGCCTTGGATATTTTCCTTGAACAAAGCCTGCAAACATAGACATGTTTACTGCTGTTGGCAGAGACAAGCGACAGCCGGAAACATGTCTGCGCTCGCAGGTTTCCTTGGACTATGCCTGTTCAGTTTTTCAATAAACTGCTTCTTGGAACAGGAATGAGTCAGGCAAATATTTGAGCGCATTTTTCAGGGTTGTCGTTATGTTTTGAGACACCTGTAGCCTTGTTTTCCACACCGGTAGCAAACTTGTTACTTTATGGGTAAATTCTATCAAAAACTGGTAATTTCACCCATAACCTCATTATGGAAAATTAAGCATACTTAGCCATAGCAGGTGTTATGGGTTACAGCCGAAATGATTATGTTATATTTAGCAGAAGTTAAGTGATCAGCTAAGTGTCTTATATTTCATTGTTACTGTTCACCAGTGAATTTGCAAAAGAGAGAGAAAGAGTGGAGAACCGAAGAGCATTCCTGAAAGTAAGAAGAACACAAAAAATGGAGCGACACTTACATGGTTATATAGATTGGATAAGTAAAGCTGGTAAGAGTTCTTTTTTTCTCTCCATGATAAAAGTCAGTCATTTGTTTCTCTCATGGGTTGACTAAGTTAGTGAGGATATTTTTTCTATCAATTCTTTAAACAGAGGATCTAATGTTGGAAGAAGAAGAAGAGGAAGATGGAAATGTGGATGTATCAAGAAGAAGAAATCTTGATCGAGTAGAAGATGGAGATGTTGCTATGACGTCTGTTGTACTTACAGGACAATCTGGAAGAAGGCATAGACTGAACACAGGAAAAAAGTTAGTGTGCTTGATATTTGTGTTTCTGAAATAATACCCATTTTGCATTCAATGCTGTTATTACATATAATTATATTTATTTTAGCTAGATTTAAGACTGACAGATTCACTGAAAAGATTAGAAAGTAACTCTGAGGTCAAATAAAGGGGTGCATAGAAAAAGACCCTATTGTAAATTACATCTGATAGGCGGCAAGATTCTTGTAGCAAATTGCTTTTCACTTCCTTGTACAGAAGAAGAGAATTTGACATGAGATCAAGAGTCACTTAAAGGGCTTTTTTCCACACACCCCTTCAAATGGTCGTGTTTTTACTGAGCATCCTCTTCAGTATGGTTTTTGTCATGGTGTACATGTATTTTTCTCCATAAAATATTAAATTATCTTGTAGATATATCTATTAAACATATATGTTACTGTTGGCTTAAGAACCTCTAAGCACCTGATAAAAGGTTATTACTGTACTTAGCCTTAATACTTAAATGTTGTGGTTGAATTTAACCCTTGGTACATTTTGGTATTACCTTTGTTCTGGTGTATGTATTGTTACCATTATGATAAATGTATTTTCCATGTAATATGAAACAAAGAACAATTGAACCAAATTGTACCAATATTAATATTAATATTAAACCACAGCATTTAGGCAATAAAGGATTTTTTCAAATTGTTCAAGACATACAGTCTCATCTAGAAAACTATGGAGGTTGGATAAACTCAAGACATATCTTTCGAGAATTATCTTAATCCCCCAAGGTGCTTACATGTAGATGGCATGGAAAAAAGTCCTCTGTTCCTTTTATAAAATATTTCTCATTTTACTGTGTTTACATACTCCCATCTAAACACATCTATCTTAATGAAAGCACACTTACTAATCTTAAATACTTTATAAATACATGCACCTCCATCTTTGTCCATATATAAAATTTTATTTCTGACTATACACAGTGTAATTGCAGCTAATGTGAATTTTCTCAGACATTTAATGACCTCTGTAATGTTGCTATTTGCTCTCAACAGGAAGACTTTCTGCCAAAGATTTCTTAGGAGAAACAAAAGATGGAAAATCCGTGTAAGACAAGCTGTCAAGCATCAAGCATTTTACTGGACAGTACTTGTATGTGTTTTCCTTAACACTGTGATCACTGCACTGCAGTATTATAACCAACCTGCATGGCTGACACAATTTCAAGGTAACAGTCTAAAGAAGTTCCTCTTGTTTTAAATCCTTTGACAATTTTCTGCATGATGCAAGTCTGTGTTAAAGGTTAATTTGCTCTATATTATTTGATGAACATCTTGCCTAGTTGCCGATAACCACCTGGTCTAACTAGGATTGAAAGAGTTTAGAAAATTGAGCAAATATTTTAAGCCATAGTTTAAGTCTATGGTTTGCAAAAATTTCAAGTCTAAATTTTCCCAATTGTTAAATCCTTTTTGGTTGATAGGTTGCTTAATTAATTGCCATTTTTCTCCGGTGAATAGTTTCTTTGTACATTGCATTTTTTAGTTATCAATTTATGTTTTTTTTTAAATTCAACCTCATAGTTAATAGTGTGCGTAACATTATGTTATTTCAATTTTTATCACATTAGACGTTGCAGAGATTGTGTTCATCTCTTTCTTCTTTTGTGAGATGATGTTGAAGCTCTATGGCCTTGGTCCTCAGCTTTACTTCAAGTCTCAGTTTAATACATTTGACTGTTTGGTAAGGCATTCCATATCTAGTGGGTAATAATAATAAGAATCATGCATTTATGTAGGGCTTAAATGCTATAGAATATTCAACACATTTTACTGTTTGGTAAGGCATTCCATATCTAGTGGGTAATAATAATAAGAATCATTCATTTATGTAGCGCTTATTTATGCTATAGAATATTCAAAAGTGCTTTACGTAAAAAGAAGCTAACAATGAACTAAAACAAAGATCTATAAAAAGCATAAAATGTGTTAGAAATGTAAAAAGGCTTATGTAACTAAGAATTATAAAATTAATAGTCAAAAGCGGTTTTATGGTGAATTAGTTTCAACTACAGCCAGATTTACATCTTGACAACAAGGCTCAAACATTCTCAACTGTAACAAGTGCTACACAGGTTATGGCCCTTATCAAAAGCCCAGCATTTGGTAAAATAGAACATTATTGCTTGCTAAGTATAGTGTAAACCCATGAATGGCAATTCTTATTTCTTGTAGGTTGTAAGCTGTGGCATAATTGAACTTATCATTTCAAAAGCAGAAGGCATAAGTTTGGGTATATCAGTACTTCGAGCCTTGAGATTGTTGAGGCTCTTTAAATTTACTAGGTAAAGTATTCTCTTTTTATGAAAATTATGATACTTTTTGTTGAACAATATTCTACAAGCACCATTAGATATGAGATAGTATGTTTAGCCAATCAGGTGTGCAATGCTGAGTTCACTAGTAATAATTCTCATATCTAACAAATGCGAGGTAAATAATTGTAGTGGTTATAGAAGCAACTACAGAAGATAATTCTGTCTTTAAATCCTGCTACATGTAATTCTACTATTCTTTAATTCGAGAACCATTCAATGTTCAACTCGTTTTTCACGGTCAGCATTGCTAGTGGCATGGATCGTGGGCGTAAGTGACGACAACAACAACATATAACATGGTGACCATTCTCCTGCTAATAGGTCAATAAGGCAAGCAGCCTTGGTTTACAGTGTTCATCTTTGCTATTGGGCATCAATGTTATGCTCAATTGACATCTGTCAAAACAAGTTACCTGCTGACCAGTATCGTGTGACAATGTCGTAGGCTCAGGTTTAGCACCCATTGAGGTTACATTTTTTTAAAGTTGATCACTGCACAGGTACTTATTTTTACACTGTGCTTTGTTTGGTGACAAACTGTTTTGCTGATTAGTTTTGATTATTTTTTAGTGTGAGTATTACCATAAGAATTTCCTTAGACATTTGTGAGCACTACATGAGAATTTGTGCCTGGACTGGTGAAGTATGACATCTATCTATTGACAATGCCAGTAATCAATGAAAAGAAATTATGCTAGGTACGCATTTGGTCCAGATTTGAAGAGTGAGCTTCCAAAATATGCTATAGGGCTTGCTACAATTGATAAGGTAACATATGAATTTTAAGGAAACAATTTTGGTTAAAATGTGGATGTCCACAGGATGCCTGGACACCCATCTGGCTAAAAGCCTGATGTTAGGTAACTATTCTCTATTTTAATTGATACTAACGGGAAGGCTAGACAAATTTTGTTGTTGTTGTTGTCTTGCAGGTATTGGTCCTCTCTGCGTAACTTGGTGACGTCATTATTAAGTAGTGTTCGCTCCATCCTCAGCTTATTGTTTCTACTCTTTCTTTTCATCGTGATCTTTGCTTTGCTTGGAATGCAACTCTTTGGAGCAGCGTAAGTTCATTATATTCAGTTCTTTTTCCTTCTTATGGAGTGTTTTGATTTGTCTATAAGTCTATTTTTATTTTAGAAAATTTTCTCACTTTTCTTTAGTCCAAGTTCAAGTCCTGTTTCTCCTAGTTTACTTCCAAAATGACAGGAAGTAAATGCATATGCATATGCATATGCATAATTGAGGTTTTATTTGCAGTATTTCACAGATAATCAATTATTTGAAGACTTTGGTAAGTGGCCACTTGAGGATGTTCGCGGCAATTGTTTCTGCGCATCCTTACTGCGCACGCAAATTTACACCATGTCATCGATGAGCGTGCGCGCTTAGTATTAAAATAAACAATGATAGGGAAGATGGTCATTGCTGCAGCTTTGCCAGGATTTAACGATCTTGGACGTTCGGTGACCCATACTTTTCTTTCAAGAAACAGATTTTATTCACAATTATCTCCACATTGTCCAAAAATGAACAAAAAATCAGTGTGGGAAGTTAAAAAAAAACCCCAAGGTTTCTGTCCACGGGACATCGAATCCTGCCCTCTTGCGGCTACAAGGCGCATGCAACTATGGTCGCTAAATACGAACTTGTTCTTTAAGGAACTTCACCAGTTGACTAATTCACTTAGTAGGTCTACTTGAACAATATTTGGCAGAGAACATTTCACTTCAAAGGTTCAATTGTATT
>Ga0126343_10001191_pt1 | contig 11774 bp, 7 predicted proteins | sample Cyp2metagenome_FD_92531 | JGI IMG/M metagenome (GOLD analysis project Ga0126343, IMG submission 92531) | Coral microbial communities from Lord Howe Island, Old Settlement Bay, Australia - Cyphastrea 2 metagenome | ecosystem: Host-associated > Invertebrates > Cnidaria > Coral ... | reverse complement strand
TTAACTAGACTGAGTTGACCGAAGCTCTCTCCTCACTTAAGATAAATTAATTATTCTGCCGCAATTGACTTAACAATTATCTCCACATTGTCCAAAAATGAACAATGCATGGCATGTATTCGCTGACCCGGGCGACAAGAACATTTGGGTTTATATCAAATAAGTAATGTATGACTGATGCGGATCATGGAAGAAAAACAGAGATGGAGTTACATTTTGCTTTATACTCGCGTTAAGTACGTAGTTCACTTATGTTCAATTTGAAATTATAGACATCGAAAAGCCATTCGCCGTCATATGAACAATCAATTTGTTTCCATTTGTGGCTAAGTACTTCGCGTCGCTTCTTATCGCAACTGTGTTCACATTATTTTTCGCCTAATTATGGTATGTTTATAAGTTAGAAAAACTAATTGAAGGTCGAAGATGACAATTTCGATCCTTCCATCATAAATTTATCAAATCAGTTTGTTTCTAGGGTTTTTCTCCGGGTTCTCCAGTTTTCCTCCCTCCTTAAAAAGCAACAATACTTAATTCCAACTCGATCTGGAAAAGGTGGATGAAGAGCTGACTGCAAATTCTCATTACTATCATCATTATCATTATCATTATTATTACTATTACTACTATTATTCACAATATTGTTGTTGTTATTATGATTATTATGATTATTATTATTATTATTATTATTATTATTATTATTATTACATGTATTATATTTTTTATTATTATTTTCTTTTTTTTTCTTGAGTTTTTAATCAAGTGGACCTGATTTTAAAAGACTAAATTTCACCTTTTTTTAACTTAATGCCATTTGTTTGTTTTTTGTCGATTTCTTCACAAGAACATTTTGCTTGAAAGTAGTGTCTTTTTTTTTCAATGGAATATTTTTTAAATAATTATTACTGAAATTGTGTTCGAAAATAGTCTTTTTTATCGAAATAAATTGTAAATAGGTTTTTAATTATTATTATTTTTATTGAAAACTGGAGAACGGGCAAGATGAACCAAATCGCACGCTGTGATTGGCTACCCGAGCGGGCAAGATGGAGCCATCTTGCCCGCTCGGTACTACCTGCTGTATCCCGCATGAAAAATTTCCCTGAAAGCCATATAATAAATCCTTTATTGACCAAGTTTGTTCGGTCAAGATGCCTGGATATTGGCCTCGTTCTTTTTTTGCGGGTTTATGGACCTCGACTTCGTCTCGGTCCATAAACACGCAATATCCAGCCATCTTGACCTCACACTTGGTCAATAAGCCATACTTATAATTATTATTATTATTATTATTATTATTATTATTATTATTATTATTATCATTATCACTATTATTACTAGGAGATCATATTTTGTAATTTAAGGTTGTATGAGAATTTGTTAATAAAGTTTTTCAATTATTAAAAATTGCATGTATTATAATTATCATTATCATTATCATTATCATTATCATTATCATTATCATTATCATTATCATTATCATTATCATTATTATTATTATTATTACTCTTAATATGTTATTACCGAAGAAGTACCTGTAAGTATCCATTAGAGTGTTGTTTCAGATTTGCAAGACACTGAACAAATTCAATAATCACTTACGATTGTCATGTCAGTTTGGAATTAATTGGAAATCAAAAAGGTTTCGCCTCCAGGAAACATTACTTAAATTTACGATAGGATAGGTGTTTTGCTTCTTGTTTCAACTTTGTAATGAATCAAACCGGCGAGTTTTTCTTATTATTTTCAGCTGCCTGCCCTTGCCAAGCTATATGGTATCTACAAACCGGGCACAATTTGCATGAATTCAAGAGCTCCTTACCTTGGGAAACACTCGTGTGTATTGTTTTAGACTGAGTTGACCGGAGCTCTCTTAAAATAAATTAATTATTCTGCCGCAATTGACTCAAGCAACGATTCTTCGTGAGAGCGAGAAACCCTTTGCACGAAACAAATCAACAGCACAGATTCACTCGTGGTTTGTTCGAAAAATGACGAATCTCTCTCAACAGTATTCATCGATCGCGAGAGAAAATGATTGCAAAAACTTCTTCTTCAAATCTGTTTCTTTGCGATCATTTTCTTCTGTCGATTCATTCTATGGCTTGCTTGTCGCGACAGCTGTTCTTAACTTGGCCGCTTGTCCTTTTACCATTTTGCTGAACGCTTTGGTAATGGCTGCCGTGAAAACCAGACGACGACTTCAGACACGACCTTACATTCTGTTGGCTTGTTTGGCGTTTACAGATCTTATGGTTGGGCTTGTTGTACAACCCCTTCACATAACCAAGACTATTTTTCTCTTACAAGGGAAAGATGTCCAAGATTTTTGTGACGTTGAAGTAGCATTTTCAGTCTTGTTTGGGACGTTCATGTTCGCAACAGTTTTCCACTTGTTTTTAATCAGCGCAGAGCGATATCTTGCCATCAAACATACCTTCACCCACGCTACAATCGTCACTGGAGCTCGCCTCATCATTTCCTCTGCTGTGGCGTGGACTGCAGCAATCATATTCTTCAACGTTGTTTCCTATTTACATCTCGCATTTTTAATTTGCTATGCAATCATCATTTTTTTAATCGCCTTGCTTCAAATCTTTGTTTATAAGGAAGCCCGTCAAGACGAAAAACGGATTCTTTCGGACCATGTTTCAACAGAGGCCAGAGAAAGATTTAAAGCGGAGAAAAAAGCGTTAAAACTAACCACGATAATACTAGTGACAATTTTTCTGTGTTTCGTTTTGCCCCCGATTTTCATGTTTATTACATGGTGGCTTTTTATCGAAAAATTTTCAGCTGATGTTAAAACATTAATTCGCCACATAGGTTTCATGCCGGTGATCATCAGCTCAGTGCTTAATCCAATTATTTACGCCGCGAGGAAGAAACAATTTCGAGTTGCATTTATTGAGTTGCTCTTAAGGAAACGTTTGCAAGAAGCCGAAGAATTTAACAGGAAGGTTTTTGGATCACGAAACAATTCTGTGAGACAACAAAATGGACAAAAAGACGTAGAACAGGAACAGAATGCTGAAGGAAAAAATGCATCCCGCCCCGACGATGTCCATGAAGGTAATCCTGAAGTCCTTATTTGTAGCGTTGATTTCGCTTACAAAATCGCCACCGCTACACAAGACAGTCCTGTTTCTTTAAATGCACTCAGCAACACATCCATACTTAAAATGGAACAGCATGGCAAGGGAAAAATGCCTGCCCGCGACAAAGCCAAGCAAGAAAATGATTCTGAAGTCCTCGTTGCTGGCCCGAGTTTTGTTGACTGGAAAACGAACGACACCGCTCTGAACAAGAGCTCCATTGAACACAACAAAACCAAATTGAAGGGAAAAGATACACAAGTTGAAACCGACTGAGAAAGAAGAACTGGGCATTGAATATGTGGAACTAGGAAAGGATTCGGTTTGAAACAGAAATGAAGATGACATCAAACAAATAGCCGTCGCGGAGTCGCCGGGCGAAGCGGCAACGCGGCCAGAATTTCAAGAAACAACGCTTTGAATCCAAAAGACTGCAGTCATCTTTAGGCTGAAATTAGACCTATAGCGATTTGATACCTGGACCATATACTGAACAAAAACTATTTATTGTGACGTGTGTAAAAAATGTATACAAGAAATAATTTATTGATGCAAATTTTGGAAGAGCAAAAAAGTGAAACGCGATGCGATAGCTGAGTGTGTCACATGTTATTACCACATTTTGACCTACTCAGTGATCAATTGCCTATCAGTCGTCATACGGCAACATGGAAATAATTGTTTTATTCAAATCAAAATGCGACAATATTTCTCCACTTAACAAATTGAAGTCATTTCTTCATACGTCTGTCCTGTTATTGGTCACGAATTTCTTCATAACATTGTCAAAAGAGCTGTGGAGTGGATCCGCAAACTACTTTGACATTGTTATGACGAAATTCATTGTCACTAACAGGACAGACACATTAAAAGCTGACATCAACTGTCAAATTGTCCGCTCACGCTCGTTGACGCATCGCATAAATTATACATTCATAAGTTTTTCCGCTTATTGACAGTAAAAATTAGCCAATGAAAGAGTGAGAATTCTTGCAGTAATCGTAAAAATAAAAATTCCAGGCACTTGAACATACAAGCCACTCTTCGTTATCAATCATATTTATAATTTGAAGGATTTGATATACACTTGATGAACTGTTTTTAAAATATTAAATCTATTTCAAAGAGTTACACATGGACAGAAGACAACACCAAAGTAGGCCTTTCCACAAATTTCACGCAAAACTACTCAAACAATTGTCACAAAATTATCTCTAAATATATCGAAAAATCCTCTATATAAAATAACCTAACCACGTATCGAAAGTACTAATGATAATCTTTATGTATTTTTCTTTGACAATGGTTTTCAGAATGATCGCCTAGCATATTTTTAAGGAAATATTGTCGTCAAATGAGTTAAAGCATCAGTTCGTCATCTTGGCCTTGTGCCGGTGATGACTAGTTCAGTTCTTAACCCAGTCGGTTACACTGTGAGAAAGAAGCAGTTTCGAGTTGCATTCATTAAGTTTCTTTTGAGAGCAAGTTTTCAAGAAGCTGCAGAAATAGATAGGAGAATGTTTGAATCGCGAAAAATGAAAAATAGACAAGAGCGCGGAGAACAGGAACACACTGAATACAGACTGGAAAGAAACTGCATCGTCCACTAACGACAACGGTGAGGGAACTATTTCAGAAGACCGCTTTCGATTACACAAACACCAGCGCTACACAGGACGGGCCTGCTTCTTCAAATGCACGAACCTACACTGAAATTTTTGTGAAACTTTGCCCATAGATTGTTTACATTATAGGAACTTAAATTTTGAAATAAAAAGGGGGGTCCCTTGTTCATTTATGAGCAACAGCACCTTGTTTACAGCTGTTTCGACAAAGGTTGTCCTACAAAAGCGTAAAAGCGCACGTGACAATGCCGATTGGTATTATGGGTAGAAAGAGTTTATCGTTGATTGATCGAGGTTCACAGTGTTTACCAACAATAAAAGAGCAGGCATAAATACGTTTATTTGTGCTGTTTCCCTCTATGTCGCTGAAACACCTAAAAGCCTCAATGAAGTACAATAAACTCCATTACCCATAATAGCTTTCGGCATTGTCGCGTACGGTTTTGTTGGACAACTTTCTCGAAAAAGCTGTATACCCAATATATCATTATAATGGCACCATGATTGTAGTCACGATTGCTCGCTAAATTCGCGTTTTCACCGATTTCGTTTTGGTTCCACACTGAGAATTGGTCGATATTTGTTTTACACAGAGAAAATTATTGCTCAATTCAAAACAGCAGAAAAAAATGATAGGTTACCACACTCGTTTGCGAGAAAATAACGATTAACCTCTATGGCGAGGTCCAACCGTAGAGAGAAAGCCGCCATTTTTCAATGCGCGCGCGCAAATCGCGGTGTGAAAATATGTGCAGTGGGGATGCGCATTGTAACACTGGGAAATGGCCTTACAGCAGTTATTTGACTTACATGGAACTTAAACTTGCATCTGCGTAACTGTGACCACCTCGAAAGCTCTTTGGCTACTTTGGTCACAGTTTACAGCTAAATACTCGTCTTTAAAATTAATTTCTATTTGTATCAGTTGTATCATTGCAAGCCATGTTATGTTGACATGTTTTCTGTAAGCAGTGTACAATAAAAAACTGAAAAACTGAATCCAAAATATAAAATTGAACACTATGGCGAGGGAAGAAATCCAGTTACTATAAAAACAAAGAAGAAGGTATACCTGAAATGCTCGTTGCCGGCTCTAGTTTTGTTGACTTGAATCAATAATTGCAATGATTATTTAAATATTGGATTTTAGGAATCTGATTCAGTTTTGGCAGTATGCTCACTCTCAAAATTGCGTAAAAATATCGTTGTTGAGGCATCTAAGCGTTTAGCTGTTAAAAATCACATAAATATTCAAGGCCTTTCTTGAAACGAGCTAATTCGAAACAACAAGACAATGCACTTTATATTGTGTTGTATTCGGACCACAGCATTGTTGCATGTGAAGTCCTTAAAATTGCCTGATAAACTTCTGACATTGGAATAAAGTAACGAAAATGCCTGTTTAGATGAAAGCCACTTAGATATCAAAATTGCTGTGAAAGTCGTGAAGAGTATAATGACTGAAATTAGTATCGACTGGCATATTTAGGTCCGCATCTAAATTAGTTAAATGGCATACATTGTCTACATAGCTAACATTTAGAGATGGTAAGGCTGTGTATTCACAAATATTTTGACCAATTGCGCTATTTTTAGAGGACCGACATGAAAATTTAACCTCCATTTTGCAGTCTTCTTTATGAACATAATTCGACATGTTTCATGACACAAATTATTCTTTGACATTGTGTATCACACATGTAAGCATTAATGGCCTTGGTTACAAGACAAAGTCCTGTAGCAATCTGCGTGAGAAGACGACTTTACTCTAGAGACGGGCAACAAAATTTCACAATACAAAATCGTCGTAAATTTGACAGATAAAACCAAGAAACGTTCGCTTCTTTCTTTTTTTTTGGGCCATTCTCCCTCCCCACCCCTGTATCTTATTCTAAAGCAATGTTGATGAAAAATTTCAAATGCAGCGGTTTAAAACTGTGACTGGTCAGCCATAGCCAGGGAGTTCGATATTTTGTCGTGGTGAATAAAATGGCGAGACACCGTGACAGAGTGAACAATAGCGAATAATGAAATACATGTACCCTAGCAAACGGTTTTATTAATCGTTGCAGTCGGAATTGGTTCCCTTTTTTATCGTTAAGAGAGAGAACTAATAACAAGAGATAATCAAGGAAGACGTAGCGATGCCTTTCCTCCTTCTAGTCGCCAAAGGTACTCACGTTTTGAATGCTGGGGGCCGTTTCTCGAAAGTCCCGGAAACTTTTCGGGCCCGTAAAGCCATTGCAAAATCTCGAACCTTGCCATTACAGAGCTGTTTTATTCACCAATTTTAAAGATGAAGGGAGGTTCCTTTCATACAACAAGTTTCAGGCGTATACACTTCCCCGTTTTTAGATACAGATGATCTAAAAGTGGCTTTACGGGCCCGAAAACTTTCCGGGGCTTTCGAGAAACGGGCCCCAGCCCCCAGGCCCTTCCACTTTGAAGACCGACATTTTGCCAAAATCGTGAAAAACAAAACTTCGATTTTTTTTCAGAATTTTAGGTCAAGTTTCGTCTTAAACGCGTGGAAACGACTATTGTTATGTGGCAGAGTATGGTGGCACACATTCAGATGCAAACTTTTGGCCGATAACATAGAGAGTCTGGGTACGAATTTCTCGAGGACTTCCAAAGTTGAGAGCGACCATTTTGGTTCTTGTGTTTCCCTTTTGTAAATATGTGGTATTTGTTCTAGGGCTTTTGCTCACATGTATATGGAAGCTGAGATCATGAGAAAGGTATTAATGACTGTGGTCATGTATCAGTCACAACAGCGCGACCAGCGTGGTCAAAGAATTGTTACAAGTCAAAGTCAGGAAGATCGTTTTTACTAGGCGTGGCTAATAGCTTTTTTCTTGGCTAGGCAATTTGATCAAGGCAATTTGATCAAGAATGACTCGATTGACGAGAATAAGCAAAGATGTAAAGGTCAAAAGAATTCATTGTCAATAAGGGTCTGAACGAATTGTATTCCTAAAAAAAACCGGAAGTGAAAATGCCCTCCTCTTTACTTTATGTAGCGTTACGTTCGTTATATACAGAGTGACACGAGGCAGGCCAAAAGGCTCGTTTGATTCTCTTGACTAGCTCACTCTCAAAATTGCATAAAAATATCGTTGTTGAGGCATCTAAACGTTTCGCGGCTGTTAAAATATCATAAGTATTTAAGGTCATTCAGTGAAACTTGCTAATTCGCAGTAACAAGACAGTGCACTTAATATTGCGTTGTATTCGGACCACAGCACTTGCAATGTGGCTAATATATAGATTTAGCCAAGTCTTAATGCTGGGCTCCTGGCTGCAATAACTGACCGTAAAGGAAGAAAAGAATTGCTTTTCCTTGGATCAGAAACTCGAAAAATGATCCATTGTATTGTAAGCATGTGGTTGTTCAGCATGTGATTTTGCTATTTTTTCCAGTTAAATTTGAACAAACTATACCCAATTGGTGGTTTTCACGTCACGCAAGTAAAACCAGGGGAAACATCTGGAGTTTAGTTTGCCTCTCTCAAAACGTTCATTCTCTCTGTTAAACTTGAATACATTCGCAGAGGCTCTTCTCTCAACATATTGGTTACTCAGAACTCGAAAACATAAGGCAAATCAATATTTTCGTGCACGTAACATGTTGCCCAGTCTTTTCTCCGATGTCACGCATTGTGAAAAAACCGCGTTCTATTTTCAAAACAAGGAGGTCTACCGAGCTGAAGACAGGCCAGCAGATATATGTTTAAAAATAGCTTTCACCTGATAAAGGTAAAAACTTAAAATTTTTAATTCCAGTTTTTTCTGACGTCACGTGAAAACCAAGAATAAGCCTACAACGCGCCATGGGTTAATTTGCGCCGAAATTTTGCCTTTGCGAGTACTTCCTTATTCTCCCTCGCAGAAATAACCTGGCTTGAGCCCGCGATCCAATCGGGAAACGAGTAAATGGTTAGCGGCTAACTTTAAAAAACTGAGCCCGCGATATGGTCACGTGATACTGGTCAACGGATAGCTTGTTGTGACAAAGGTCAATTAAAGATGTAGCTATGGTAATGATGCTTCTCTCTTAGTTTTAAAGGTCTATGGCATACGAACAGTCACGTGACAACCTTTTTTTTTGTTTCAGATCGATGAGTTACCAAATTTTCTAAAGGTCTGGGGCTCCGCTAGCGCACCTTCAGCGCGTAGGAGCTTCGCTATAATGTCCATTTTTTTTGGAAGAAATGAAATCCAAACTTTTGTAATACCAAAATGATTTGATGATGGTCTATGTACGTATCGATAGAGTTTTTGAAACTTGCGGTACAATTTGACACTTCTCTCATTCGCAATAACAAGACAATTTACTTCATACTGCGTTGTATTTGGACCACAGCATTTGCAATGTAGCTATAATATCTAATATTTTTGGAAGAAATGAAATCCAAACTTTTGTCATGCAAAATGATTTAATGATGTTCTAGATACCTAAAATTTGGCATTTAAACACGGCATACTCAATTTTTCCCAAGCCTCTGGGCGACACTGCTCAATTATTAATACTGCGATTATTTCTTTAGATGTTTCCTTAGAAAAAAACGACTGTAATCTCGGAACTAGTCAAGTTCAGCCGACATTTCGCACCAATGTTTATGATGCTTTTCGCCCCTATAATTTATGGGTTTTCCTGTCCTCTATTCGCTTCGCAGCTCTCGATAAGTCGTAAGTCGATGATAAGCTATATCTGCACAAAAAGATTGCATAGATCAAAAATTATCCTTTTCTCTTGACTAGCTCATTCGCAAGATTGCGTAACTTGTGATATCGTTAATCCGCAATCATCTTCCGCTGTGGAAAATAAAACTTTTTCTTTGATATCCACCGGCGTTGTTTCCACGAAAACAGGTTTTACTGAATAAGTAAAAGCTTTCAATAACTCATATGAAGCGGCTTTTGACGAACGCTTCGAATCAACTCAATAATAACGAATCGCACGAAAACAGACAATTTTAATGTTCAGTGGTCTCCTTTCCATCAACCTCTATCCCTCTCGCCGTACATTTCCCGGTCGTTTGGAAAACAAAGGCAATTCGCTGACAGTACCAGGTAACTTCAGAGAACCTTTTCCACTACAACAAAGAAACTCATTTGTACATTATGTAAATCTATATTTCTATATCATAAATTAAACACCTTTTTAATAGCGTTTAAAACTTTGTTTACGACCGTTTTTGTCGAGGTTACTTTGCTTGCATTCACTATTCAAAACTGTTTCTTTGCAGTATTCTTGTACCGATTCATTTTATGGCTTGCTTGTCGCAGCAGCTGTTCTTAATTTGGCCGCTTTTCCTTTTGCCATCTTCTTGAACGCTTTGGTTATGATTGCCGTGAAAAAGAAACAACCACTTCAAACACACCCTAACATTCTGTTGGCTTGTTTGGCGCTTACAGATTTGATGGTTGGTCTTGTTGTACAACTTTACACAACTATGACTATTTTCATACTACGGGGGAAAGACGCTCACGAATATTGTGGCATTCATTTCCTGGTCATGATTTGGCGTTTGCGGTCTCCCTTTTGATATTTTCCTTCGTAACAAATTGTCACTTGCTTTTAATCAGCGGGGGGCGATATCTTGCCATTAAACATACCTTTACCCTCGCTACAGTGTTTCGTAAAAAGAAAATCGATCTTCAGTAGTTACATGATTAGCTAATGATAGGCCTTATCACGGTTTTTGGGGTCAAACAAGAGAGTCAGAAATTACACTGTTTGTATGGTAATCGGATGGTAAATAGCTTTCTTAAAACTTGAATTCTGAGCAATTTATTGAAAGCGTTGTCAAGATGTTAGAAAAATGATAACATTAAACAAATTTGAGGAATTTACCTGTGTTATAAAGCGTCCAAACGCTTTCTTAATTTTCCAAATATTTTTCAATGATTTTTTTCCACGAATTTACACGCAGCTTTCACAAGTTTAGTACGGTTGAAAGATCTTCACTTAATTTGGTAAAACCTTAACCTTATGGAAATCCCAGTTATCATGTGGCACATGATCAAAATGACAATTCCGACTGATTGACAACCTAATACAGCGTTGGAAAACACTCTGGGTTTTTTACCGCCAGGTAGTTAGATAAATGCAATATTATTGAACTTGCAATTGGGCTTTTTTTTGGACAAGGACTAGTTCTGCAATAAGCTGGTTGTCTTGCAACTTTTCTGCGCTCAGGAAGGCACTTCTACGGACTACGGCCCTTCCAAATTTTAGTCATCGACAACCGAGCAGTTTCCGTTTTTTTAAACAAGAAACCGCCTTAGTTGTTGACAACGACGTTTTTGACTGTTTTTCTCGTGTGTGGGAATTATTATTTTAGTTCTCGACAAGTGACAAAACTGCGTTGTCAGTAGACAGTGGTTTGAGAATGCGTTTTGTATTTCAGGTTTGCGTAGTGAATGCGTTAGTTCCCAGGATCTTACTGACCTGGCGTAGACATCGACAATAAACAGTCCAATGTGTTAAAAAACAAAAAATTGTCGACAACTAAATATCTAGTCCGTAGAAGCCCTTTTTCCTCATCGTTTAGCAGTGCATATGGAGGTTCAAGCTTCCTAAAATGGCTTCTTTGCGATATTCTTCTGTCCATTTAACTTTCCCCCCGGCCCCTCCCCTAGGTCCGCCACTGTATATCTCACTGGATGTTGTTTCACTTGTCGATTGCCAGTAGTCAAATAAAAAGACAAAAGTGCCCACCCAAGTTCAATTAAACGCAATTCCCTGAAAATCGCAAAAATCAATACCCAACAAAAGCAATCAGTCTTTTACAATCGCAAAACTTAGTTTCCGCGAAGCACAAAAAAATCGCCCATCCCCAAAATTAAACGGTAAAACAGTGACACACGGTACGTAACATTTTATTCAAAGCATTCAGAGCGTCACCGGGGTTGCGTACTTGCGTCAACAACCTCGTTCCCAGGGTCTCTCTTCTCTGCCTCCCTTGGTCGTTGGAAGAAAGACCCTGGTTGCGGCTGGTCACGTTACCACCCAGAATCTGGGTGGCAAAAAAATCTGTTGGCTGGG
>Ga0126343_10001190_pt1 | contig 11779 bp, 3 predicted proteins | sample Cyp2metagenome_FD_92531 | JGI IMG/M metagenome (GOLD analysis project Ga0126343, IMG submission 92531) | Coral microbial communities from Lord Howe Island, Old Settlement Bay, Australia - Cyphastrea 2 metagenome | ecosystem: Host-associated > Invertebrates > Cnidaria > Coral ... | reverse complement strand
TCATCACCAAGTATGACAGTCCCAAAAGATGTTCCAACATCATCACTGAGTGCATCAGTCGTCAAGGATGCTCCATCATCATTTTGTACAGAGGTTGAGGACCAGCTTTCGGAAACTGTTGAACTTAATATCTCAAAGTCCGCAACTTCGGCCGTTGAGGACCAGCAGGCAGCTGCAACATCTTCTGCCACCAGTTCTTATGTTTCCAATAAAAGCAAGAACAAAAGACGGCAGTGCAGTCTTTGCCCATTTTTTGGGACCCACCTTCAAAGGCACATTGCCGCCAAACATCCCCAAAACTTCACTTCAAAGCCAGAACAACTGACTCTCGTGCACAAGCATGATAAACTCAGTCAACAACAAAAGAAGCAGGACGTGCGCAGATTCCAATGCACCTATAAGAAATGTGGCTCCATCGTTACTAGACTAGGACAACATCTGTCTAGAGTCCACAAGTTAAAAGATCCAAAAGAACTAAAACAGGTGAAAGCCAATTGTTTGCGGTTATCTACCGGAAGTTCTGGCAAGCGCAAAAAGGGTTCTCAGGCAGCAAGTCGGCCAAAGGCAAAAGTTCCTAAAGTTGAAGTCACTAAGCCTTGCAAAAAGCAGCATCATGACACCGATGAAGAGTCCGATGACGAGAGCACTTTTGAATCTGGCGGAAGTACCACAGACGAGCACAACGAGGTGGATCATCACCAGTTGAAAGTGGATGCTGATGTCGATGACATCAGCAGCTTTGCTGAAAGTGATGAGGAGGAGAACACCATCCCTCTAAGTGATCAGCAGAAGTGGCGCGACTCGTACCTTGCAAAAAATCCAAACAGAAACGTCCGTGAATATTTTATGTCGAGGTTCTACAAATACCTGCTTCATGTGGAGGGTGGTGCGCATTCACAACAACAGGCCTTGATCCATGCCAGGCAAGTGCACATTATCCTAACCACCCTAGATCCATCGGGAACGGATCTGGCTTGTCTAGCGAAACGTAGCGGCCTCGACCTTTGGGACAAGTTCTGCATCCCCAAGCTGAAAAACAAGGAGCTGAGTGGTAATACCCTCAAAGTCTATCTACGCAGTATGGAGTTTTTTGTCAAATTTATAGCTAACGGGCTGCTTTACAAAAAAGAGATGCTCAACGAGAGACACAAGGAGGTGATACTTCATCTGAGAGATCGTCTACCAGAATACCGTGGAACAATCCACAGACGGACTGGACATCAGACAACAACCAGAAAGGTCAATGAGGCCTTTGCCCGCCTCACACCAGCGGACCTTCGTCAAGTGGAGGCTTCAGAACCCGCTAAAAACGCCATCAAGCTTATTGGTCTTGTCACAGAGGACAAGCCTTTAACAGCAAGTGAATTCATCACCGTTAGGGACTATTTGCTTGTCACTACACTGTATGAGAACGGTTCAAGACCAGGCCCATTGGAAAATGCCCTTGTGAGCCGTTTCCACCAAGCTACCTACAGTGCTTCCAATGACCGATACACGATCCTCGTGGACAAGCACAAAACCACGAGACATCATGGTCCCGCAGAGCTCACGGTGACAAGCAGGTTATTCTCGTACCTCCAAATCTATGCTATTCGCATACGCCCCAAATATGCTGCTGCTGGCGAGGATGCACTATTTGTAAAAGATGATGGTCATGCTTTTAACCCAGGCACAATAGGAAAGAGGGTCACGCAGTTCTTCCATCAGGCTGGAATTCGTACTGACGTGCGAGTGACAGCCACCAACATCAGGAAGATGATCACTGACAAAGCTTATGAACTCTCTCCAACGAAAAAACGTCTGATACACGGCCACATGAAGCATAGCGAACGGACAGCAGATTCGAATTATGTGATTCGACTCAACGCAGAACGTGCGTCCCAGGCACACCAGCTGGTGCAGAATATCATCAGAGAAAACCCGCCCAGCACAGCTCCCAAAGCACAGGAACATTTCCAAGAGCAGAAAGAAGACAAAATGGAAGGCACGACCTCGCAAACTGTCTCTGGACAAAAAAGCAGACAAAAAGTGGGGAAAAATGATGCCACGCCTTTGGAAACTGTCACTGAACCTGCACAGGAGGATGAAGACGATGATTGCAATGATTCCAACAACGATTTGCCCTTGGCCGTCACCATGAATAAACGAGAAAAAGCCGTTAAAGAAGGAACAGATGAAAGTGACGTGGAGTCAGGAATAGTGTCATTCGATACAGCATCTGTCCGAAGTCTTAAGGACGATGATAAGTCTGTGTTGCTGACTGTGTATAATGATGAAATCTCAAACGGAAAACTTCTAACCATTGATGAAGTAAGAAGCAAGATGCGTGGAGATCTTTACTTGCGAAAAATGGTGGTTCACGCTGAGTTTGTGAAGAAGGTTGCAGACTTTGTGCGCTACAAGTGCAATTTAACACGCCAACTGCAACTGTCTCAACTCGGCGAGCAAAACGATGACTACATGATCCAGTCTGTTTCAGCAGAGAGTGGCCTGAGGAGGCCGTGGAGTGTCCACGATGCCGCCGTGATAAAGGCTAAATTTGAGTCACTGACAAACATCCCCAGGAAGAAGGAGATAATGGCACTGTTCTCTTCAGATCAAGTTCTAAGCCACATCTTAGAGAGAGAAGGTGCTACCCGATGTTACGAGAAGGTTAAAAACCTTCTCAAAAGTGCCAAACAGTAGGATACAGGAGCAAGAATGGTGGACGAAGGAGTCTTCAACTCCCGTGAAAGTCTACCTCTGAAAAGGGTGGAGGACATGCTCCTAACCTCGTGGTCGTGTGCGACCTTTGCGTTTCTAAAAAACAAAAAAAACCAAAAAGATGTTGAAATTACTAATTCAGTTCAGCCAAGCTGAACTTTTGTACAATAACAGTGTATATAGAATTGTATCATACAGAGATCTAAGGTATATTTATTTATTGTATATACATTTGTATATAAAATTGTAAATATCTTAATTGTAAATACCAACTTGTATATATTGTAAATAGGTCCCGGCCACAATGAGTCCAGCTGGTTACTGGATGATACCCTCCAGGGACTGAGCAGTTTGTCAGGGATAAAACACGAGCTGGGGTAGCCAACCCCCGGGGAGTGCCCCACAAACACGCTCAGTCCCTGGGTAGTACCCTTGTCGTTTGATACGACAAGGGGGGGACTGGGAAACCACTCAATTTAATACTTGCAAGATTGTAAACTATATCATTTAGTAGGCCCTTTTATAGAGCACAATCACTGTTAATATGTTAGATGTTGGTTGAGTACTCTTAGAGATATATTACTTCAAAGATGGCACCTTGATTTTGTATATTTGTCCAAAGGGATTGCATGGGCCTTTAGGTCAAAACTTTAAAAGTGTCTAAAAGACTTTTTTTACTTAGTTTATCGCAAAAATAGTTCTTTTAGCTATAAACTAAGTAAAATAAGTCTTTTAGACACTTTAAAAATTTTGACCAAAAGCCAAAAACAAAAAAAGTCTAACAAAATAAATGTTAACTTTACGGGTCAACTTTCTTTAAAAAGGTTTAAAGGAAAAGGAATGAAAACATCACTATTTAGTATCCAATATGTCAGGCAACAGTCACTCAAAAATTCTTCAGTCTTCACTATTTCTTGACAGAGTTATAGCTGCGCAAAGACTAAGGCTCTACCGGACATGTAAGGAAAGCGCAGTATTAGAGACTAAATAAAAAAATCAGGACATACTTTTTTTGACAACTGAGTAGTCAAACATTATCTTCTAATAAGGGAAAGCATCATGGGACACATTCTAGGCCATTCCACAATAATCCTGCAACTGTATGAAAAAGTGCACTGTAAGGAAAGCGCATTGTAAGGAAAGCGCACCCTACAGTAAGGAAAGCGCACCCTACAGTAAGGAAAGCGCACCTTACAGTAAGGAAAGCGCACCTTACAGTAAGGAAAGCGCACCAAATGTAAGGAAAGCGCACCAAAAATGTAAGGAAAGCGCACCGGGAACGTGGCCCTAACCCTAACCCTAACCCTAACCCTAACCCTAACCCTAACCCTAACCCTAATTAGCTTCATCCACGGTGGAGCTCCCCTCCCCTAACCCTCGACCTCTTTGACTTATCATAAAATTGCGAAAATCGAAAGTTGGAATTTGTAATTTGGCATGAATGTAGCCTGATCCAAGTGCTAATTGCTGTAAAATTTTGAAGTGAATTGATAAAAGAACATATCTGATATATAGCTTTAAGTCAATGTTGAGGAGGGGAACTCCACATTTTCGTGGAATCCATCTTCCCTTTGCCAAAATCGGCTCAAATTTTGTGTCAGCAGCGTTAGCAAGCTTAACCCATCTGCCGTAGAGGATCTTTTACAAACCCTTCAATCTGGAAGAGTCGAAAATTTCATCTCCAAAAAGTCTAGTGAAGGTATACACATTATACTCTAGGGTTAGCTCTAAGTCACCTTTTTAGAGTCACTGAAAAATTTTGCCGAAATGAAAATGACCCAAATTTTTTCCTTTAACGGTTAAGGTCTGAAATTTTAACATAATGTTCCTCTGTTGTTAAAACGTTGCACATGTGATTTTCACGTGATTTGATTGAATAGTTTTTTTTTTAGAACGTTTTGAATGCAGACTTGAAGCCAATGTTCAGTGGGAGGGGAACTCCAACCCAAAGTTTTTTTGAATTTAAAAATCGACATTTCAAAAACAATGGACATGTAATATACCATTGGAAAGCTCTTGCAAAGAGGAACATTTTGGTATTAACAGAAAGTTCTCAAAACACAGTACTCAAAAGATATAAGCAGTTGAAAGTTATCAGAGGAGGGGAAATCACACTTTTCACAAAAATTGAGGGTTAGTGACAAAACTCAACATAACTTAGGTGTGAAACATTTTTACAACTTAATCTATATATCGTTTGAAAGATTAGAAATTGCCATTTAACATATATTTTTTTCAATTTTTTTAGCTGAAACCCTGAGGCACAAGACCAGGTCAGATTACACCAAAATACTGAAAAAATTCGATATTTCCAGTTTTAGCTAAAGTTTGACACTTGACTAAAGTAGAAAATGTAGTGAATTGATTGATTACTCTTCACAAATCAATAGACCTAATCTTTTTGTTAATTGTCGCACAAAAATCACAGCTTGACCTTCTCACAATGCCAAGTTATAGGCTCTCAAACTACCACAAGTCAATAGTATCGTTTTTTTTAAGGTTAAGGTCTATACTTTGAGAGGTCATAACTAGTAAGGAATTAAACTAAATTACTCCAAACTTCGCACACTTATAGACCATAGCCACAAGTTATATTTGCATAAGTTTCATTTCTTAATCCTTAGAGACAACAAAGATATAACAATTTGAAAATAGTCAAAATATAGACACTTACCAAAAAAATGGCAATTTTTATTGCTATCTGAACTAAGAGATTTACTTCGTATGAAGGTTCTACGCATATAAAAACAAAGATAATGAGTTGGCCAATCGTTTTATACATTTGGCGGTCGCAAAGACTGTGTTTTGATTTTTTTATAATTTTTTTTGTGCAAAAATAGGTGTAAGTAAAGTGTACAACTTTGAGAACATGTATCTTAATAACCACTCAATTAAATGATTTTAAATTTTAGTCAACATTAGTACTAAGATGAATCTTTTGTTTGCTAAATTTTTGTAGGATAATATTGAAATTTCTTGAAGATATTGATACTTGAAAACAGTCAAAAATTTAACACTTACAACAGCCAAATACAAACGTTTTCGCAATCTAAACTAAAATGTTAACTACCAATGAGAATTCTAATTACATCAAGGTAAAGATAATAACATGTTTGATCGTTTCATAGGATTTACAGTCGCAAAGATTGCGTTTTGATTTTTTTACGAATTTTTTTGTGCAAAAATAGGGGTAGATCAAGTGTACAACTTTGACACAACGTATCTTAGCAACCACTTGACTAAATAAGTCCAAATTTGTTACAGATGTAGTACTAAGACGTATTTTTGGTGTATTAAATTTTGATTAAATTATCTTTAAATACTTTGATGATATTGCAACTTAATTTTCAGGGTAAAAATGCATAAATTATGCAGGTCTTTAACTGTCAATCAAAGTCACGTGACAGTTTCCAATGACAAAGTAGACTATACAACGTAGAGAACTAGTAATGTACTATCATCACACCAAGTCTCAGGTCAGTAGGTAAAATTACAGAAAAGTTACACTTATTTCAACATAGTGCACTGTGCCAAGGAAATTTTACAAGTACGCATTGCAGACCACTGTCACGTGTCCTTCTCACCCAAGTCTTCAAAGTGGTAAGTCAGACTTTTTTTGCTCCGTGTTTTTGACTATTTTGCACCCTTGAAACACTACGCAGAAGCAATTCAACTATCGGAAAAGATGCATAAGGTGTTCGGGTAACTTTCTTGAGCATTTTTTTCGAGAAGTAAACAATTGCTTGTGCGCAGGCTCAGCTCAAAGTTTAAGGGTGCACTGCTGAGCATTTATATATTATTTGGGACCTCGTTAATAGAACTTGAGGTCCCTGTGTGTTTTATTATGACTGTTGATGTTGTAAGGAACCGCTTAGTGTTAATTTTGTTGAAATCGGTTCCTTTGTTCACGTGTTATTACGTCATTTATGTTGAAATTGTGGAAATTTCAGCAGCTTATAACTTTGCAACGGTTTGACCTAATGCCTGTCTGTTTATAGCGTTAGATAGTCCGTAATACAAACTACAGTCATGCCAAATCTTAAAACTAATGGTCAAATTCTCGCTGAGTTATAAGCTGTTGAAAATTTTCCAAGATGGCGGTCCGAGGTTGCTCGGTACCATGCCTTTATCGTTATTTGAAGTGAAAACGAGGCTAAACTTTAAGTGTTGATAACTCCAAGAGAACTTCACCGTTTGATTCGAAACTTGGAGGGGTAATATATTTTGATAACAGCTCTCTGTTGAGGTTGTTAGTTTCACTTTTCACTATGTTATCTGCAAGTACTAAACACTTAAGCTGTCCATATCTCCAAGAGACTTTTGCTGTTTGGCTTGCAACTTGGAAGTTGAGTTAGGCCTAGTGGTTGCTAGTGACGGATACAAGATTTGTTTGGAAATGTTTCAAGTTTATACCTAAAAGCAGCACTTAAAAATTAGCCTTGTTTTCAACTTCAAAATTATTATGCTCTGTTTTATTGTGACATGTTGGGTTCATGTAGGATTTGCGATGTATATTAAGGACATTCAAGACGCGTGTAGAAGAGTTCTAAAAGGGGCCGAGGACGCCTTGGAAGAGCTAGGGCTAGATAATGTCACCTATCCTCGACCAAAAGCCCACAACACGGCAAATACAACTCTACAAATAACTTACAGTGGAGTACTGCATACAGCTGTTGCCGCTAGGGAACTCAACCTATGGCTTCTGGAAAAACAGTGCCAAACAACTCTCGAGATGATCCAGGCTATAGCAGCTGCCAAGAAGACCACCCTACTCCATGAGATTGATGGACGCGATGTAGCAGAGATCATGTTAAGCCTTATTGATGAAGAGTTGCACAGGCATGGCGCCAAAGAGCCCGGTGAGCAACAGAGCGAAAGCGAGGAGCAAGAGCAGCGAGAGACTGCAGTTGAGGAAGCCAAAGAAGACAGTGACTTGAAAGAAATACCTCCTGCTAAGAAGAAGACCACCAAAAGGGTAGTACAAACTGACCAAGTAGAGTCTGACAAATGCCAGGAAGAAAGTGAAGACAATCCAATCAAGGATACACCTCCTGCTAAGAAGAAGAAGACCACCAAAAGGGTAGTACAAACTGACCAAGTAGAGTCTGACAAATGCCAGGAAGAAAGTGAAGACAATCCAATCAAGGATACACCTCCTGCTAAGAAGAAGAAGAAGACCACCAAAAGGGTAGTACAAACTGACCAAGTAGAGTCTGACAAATGCCAGGAAGAAAGTGAAGACAATCCAATCAAGGATGCACCTCCTGCTAAGAAGAAGAAGAAGACCACCAAAAGGGTAGTACAAAAACGTAAGGCATTCGACTTCACGATAGCCACGGTTCAGGGGAAGATATCGGAATCCGTGGAGAGCGAGGAAGAGAATGAGGAGGAGATATCCGACTCTGAGAACGACGAGCAAGACAGTGAAGAAGAAGAAGCTGGTACAAGAGCGGTTGGCCCTTCGAAGAGAAAGTCTTTAACCCATCACTTGGTCCGAAAATGTATCGTTGGTAAAAAGTGCAACTACCAAGGCCCTAACCTGAAACGACACTTACGAAACGTGCACGTTAATAAAGGAGATATAGATGAAAGCCAGGTAGAGCGGTTCTTTTCAATGGGCTTCAAGGGAAGTAAGAAGAGAGGACCCACCATAATGATCAAGGGTGGAAAGAAAGTGAAAGGTCGATGGAAACGCTGGTGCCCAGAGCCTGATTGTAACTATTTGGGAGCGTACTTATCACATCACCTCCAGAATAAGCACCATCTCAATCCCACAAGTAGCAAGTACAAGACTGCCTTAAAGATAGCAGTACGCTACAAGGGCGTCACTGAAGAACTGGAGATGATGAAAACATCTAAAGAGCAACCCACAAGTGAGGACTCATCGACTGAAGAACAGGAGCCGATGGAAACGTCTAAAAAGCGACCCGCAAGTGAGGACCCACCGACCCCTCCTCCAAAGAAACAACGCCCAAAGACAAAACCTGCTCAAGAGACTGCAAGTGCTAGTCCATCCTGCACAGCAGCTGACCAACCAGAAAGCAAAGCCTCCTCTCATGCTGATGAGAGTGATGATGATTCCGATGAAGACGACGATGCATACCCAATGGCAGCTGATTACTTTCAGGAAAAAAATCCTAAGACCAATCGCCACAAGTGGCTGGTACACTTCTATCGGTACCTTTTCACACCTACTGCCGGCTTCCATAAGGACCGAAATCGCCTCCAACATGCGTGCCAGGTTAGACGGTTGTTAGAAGAAAGCGATCCCAACGGGAATGACATAAGCTTCATTGCAGATGATGAGTGCAATAGAGTATGGATTGATTGGGTTGTCCCTAACTTGAGAAAGAAGAGACCCGGGACTGTCAAGTCTTACCTCACTAGCTTTGAAATTTTCCTGGAGTATGTTTCAAAGAAGGGCACGAGACCATACCTTCCTGTGCTGGAGCCTGAAGTAAAGAACAACCTCTTCGACCTAAGCAATAGCCTTAACAAGTGGAGGCGGTGCGTAACAAAGGAAACAGCGTCTGATAAATGGGACCGCTATCTAGATGAGACAGACCACCTCCTGACCAACGAGGAGGTGCAAGACATCATGACATCAAAGCCAGCTGTTGATGGCCGGGCAGCCCTAGTTGCGGCAGACCAGGCGGATGATGTCAGCGACCTTACACTCAGACAGTACTGCGATGCACGGGATTATTTGATCGTAACTTTGACTAGGGCAGTTGGTACAAGGCCAGCTCCACTCGAGAACGCCACGATCAGGATGTTCCAAAGCGCAACGTGGGATGACAATAAACAGAGAAAGGTCATGATGGTGTCTTCGCACAAACGCGAAGAAGATGGACCTGCACCGATTCCAATGGCTCCTGACACGGAATTCCTAGTCAGCACCTTCATAACCAAACTTCGACCATTGGTGGCAGATGACTCCAGACCCGACGCCAAGATCTTTCTCAAGGCAGACGGTGCGCCCTTTCATAAGGGAACGATTGGCCGACGGGTAAGCGCCTTTGTTGTAAAGAGCGGAATCCGTCCAGACAAGGCAATCAGCGCCACTGACTTTCGCAAATGGATCGTCACCGAATTAAAGCGGAAAAAGAGGTTGGGAATTCCCATCGATGAACAGCTACTTCGGAGATTAATGTGCCATTCGGACAAAACTGCAAACGAATGGTACTTAAGAGAAAGTCTCGCCCACGAGGCAACAGCGGCGTCAATGATGATCGAGGAATTTACTAAACCATCCTCATCTAAAGATCAGGATGCTGGCTCCTCCAAAGAGAAATCCCTCTCAACAAAATCCATGAAGCAAGTAGGAAAGAAAGTATCTTCTGAAATTGACGACACCCGTTCCAAAGACGAGTCTGCAGCATCACAGACTTCAGGCTCTTCCAAAAGGTCTCTAACAGCAAAGCATCACGAGGCAATTAAACAGGCATTTGCGGAAGACATTAAGAATGGAGTTGAACCAAAGAAGAACCGTGTAGTTGCAGTGATGAAATCAGACCTTCTTCTGCGTACCCTGGTAAACTCGGAGCCTCTTGTGAAGAAAGTTATTGACCGGGCCCGTTACCTCGTTCAACAACGCCCGACAATGTTGCCAGAAGATTTGCCAGAAGAAACTGCTTCAACTAGGACCGCAGCATTTGTGCAAACCGTGCCAGACAGGCCACCCTCTTCCATCGAGTCCGGAAGAGTCGAGTGGTCGGATGAAGAGACAATGGCCATCCGTGAAGCTTTAACCATAACCGGTTATACCAAGTGCCCCAACAATGAACAAATCAGGCAGCTGTTCAAACGAACCAGTGTCCTAACTTCCATCATGAAGGGCAACACCTTTGAGCGCGTCCGAAACAAAGTTAAAAATGAGTTTAGAAAACTCAAAGACTAACCTTCGTGCCGAAAGCACGAAGGTGCAACACTGACAAGGGGGTCTTCCCTGCTACATCTGGTACATCTTCCGTTGAGTTGAGCGAACGTTCTGACAGGGGGTAGTCCCTGCTACATCTGCTTTATCTGCCGTTGAGTTGAAAAGAGAAGACAAGAAAAAAAACAAAAAGAAGTTGATATCAATATGATAGTGCAGCCAAGCTGGACTTGTGTACAAAACATTGAACATAGAATTGTATTATAGCAAAACTAAAGTATTGTTATTTATTGCACATAAGACTGTATATAAAATTGTGAATATTTTAATTGTAAATAGCAAATTGTAAATATTGTAAATAGCTCCTGGCGACAATGAGTCGGGCTGGTTACCCGACGATACCCTCTGGGGACTGAGCAGTTTGTCAGGGATTAAACGCGAGCCGGGGTAGCCAACCCCCGGGGAGTGCCCCACAAACATGCTCAGTCTCCAGGTAATACTCTTGTCGTTTGAAACGGCAAGGGGGGGACCGGGAAACCATAATTTTTCCTCTCACAGTAGTCCTACCTTGTCGTGGTTGAGAGGCTTGCGTGCCTTCATGAACCTAAGACTTGTCCAGGTCTGAGGGGAGAGGCCAGACTAAAGGGACTACAGGAACTGCAAGAAAGAAATAAAGTTTCTTCACCATGTCACTTGCGCATGCTTGTTAAGTAGTCAACACTTTTATTTAACTGCTAATTGAGCATTAACTTAATGAACCCTAAAAAAATTTTGAAAGTGCCTAAAAGACTTTGTTTTACTTAGCTTATCGCGAAAATAGATCTTTTAGCTATAAGCTAAGTAAAACAAAGTCTTTTAGACACTTTCAAAATTTTAACTTCAAATCTTTTCAAAAAAAACAAAGATAGTAGCCATCCATAAAACATGCCTAAGTAGACGGCCTAAAAGTTAATCATTTCTCACCAAACTTTATCACAAACAATAACATGGCATGATAGGTAAACACACCAAAAATCAGCTAATTCCACAAAAATCTGTAGAATCTAACGCAACAAATACATGGCGAGGGGAACTCAACAAGAGGGGAATTTAAACAAAAGAGGGGAACTCCACCGTTGAAGAGGGCGGCTCAACAATATTGGAGGGGAACTCCACCGATGAGGAGGGGAAATCCAGGTTAGGGAGGGCGGCTCAACACAC
>Ga0126343_10001189_pt1:0-7500 | contig 11779 bp, 6 predicted proteins | sample Cyp2metagenome_FD_92531 | JGI IMG/M metagenome (GOLD analysis project Ga0126343, IMG submission 92531) | Coral microbial communities from Lord Howe Island, Old Settlement Bay, Australia - Cyphastrea 2 metagenome | ecosystem: Host-associated > Invertebrates > Cnidaria > Coral ... | reverse complement strand
CACGTGAGATATGAACTCAACTAATTGACCTCGCTCCCAATGTGTGGCTTCATGTTTCAGTGGGTAGAGTATCGCACTGGTATCGCGGCGGTCACGGGTTCGAATCCCGTTGAAGCCCTGATTTTTTTCAGGCTGCTTCTTTCCAGCCAAGGCTGATGTGGCTTCTTCTCTAAATATAGTAATACAGCTGCTTAAGTTGAAAAATTTACTGCGATGATCATTCTTTACTGTCATCTACAACCGCAATACAAATATGGGTTATTTAATATATACTACAAATGATGAGTCCATTTGAAGGATAATAATGAATTCATGTGTGGCATACTGATCTGTCAATTCATACAGTTGTACCAGGGCGTTACAAATCGATCAAAATCGATGATCGGAAAGCTAATCGTTAAATCGATAAAATCGATATTACTCAATAATAATCGATTAATTAGTTTAAAAAATCGAATGAAATCGATAATCACAAAATACTGAGGGACGTGTATCGATTTTATCGATTTCAATCATGATATCATTCACGGACAACCGAAGGACACCAAGAAAAATCTGGAGAAATTAAGGGAAAGCAAGAGAAAGCATTTACTCAAAGCGCGATCGAAAGAACTGTCATCAAATTAGAAAGGAAAGGGTTTAAGTGCATTACTAGTGTAGCTTGTTCACTTTTCTACCGTGCAACTACCTGTCACCTGCTGTTACTGCAAACTTTGTGTTCGTTTTCGCTGGCTTTCGGTGTTGTTGGTGTTCAGTGTGTTTTCAACGCTGATCAACGCAGCTGATCAACGGCACGAGTTTCAGCGGTTACTCAATCTTGTTTTGCAGCGTTTCGGAAAGAGAAGTCCAGTAAAAAGCATATTAAGAAAGAAATTGTCAAAAGCAGTTATGGACTATTAGATTAAACAAGGTTTAGCTGTTTGTCAAGTTGCTGGTCATGTAGGGACTCCGAGTGCGAGTTTTTATCACGCTGCGTCAAGTCACGTGTTCCCACCTTCTTGTCCTGCTGCGTTATAGCAGGTTATAGGAGCCGACCAACATTTGCGGGGGATGGGGTGATTTTGCAAAAACAATGGAGAAAGCACTTGTCGGACTTAAAATTGCATGCAGTCGACAAATGAAATGAAAAACGGTTCTTGCAATTTCGGCGTGGACAAAAGTAGTTGAATTTTTCACGACAAGAGTTTCCGATTTGTTATGGTATTAAAGTTCTTAAATAAGCCAGGATAAGCGAGAAATCGTGGACAGAGGATGTTAATATTTTGCAATTTCACTATTGCGAAGCTTTAGATTAACGTAATGTTGCACGGAGTTGCATTTTGGGCATCGAGTTCTGCCAGATTCTGATTGTTGTTTAATAGTGTTTAAGAAATAAAATTATGTTACTTTCAAACTGTGTTTAAGCCGTCATTCCGCGTGTCTGTTTAGTCAGAAGGGGTCAAATCACTGCACTAACTTCCGCTGTGTAATGCTCGTGCTTTAAAATGCATAGCCACTTACGTTTCGATACTTTTCGATTGAAATCGCTAGAATCGATGAAATCGAACAGAAATCGATAGAAATCGATAATCACAAAAATGACTGTGATCAATTTTTATAGATTTCCGATATTTGTCGATTGATTAATATCGATTTTTATCGATTCTTATCGATTTTGATCGAGTATCGAAATTATCGATTTGTAACGCCCTGGTTGTACATACCGCGATTTTCTCGGAAACTCAGTGGACAAAGTCTCAAAACCTGTAATTTTAACGCCACAGTCTGTGTAAGGTCCATACTCTTGTAAAGAAAGCTAATTTAGTTTCATTTTGTTTTATGTTTAGTCCCTACGCAGTTTACTGCCTTACCGCACAACCTAACAGTAAATGAAACAAACTCTATTCTTCTGAGCTGCGATGCCTCAGGTTTTCCAGAACCTTCTTTCATATGGACAATGAATGGTAAAGTTTTGTCTCGGTCAAAGCAACTGAACATACAAAGAAGTTACAGGAATAATACTGGAGCGTACGAGTGTAGGGCAAGTAATGGAGTCGGGCAGGCAAAGACGGCGAAAAGTTTTTTGACAGTGCAATGTAAGTTTACGTCCCACCATGACACAGAGTTATATTGGCTGCAGAACCAGGCCTATCAGATATAGTAGCTTAGAAATGACTTCTTTGTGTAACTGAAGATATGTTTGATCATCGCAGTTATACACTCAACTTAAGCAGTTGAGAAATTGAACTGAGCCTGGAAAAAATTCAGGCCTGAACGGGATTCGAACCCATGACCTCTGCGATACCGGTGCAGTGCTCTACCAACTGAGCTATCAAGCCAAATGGGAACTGGTCATATTGTGAGTTCGTAATATACCGGTAGAAGATGAAGAATACAAGTGAATATATGAAAGTTCATATATTTGAACTGCGGAGAATGAAATGAAGATAATCATTTCAATTTCTCAACTGCTTAAGTTGAGTGTATGACTGCGATGATCAAACATATCTTCATTTCATTCTCCGCAGTTCAAATATATGAACTTTCATATATTCACTTGTATTATTTGTGTAACTGTTACAACCATTGCAAAATCCTATGGTTAAACCTTTGCTTTCCTCCGAAATATGAGTAAGTTTTTGCAGGACTCAGCATACACCGTATGCATGTGTAGCAATTTTCTGAGTGATGGGATGATGTAATAAATGCAATCAAAACTTGAAATGGGTTTCAGCCGTTAATATTTCATGGTTTTAATTTACTTATAACATAGCGCGCACGCTAGTCCTATCTAAATCCTATTGAGCGATCATGAACAGTTTTAGCTGGGGAATATTCGCCCTCGTGACGCGTTTAGACCAATCGTGTGCGAGCGAAAATATTTGATGGATTATAACGCCGGATATCTGTTATCTACGGATGACAGATATCGAGAGCATCATGACCATATTTGGATAGTGTTACAATTTGTTGAATAATAAAACTCGATATACGCACGCTAAGCGTGAACCAATTCTTAACTATTAACTAATAAGGCATATTTTAACCCTGAACCACTTCGATGACAACACTATTTTCCGGCGATTTATTATTTTTTTCTCAAAGAAAAAAACAACCCTGGTGTTGGATTTTATCATGCCGAATTTAGTAAAAAAAAAACGAAACTTGTATGGGACGCAAAATTTGCATTTTTTAGAAAGAAAGTATGGAATATTTAGTGCCAAAAATATCGCTTTCTTTGTCTCTAACACTCCGGTTTACAATATAAATGGAGCAGTATAATTCTCAAGAATTCATTTTCTTTAAAACAATTCGTTGATTATTTTGTTCCGCAGAAGTTTACTGTACATGTAGTGCTTTAGATTGGGATGCAGAACCTTCTTAATTTAATTTTGAGATCTGCGAGTTATTCCACAAAGTGTATTACTCTAGAGAAATCTGCTTGCTCTTTGGCATACTTTTTGTTGTCCCAGCATGCGAATTTATATGTGTCGCGCCATGTATCAATGCATCTTTCTTATTTTGAGCTATTGATGTAAAATGTTTACGTATTTCTTGTTGCTCTGTAAACACGTCCTTTAAGGTTGCAAGAATGAGCAAATATCTGTACTTCTTCAATTTATCGTAGTCATCATTCATAGTTGCATATTATGGTACCTTTATCTCTGATATTTTCGAAACCGGGCGGTAGAACATTATCGCGTGACAACCTTGTTGTATGACTTTGATCACAACGCGTCTCCCATAGCTCAGTTGTTAAAGCCCGCATCTATAAGGCGAGCGTTGACTTGGGCTGAAGAGTCAGATTTCTTTCTTTTCTATGAGATACATTCCACTATACATATTGTAAAACATGTTTGCTGTTACCAACCATCGCCCGCCATTCTTGTTGATATTGGGTGTTATTTTATTTTTTCAGACCCACCTACAATAAAAATTGTCACTGCATCCAGCGATAAGTCTTGGATTGGTCAGACAGTAGTGTTAACGTGCGAGTCAGATGGTCTGCCAACACCAACACTAACATGGTACAAACCTGATGGAAGTCAAATAAACAGTGTCACAGCTACACAAAGCACAGTAAATGTCAAGATGAGCGTCGATCAAGACTTTGGTCCTTACAAGTGCGTAGCTGGCAATGGACTCGCCCCTGTTGATCTCGAGGCAGTGGAAATAAAACAGATAAGTAGGTCCTTTTTGTCGTAATAACAAAGGGATGTATTCTGTGCTTACTTTTGTTTCTTTTTAAAGTAAGCCAGTCTTTTGGTTTTTTTGCTGTGGGGCTAGCTCTAAATAATTCAGTCAGAATTAATTATCAAATTAACAGAAATGATTTAAACTCAGCAAAGGGCCCACTCCTAAGGTATGTTACTACAGATTTGAAGGATTATAATAGCCCAACTTTTAGCTCGTTTGAAAAATGTTCCAAGATGCTTTTCCTTTCTCTGATTACTGTTTTCGTATTTTTTTTTTTACCATTATATGTGATACTTGAGTAATCTAAGAGTTTTTATTAAATTCCTTGCAATCTGATTGGCTCTCAGTGGTGCGATTTATTCAAGAATCGCACTATTTTTTGCTCTGAATCGCATCTTTTCCGCCACCAGTCAGAATGAGTCAATAAAGCAAAAAAAAAAATACAATCCGATTTCAAGATTAGTTTAATGTAATCAATTCAATTTCAGGAAAATGGAATACAAATAGTCCGACAGTTGCCACTTTATTAAATCCATTTTGAAATCTCACGATTTTGTTGCCTTTAATTCTAGATTTTTGGTGCATTGTTCCAGTAGCCGGTTTGTTAAAAAAAAGCGGAACCAGAAACGTCTTTAGAGGGGGCAGCGTAGTCGAGTGATTAGGTCCCGGGTTCAGATCCCATTCTGACTGCTAGCTGATGTTGTTTTCGGTAGCCCCGAGTCCAACTTCTCGGCTGCGCTTGTGAATGGCCACCTGGTCTGCCCCCGCCAGTTGGGATTCTTAACCTGGTTATGTTTACTTGACTGTTTATTTATCATTGTTTGTTTACATTGGTCCTGAAAAGCCTCAATGGGGAGCGGCCAATTAAGTATACAATACAGTTTACTTCTCATTCATTATGCAAAACAATGTCATGTGGGGAAAACTCATTCAAGCATAACAAAGAAACAAGCAGTTCTGCAGTCTACATCAGGTGAAAAAGTTCAATTCTCGTCTCCTGAATCAATGATGGAAGGCCTTTTTTTCTTCCGTGGTTGAGGCGTATTCTGACTATATTTATTCACAGCGACAGAGTTGAGCTCTTTTGTTGCTTCGTTTGAAACTACCGGATATCTGGAAACATATACCTTCTTGAGATGGCTCTGAATTTGTTGTTGTGCGGTTTTCGTTTGTTTATGTTTTACTAGAATCGGAAAAATACGCAGATGTTGAAGAAAAATTATTCAAATATTCGTCAAAATGGACACTGAAAGTAGGAAACTTCCATTAAAGTAGGTCTCGAGCCTGAAGGAGCTCATAATCGTCATTCAGAAGCTGTACTGTAACTGATTTTAGTCAATTACAACTCGTCAATGTTTTTTGGAAAAAAAAGACTATATATTAACAACAAAAGTGGAGCAACTCGTTCGATTTTGAATTCACTCGTATTATTTCAGATCAAATTGCACTCCACTCAGTTTAATTACCATTATATTTATTTAACAAAAAAAAAAAGCTTAAGCCGTGTATTACACTGTGATAAAACTCGACGGGTATTTGAGAACACGAAAGAAATTCTACATTTCTCGAGTGTTCTCTAATGTCCGGAGTGTTTTATCACAGTGTAATGCACGGCTTAGGCTTCTTCATTTGCTTTATGATATAGATTTTACACGCGCAAAACAATTATAAAACACGCTTTTTCTATGTCTTACACTCTGATACAACATAGGTTTTTGACCAATCAGATCGCGCGCATGGTCTTATCTATATTATAAAAACGTCTAATTAATCACCGAGTGCTTAGGACAGACTGAGCACTAGTAGGTAAATGACGTTTTTCCCAAGCTACATGTATCCGTTTGACAGAAAATAGCTCTAATAAAACAATCATGCAAAGTAAAAAATAAACCTTATCTTATTTTGTCAAAAGCAGTTTGAAACTATCGCTTTGCATACCAAAGTGGTTTAACACGATTATGTTTCTTCTTAGAGTTACGCACGTCATTTCTGCACACACGAATACCGATCCCGTGAAAACCAATTAACAACTTTAAAGGACCGACGAGAGTAGTGCGATTACGGCTAAATCGGAGGAGTAGTACTATGGTTTTGGCTTACTATTCTCCGATTTACCACTAAAACGTTTACAATTTTTCATCGATTATTCTTTTCAGTCTATAATTCTACGATGATATGAAGAAAATGTTCCGATTCGACAATTCATTTCATTTCAAAATTATTGGTATAGTTGGATAGTGGGCTCTGTAAGCTTCAACTGTTTGACGCAAGACACCCTTGAAAGTAGACAGTAACCTTAAAGTATTTATGTGGTTGTGATTGAAACTCGTAATAAAGCTATGGAGGAAAGATGAAGTAATTGTTAAGGCGCGAGGAAAGACAGTGTGTCTTCTACAGTGTATATATGATGCTGCAAATAATTAAATGTTGAAGTTGACTGTCATTGTCAACCCGTGAGAGAAATCGGAGAATTATTTAAATTCTGCATTGGAGAATCACAGAATCGGAAAAATCATATGTCGCGGTTCATAATTCACTCCTCGGTAGTCAGCCTACGCCATTTTTGATGCCATCGAAATGATTGACGTTCATGGTGAAGCTAAATCTTATTGCTTTAATTTGCTATTAGTTATGTATGCTCCGTTTAAAATATCGTAGCCTAACTCTCGCATGTAACCAAAGGTGTTGCTGACTAGGACCCTTTAAGGAAGTTCGCGCTAATTGTTTCTGCACAACCTACTGCGCACGCAAATTCACCCGCCACGTCATGCATGAGCGCGCGCGCTAAGTAACCAAATAAACAAATGATAGGGCAGATAGCCATTGCTATAGCTTTTCCTGGATTTAACGATCTTGGACGTACGGTGACCCCTGTTTTTCTTTTGATGAATCATTTTCTCTACCAATTTTATACCTTTAGCCAAAAAATGAAAAAAATCTATCGACTAGAAGTTTGATTTTTTTTGCAAAATGCACGATCGCATTCCGTTCTTTTCAGCTCTTCGTTCATCGGTGCGACGGTTTCAAATGCCTTTTGAAGGATTAAGTTTTGTGAAAACGTTGGTAAAATTTGGAATTCTTTACGCAGCAGACCCACTTCTACAAGATAAGACTAAGATCGTTTGCCTCCGTTGACTCACCTTCGATATTTTTAACTATAAACCACTGTAGACCATGCTGAATTACGTGCGCCAATTTTATCATGCCGTAGCTTTACTTCGGGAAAGCTATACGTTTGTCTAGAGACATTCTAATTTTTCTTGAAGTTATCTGATCGAGCTTAGGCTTCTCTTGCTCAATGTGTAATGAGGTTTATTCCTCCTG
>Ga0126343_10001188_pt1 | contig 11781 bp, 8 predicted proteins | sample Cyp2metagenome_FD_92531 | JGI IMG/M metagenome (GOLD analysis project Ga0126343, IMG submission 92531) | Coral microbial communities from Lord Howe Island, Old Settlement Bay, Australia - Cyphastrea 2 metagenome | ecosystem: Host-associated > Invertebrates > Cnidaria > Coral ... | reverse complement strand
GACGACGGAGTTGCCCAACATGGCGGCCATACTCCAAAAAAGAGACACAGCCTTGGTTTACCGTGTACTTCGTTGATATTGGACATCCATACTATAATCAATTGACACCTGTCAAAACAAGGTGTCCGCTGACCAGTTTCACGTGACTATATCGCGGGCTCAAGTCTACAGCACATCGAGGTCAGATGTTTTTGTAAAGCTGACCGCTGACCAAGTGCTTGTTTTCCGATTGGATCGCGGGCTCATGTCAGGTTAACTTGTCAAAAACAGGGCAGGATTGTTCTGTAGCCGTTTTTAAGGGTTTAAAGTTAACCGAATCATAACTTTTTCCTATACATAAATGTTTTTTGCTGCTTTGTGTACATGTTGATTTTTGAATCTCAAAAACAGAAGGGCAGAGGGAAAACCTGACCACGAAGTTGCAAAACTCGAATCACAATTCTACCTTTTCCTGGATTAGCTTAACCGGGCTCTGAACAACCCGGCCCAGGAGCTACGCTTTTAGGCTAGCCTAAATCTATATATTAGTATATACACACTCACTGATCTCAACAGCATTTTCAGAAGGAAATCATTAAAATTCGATTTCAAACACTGGCGAAACGCGAGTTTACACCCGCCATTTTGCTTTTGTTTGGCTTACGCATTATTCACTCGGTAGGGGGTGAATAATGCTTATTGGCCAGAGATAGCGAACCAATCAGATTGCTTAAAACATCAAGATCACTGAGTGTGTATATACTAAGTATATATATTTCGACAAACGCGTCCGTAGCTCTACGTCACGCACCGCCACCATTCTGAAATTCAATATGTCTCGCTTGTTTCAGAAACGCAGAAAAGACAAACAACAACAACGACAAATCTTAAGGAAAATAGATGTCAACGTTAACATTTATAGACTGATATAAATACCTTGACTCATTGCGAGCTCCAAAGGCCTGGAAACGCGTTATAAACAGTGAATAACTGCAATAAAGGCAGAATAGCTTAAGTACATCGAACGAATTTCGTACGACTTCAAATATTAATGCAGAACATTTAGCTCAAATGCAGTGTACCTAGTGCTTCTCAGTTGAACGACTGCCTGGGTACACGCAGCGAGGCGTCTAGTTTATATACGAATGTTCCATCCTTATAGATACAGGTTAGAAAAATCATCGCGGCAGTGCAAGAAGAGAACGAGGAAAACATACGATTCAAATTTGTCATTGGCATCAGAAACCTCACAATGTTTTTAGAAACTTGCATGTTGTCGAAATATTGGATAACCGTCTCCGACGATAAATCGATCAATAATTCTGTGGCGTGGTTATTCCAGACGCAAATTTGGCGATTCTTCGACGCCATCTTCCCGCGAAAAAGTACGAGATATTTGGCGCCAAGAAGGCTCATTTTCGACTCCAGAGCCCTCAGTTTCGTGATCAGTGATTAGTGCAAGGACTCTGGGGACGAGAAAACTTCTGGTTTGCGGCACGCGAACCTCTTTTTAGGCGAGCCGAGACTACCTCCTGAGTTGGTCTCGGCCCGCCGAAATTTTTCGGCACGCGGGCCGAAAATTTTGCTTTTACACGGCAAAAGTCAAGCGGGCCGTACCTTATATTACAGGTCCGCGTGCCAAAATTTAGGAGTGCCGTACCCAAAATGAATGTCGTGTAAATGCGCCTTAAATTGAGCATGGTAGAGGTATAGGGAACCAAGAGAGAAATCTAAACAAGACAAGCAAAGGGGGAAAAGAAAGAAAAAGAAAAGAAAATACAAACAAACAGCAAACAGCAACAGCAGCAGCAACAACAAGCAAAAACAGAAAGAAAAGAACAACACGTCATCATCAGCAACAGCAATAGCACCGACAACAAAGACGAAAGTATAAGCAGACAATTAGTACTATTATTACATTATTGTTATTAGTTCTATTATCATTCTTAGATAGTTAATATACATTTGAGCATTAAACAGAACATAAGTTACCTGATTCACAAGCGATCAGGTGGGCCTTATAAAGTTTCTTAAACTCGTTCAGTGTGTTTGCTTTTTTTAATGCCAAGGGGACAGCTCCACACATGACAGAAGCAGAGTGCTTAAAGGTAAATTTGCCTATCTTAGTTCTAACTTGTGGTCGGTAAAAATTGAGCTTAGCGGAATTTCGGGTATTATAGGAGTGGACAGTTGATGTAGGTGTTGAAAAGTTATGGAAGATTGCTGGAACAGTGAATGGATTGTTGTATAATTTAAATGCTAGTGAGCAGATTTTGAATTTAACAATATTTTAAAACTTTAAAATTTCAAGGATTTGATAATATGGTAAAGAGGGCTATTGTTTTTTTGCAAAAAAAATACTTCGGATGCATTTATTTTGTTTAGTAAATGTCAATAAAGATGGTTGTCAGATTACCAACCTAAATAAAATGACTCGGCTGAAGCAAATGACCCTCCTTATGTGGATAAACTGACTCGCATGATCCACTTAGCTTTGATGAACAAACTGATTGAGAAGACCCAACTAACTCAGACCTTATTCAGTGACCAACCGATTTTTTTTTCTACATATGTTTTATTTCAAATGCAAAACTTAGTGGCAACATGGTATAATACAAATTACAAGTTGCTGTAGTCTAATTAGTTAATGTTTTAATTAAGTGTTTTTAAACGTACATGAGGCTACAGTGCGATACAGACAATTAAACCGCTAAATATCTAACCAAAATATAGAAATGTACTGGCGTTCCCCTAAAAATGAAAAACTACCCAAAATACAGAAGCACTTGCTCGGCCTGATCTCGAATATTCTAGGTTCTTACATCGGAAATTTTACTGTGCTGAATTTTAAATAATCCTGGTTTATGCCGATAAATTGTGCGGAAATGAGTTCGGGAGCTCTGTGTGGTGTCGCACTAGTTTTCTGAGGATGATATGGGGTATCGCAAATAATCAACTCGTGAACTGGCATTTCTTGGCCACTTAAACTGTGGCGGTTTTAATAGAAACGCGAATGAAAGTTAACAATGTCCATGGTAATTAAATTATCATTTTCAGCAAAGGTGGGGCGAAAAAGGCGCCAAAAGCCACAACAATGTGTCAGCCCCACCAAGACACCACTGCAGAGCCCGGGAACCGATAAACCAAGTTATAGTAGAGAAAGTAGAATAATATTGACGGATAAGTAACAAGTCCGTGCCTGACTTACGTCACCGTCGAGTTATTACAATACTGTAAAATGACAGCACTTATGGTAGGACCACGTTGCTGTCACGCAATGACGCACAGCAGAAAAAGTAATATACAACTAAATACGTGACGATGAAAACCGCACCAGCTCATGCCTGTTCTCAGTTTCCGACATCGCGTATAAATGCAACTAAGATAATTGACGACAGGAAAAATGTTAGAGACCTTATCAAACCTACAAGGTCACATGATCCACTTAGCTTAGATGAACAAACTGATTGAGAGGACCCAACAAACTCAGACCCTCTTCAGTGACCAACCGATTTGTTTTATACATATGTTTTATTTCAAAAACAAAACGTAGTTGCAACATGGTATAATACAAGTTACAAGTTGCTCAAGTCTAATTAGTTAGTGTTTTAATTAAGTGTTTTTAAACGTAGATGAAGCTACGGTGCGATACAGACAATTTAACCTCTAAATATCTAAGTAAAATGTAGAGATCAACTGCCGTACCTCTAAAAATTAAGAACTTAAGTAGCTTGAATTGTGAAAAATTACCCCAAATATAGAAACACTGGCTTGGCCTGACCGCCAATATCCTAGTTTCTTATATCGGGATTTTTACTGTACTGAGTTTTAAATAATCTTCGTATATGTAAAGAACGACCCTCTATTTAAACCTATTAAAGCAAGTTAAGAGATTATCAAGGTAGGGGAGTAAATCTCCCATATGCCTTATACCCAACGTAAACCCTCTGACGTTGGTTTTAGACAAGTATATTGTACCCCGTTCTTCCGCGTATATTACTCTCGCGTTGCGTGGATGTTTTCGTCGGGGATCTGTTCAGGTTTCGTTTCGTTTCAAAGCAAAGGAAACCCTCCCACGCTGTGGAGATGTCTTTTTTTTGACATTATGATTACAAGCAAAGGAGCTTCCGCTCTCGGAAAGTTTTAATACGTTTCGATACTTTAATAGGAGTTGAATTACGAGACGGATGGGTTGTCCCCTGCTCAAACTATAACAACTGCATGAACGGCAGAGAAACGTTTAGATAAACGAGTGCAAAGTGAACAAAGAATTTGAACGCACGCTTACACAGCTCGTTGTACTCGTTGCCGTTGACGTCTGCTTAAGTTAATTAAACTCCCTAAAACCGATCCGCCGGAACATAAACGGCAAAATAAACAGCCAAACGAGCACAAAACAACTGAAAGCCCGGCCGAACAAAAAGAAGGCTGAGATCTCGGTATGAAACGAGATCAAAATATATAAAATGGCGTTCCTGCCACTTCGTCTCAGGTAGTTTCGAGGAAGTCGCTTCGGCTGTCCACGCTTCGCGCGAGTCACATCCACGAAAGAACTGGGTACCATGTATAAAAATAATTAAGAGGGATTACCTTGGGTAGAAGGCCTATATGGGGTATTCACTCTCTTACCTTGATAATCTCTTGATTAAAGGTAAAAATTTACTTGTGCTGCTGAGAAACGTATATACAAGAAAACAACTTTTTTATCTTGTAGGAAAATCTTACGTGCAAATCAGTATGTAAGTTACACTGCAGTATTTTCGAGTTCCGTTTCTTTCTCAGTTTCAACGTCATAACAGGGTGCGTAACTATATGTTGCGTCAGCCATATCCAAATAAGGACATTGGTGTAGCATCATCCGTTCAAGTTGCTTCCAAATGACTGTGAAAGAAGGCCTTTCAGCGGGGTTTTCTGTCCAACAGTGTCGCATCAGTTTATACCTGGGAAAATGGTAACGATCAGTTATCATTTCATGAACAAAACGGGGCGAGATAAAAAGGAAGCTTACATCTCATCCGAGCACATCTGTGGTTTTTCCATTCTGTATTCAGATTTCAGAGCCCCCAAAAGTTCAAGATTACTTATGGTAGGATATGGGGTCCCACCTAGAAACAAAGAAGAAGGGAAAATTTGATGTAATACTCTATCACCTATCTAGGAAGCCAAAACGACATGTCTTAAGTGTAGATCCTACGCACCGATTGTTAATGCATACAATGCCATACGCCCACCTGTTGATATGAATGACATCATGCCACAATCAGATTTATGGTTATTGGTAAACAACTCCAAGCAGAAAAGAAAGTGACTGTAGTGTTCAGCTCGATCCACATCCAAATTAACTGCAGTTAATTATTGCAAATGTAAAAAAAAAACAGTTCCTTGATGAAAAAATTCAAAAACTAAAATCAACTGGGAGCTTCAAATTTTATGCGAGCACCCATATAAATAATCACTAGATGTTGCAAACAGCGGTTAACTTGGATTTGATTAACCGCTTATTAGAAGTCTCGTCTCATCTCACGTGATACGTTTAACTTACACGTCACTCTCTGCCGTGAACACTTGATCATGAATGGCTTCCGGTGACATCCATTTGATTGGTAGTTTTCTGGTCTTGGAAGCATGGTACACTTTCTCAGCGTACACGTTACGCGACAATCCAAAGTCGGCTACCTTCACCAGCTTGCCTTCACAAACGAGAACATTTCTCGCCGCCAGGTCACGATGGACGAATCCTTTACATGACAAAAATTCCTATGTAAAATGAAAAAGGGACGTTTTGGTCACTACTACAGAAATTGTTAGTGCCGAGAGATGTTTCTTTCAGCAAGAAAAGCAGTGAAATATTAACAGGACGGTCACAGTATCAATCTAAATATTTCAAATTGAAAACATATAATATATTCTTTTCATCTCTACAATGGTACAAATCGTACCATTCCCTTCGCTATCTGCCATGCGAACGTCATTAGGTCAGCGGGTCTGAGAGTTTCATCGTCATGTAAGTTGTCTCTATGTGTCATGAAATCCCTTTTTGGTCCACTGTTATCCCGAATGCTCCGATGAGCGATTGTTTCACATCTGTTTTTGTCGCTGGTGCACTGAAAAGGGAACAAACACCTACTTAAATCTGCTTTTTTTTTCGTTGTCAACTGCAGTCTTCCTGTGAACTAAGTGTGCTTGCCTACGCCGTCTAAATAGATGCAAGCAGTCAAAATAACTTCAACTGAAACAAACGCCCAGTTACTGGACCGCGAGGAACGTCCAGTCATGCAAGTCTCATTACAAGAATCGAGCCGTCAAGGATCTCAAATCCAGCAGTTAGTATAGTCATCAAGCCCAAAGACAGGGTCTAAAATGTCAAACATTCACTGGATTTTAAGCCGAGTTAATCACCCTGCGATGACAATACTTAACAAATAAAGAAATTTAAGCCGTGTATTACATGGTGCCGATAAAACAAGACGGGCATTTGAGAACATGAGGGAAATGTATTTCTATTTATTATATAAACACCAGTGAAATACAAGGTGAGCTTTCGCGCGTAAACATGATATCTGTACACGTGAAGATAACATGATTTTTGTTTTCAAGCATCTGAGCGGGCCGGATGCCAAAATCCTCAAATTTGATTGGGTAATCATGCGCACGTGACTGGTCCAGCTATTAACGATACGGCCCACGGGCCGGATTTTTTCCCCGCTGCCAAAATTTTGCTCCTAAAAGTTACCTTTTGCTCCTAAAAGTTACCTCCTAAAAGTTGCCTTCTTTTACACATCCATCGACGATTAGTCAACGCAAGTTTATCTCTGTTCACTTTGAAATGGCAAGGAAAGTCACTGTAAATAAATTCAATTGCGTGTTTTGAAGTTGTGAAAGTTTGTTTGGTTGTTTGTAGCTAGGCGCTGTAATGGCGTGCAATCCTGTGAATCTCTCGCCGTAAAATTTGAGTCAATTTCAGTTGAGTTGACCTCTCTGATCGTTGCTCTATTTAGGAGAATTTCTCTGCAAAACAGAGAACGAATTTTCTCACTTTCTGCTATTCAATTTAAAGTAGAAAAGTCCGATTCAATTGATTTTGAAAGCATGCAACGACGGACATTGTTTTTGAAGTAAAACTTCAAACTTCGCACGAAATTTCACACCGCAAAAACAATTTTGGAGAACTTAATTAGTGAAATAAATACAGCTGACATAAAGTAGTTGGAAAAGCGTATGTTCTTTAATACATCTTTCTTTTGTCCACTCTCTGAGTTACTCGTTCGTTGCGAAAATTTTGTACAAATCGTTGGTAGACGGCGTGCAAGCCCATTAAATGACAAGAGCTGCATAAACAAACCCATTTGTAATATGTAAAGCCAATTTACTACAGGAAAAAAGAATAAACATGTTATTTACCGGGCTAAGTCGGTCTGTATGGGAAAAAACTGTGCCCTTGGTCTTGAGTACGGCCCTCGGCCTGCGGCCTCGGGCCGTCCTCAAGACCTCGGGCTTAGTTTTTTCCCATGCGGACCTCCCGCCCGGTAAATAACAAATATATCTTCACACGTGAAGATAACAAGTTTTTGTCATGTCTTAAGATTGCCTTTGCTAGAGCCACATAATCGCGGTGGTGTTGTATGATCGAAACATCATTGGCACCTTCTCTGAAATCTTCGGCCACCTTCGGAAATCTTCGGCAATCTTCGGAAAATGTTCGAAAAATGTTCGGGAACGTTCGTTAAGTCTTCAGAACAATTTTGAAAAGTCTTCGAAAATCTTCGGAAATTGTTCGGAAATCTTCGGAAAGTCGTCAAAAACATCGTTATTAGTATGTTTATATAATAAACAGAATATTACAGCCCGCTTGTGGATAATAATTTATCTTCTTGTGTTCAACTCGATATCTCACGAGTTGAACATGTATGTCTTTTACTCTGATAAAGCACAGGTTTCTGGCCAATCAGAGCACGCAGAGAGTCCCATTTATATTCTAAAATGAGTTATAAAATAACTGAGCTGCTAGGCGCTCTCTCATTGGTCGATAACTGTGTTTAGATGAGAGTATGTAAACACGGTTGTGACGTTTTAGATTCGCGCGTACTTTTGAAAATTATTTTATAAAAGCAATAGAGCACTTTTACATAGCCTCATCTAAACACTCTGGAGCTGGGAGAATTCTCGAAAGTTATGTTAACCTGAGAGTACGTCTCGAGTTTGCATAACAGTCTCGAATTCTTCCAACCCTCCTCGTGTTTAGATGAGGCTATGTAAACACGGGAAAATACTGCTTAATTAAAAACGCTTTACGTCATATAAGCTCCCTTCATTTATGACTCCTATGTTTTGATATCTTGAGTGGTGAGGCGCTGTTTCTCCTGTCGCGTCAAAAGCTTGCTTGATCTAAAAAGTAAAGAAGAAGAATTAAGCTGTATGGTGTCTGAGGCATTCTCTTCGACATACAAGAGTTTTTACTTTCATAATGTCTAGCCCTCTGCATGCACTCAAAAGTATTAACCTTTCAATACCAAAGATACACCAAATAAATACCGTTTTTAACCCTGAAATCATTGTTTTAGCTGCCTTGACCCTAAATAAGCCTTAAATTCACTGAAAAAGCTATTTTGTGACCAGATAATTGGGTTTTATCAATTGAGTTGATAATGTGAATTAGCCACCGTAAAGAGACTCGAAAGCTGACGTTTCGGCTAACGCTCGAAACGTCGCCCCGACGAAGGGCTAACGCTCGAAACGTCAGCTTTCGAATCTCTTTACGGTGGCTAATTCACATTATCAGCCCAGTTGATAAAACCCAATTATCTTGTTATACTTCCCACCGACGCAGCACCACAGTTTCTTTAGAAACTTACCCCTCTATTTTGTGACCAATTTGTTTTATGATTAGGCACAAAATGTGGAATATTTTAATTTGGTGCATGCGCATTATGGACTCTTTTTGCCATTTCCCGATCAAAATTTTTTTCTTGCCCTTTTCCTTTCCATTTTATTCGGTCGTTTTGCTCTTGCTGCCTTTTGCGTTTCATATTCTTTCTGGCTGTCCCAAAAAATGGGTGTTAACTAAGGACAAAGCCTGGAAATGGGGCCTTGATCTGTTAGAGCTCTGGTGGGTCATTTTAAGACCATTTTTGCACCAAAACTGATAACTTTGACTTTCAAGTTGCTACATCAGAATGCCATCAAAATCCAAAAACGACTAATATGCAGATAGATCTATCCTAGCTCTAACATCTGCCTACAAGAATGGCATTTGAATTGATGACGTCACAAGTGGTAGAAAGACCACGACCATTGACTGGCCATATATGGCTACTTGGGCGTCAAAGGGTTAATGGATACAGCCCAATTCAATAATTTACGGCAACCGATTTCCATGTTGTGCAGGCGAGCAGTTTTCTTGAAGCTCATATTTATAAATGTTGCTAACGAGCTCAGGGAAACAAACTGTTTCTAAAATGTTTGCACGTCCCTCTCCCCCTAAAAAAGAAAAAAAACTGAAAGAGGAAGCTCAAAACAATGCTTAATAAACAGTACTGAGGGAACGCAGTGATATTTCAGTATCCGTTCAACGGTGCCTTATCTTTCTCAATACATGGCTCGTGTTTGAACAACAACAATACACTGGCAGTGTGTAAGAGAGACGCTTTACAACTTACTTACCAAATAGGAGATAAGAGTATCAATTATTTTATTGTACCTGCTCTCTTCTTTCCCTGAGGTATTGAAGTAAATCCCCGTTCTTTGCAAACTCCACTACAAGGAACATCGGATTTGTCACAGTACAGGAGGCCAATAAATTCAGTATGTTTCGGTGATACCCGATTTGTTTCATGAGCTGTATTTCCTCGAGGAAGTCTTGAATTTGTTCTTCTGTGGCGCCATCTAGTGGAACAAAAATAGAGCGCATTTTCCGTTACGACAGTAACTATTCATCTGAAGATCGTTTGAGCCAATAAGAATGAAGGAAAAACCAATAACTGAGCTGATAGGAAGTTTCAAAAATGTATATCAGACGATTTTGTCACGAGTCTATACTGCGAGTTGTCTACCTACAAAGAGATACTACCAGTTTTGCCCTGTGGAGTGGGGGGGGGGGGAGACTCCCTATAGTGGCCAAGATAAGGAGGCTCCGCCCGAAAGGGGTACCTTTTTCAGGCTTCAGGTATATGAAAGGGTTGGGATTTCATAAGTCGAGGTATATAAAAAGCTAGAAAAATCGTTTAATAGGACCTTTAATTAAAATATTTCGAATAGTCGGACCTTATGGCTGTCTCAGCTTATTAAGTACATGAAAGGGGTACCTTTTCTGACAGAATGGTATATAGAGGGGTAAGGGGCTGGACCTCGGGGCGAAGCCTCCCCGTAATAGACTTGGTTAAATGCCCCCATCCCCCCGGGTGGTTTTGCAAGAACCAATAATTATCATTGTTCACCCGCACCTGCACGAGAACATGTCAGAAACCTCTTTAGATGTAGGAATAAAAAGCTATATACGGTGAAATTAATAGGTTTTAAAAAGCCGACAAAAGCAAATCTTACGTACTTTGTAACATTTTCACAGCAACGGTCAGGCCCTTATTCGTTTGCTGTTCTTCCTTGCCCGCCTTACGCTTCAAAAATTTCCTTTTTCCAACCTCCACAAGTTCTTTCAGTAGCTCACCCCTGTATACTTTCCCAAACGCTCCTTCTCCGATGATTCTCTGCAGGGAAATGTCATCAAAAAGGACTTCCCACGAATCCGAGAGCTCTGAATGAGACCTGAAAATTATCCATACAAGAATAAAGAGATCAAGACTCCCAGATAGCATTATTGCTGGCAAGCCCTAGCCACGTAGCGACCTAATGTACTCTTTACATTAGCGAGAAAAATCTAAAGTTTGCCGGATGTAAGATCGCAGATACATACAGCCGATTGCGTTTTTTATTACCGGGTATACAGAGGTGGTTGTGAATGCAACGGTGGAAATATCGATCCATTTCGAGCAATAAGCTGTGTACATACAGCCGTCCCGCTCTGCTAGAAATCGAGGACACGCCAACAAAGTGACATATAGATGTCTTTAATTGCTTGTGGAAGTATTCATCAAGGTCATGAACGGTTCAGCGATGACTCTCGAGGAAGACGAGATTTTTCTGTGTTTGGCTGCTCTATTATGTGAACAGTTTTTGCCCATTCGCGAATGGAGGTTCCAGGATACTGCATGGAGATCTTTTTTTTTCTCTCATTGAATTCAGCAGCAGTGAGGTGTTAGGCAAAAATGCTTCCATTCGGAGTTAACTGCCGACTGCAGCTTGCCAGTCTTGAGAGGACTGGGAGAAAGAGAGCAACGTGTGAAGCCAACCTGCTTTATGTCGGAAGCGACTTCGGTACCACGGGCAAATCATTCTTTGCCCGTTATAGTGATAAACTTGATCGTTGAGTCAAAATCTCTACCCGTTGAGGTAACAATCGAGTTAAGTTTGCCCGTTGAGGCGAACGAAAAACTTGCAATCATATTATTCTGTGGATTTTGATTACCTTGCTTTATTACGATTTGATAGCACCTTTGATGACACGTTGCGTGACGGCTCCAGATTTGGTAAACTCACAAATTCATGCTATTATAACCTCTCATTTTGGCATAAAGGCTAATTTATAACAAGAACACTTGTGGAAATACATATGCTAACGATTCCTGGATCTCTTAAGAGGCCCTGACTGAGAAAGCGTGTCAGACCTTGGAAATGGGGGTCGGCCAAATTCAATGAAACTTGGTGAGGACATTGACCTTGATGAGTTATTACTAAATCCAGTTTTATTTG
>Ga0126343_10001187_pt1 | contig 11783 bp, 6 predicted proteins | sample Cyp2metagenome_FD_92531 | JGI IMG/M metagenome (GOLD analysis project Ga0126343, IMG submission 92531) | Coral microbial communities from Lord Howe Island, Old Settlement Bay, Australia - Cyphastrea 2 metagenome | ecosystem: Host-associated > Invertebrates > Cnidaria > Coral ... | reverse complement strand
TTCTGCCCTCAGATAACAACAGCTCGAATGAACTGACCACCCAAAAAAGACAGAATAGTTTAAAGTTAGTTGAAAAGAAAATTATATTCTGCCCTCAGATAACAACAGCTCGAATGAACTGACTACCCAAAAAAGACAGAATCGGTTAGTTGAAAAGAAATTATATCAATAGGAAACAAAAGATAAATTTTGCTGTGAGATAGCCACAGCTCAATTTGAACGAACTACACCAAAGCATTGTCACTGCAAGCTAAAGGAAGTAAATTTACATGCAGGCCCAATCAAGAATCTGAAGCATCAGGTTTTTCCGATGCAAGTCCATGTCACTGTATCTCCACTCAAAGCTGTTGATACATGAAGGTCCCCTCTCCAGGAAGTCTCTTGCTGCCATGATAACACCAACTCCGCAGCTCCCAGCACCAATCATCTTTGAATCATTCACATTTTGATCTGGCATTCCAAATCGTTCAAAGTGGTTGCAGTTTACCCAAAACTTTGTTTGGAGGGTCGCATGAGTTGGGTACATTTCAATTAGCAATTCCAACAAATCTTTGATTGTTGGAAGGGTTGTAATTGGGGGAACATATCTTAGTCCATCATCAAAGTACATCTCCATCCATACCAAATCGACATAAATCAAACCCCAGTGGTCTGGCATATGGACTGGCACTAATATTTGCTGGAGTGTGTTGAAATTCTTCAACTCAGACGCTGTTCTCGCAATCTGTTTTTTCTTGAAAGTTATGTTGGGTGCTTTCATCCAGTCATACAATTCCGATGGAAAGTACAGTGTATTTTCATTTCCGTTCATTCTTGCTTCTTCTAAGTACTTTCCTATGGAAATGTCTATTACAAAACTGTCAATATACCTTTCCAATGCAAGATCTGCAAATGAAGTAACGTCAATACTTTTCTTTCCAAACTTAAGGATTATATTAGTGGCAGGTTGGTGCCAAAGGGCTTCCTGAATCCTCACTAAATCTGGTGATGAGAGCCTCAACTGGTTGAGCCAATCTGCCTCAGAGCACACCTTGCGTCTAGTATTTGCTATGGTGCAAAACTGCTTCAAAATTGATAATCCTCGTTCGGAGAACTGCCCAATACCCACTATGTTGATACCAGATGGACGGTTTCCCTTTTTCGTTTCATCATCAAGAAGCTTTTCAGCTTCCTTGACAACATTTTCACAAGGGCGCATATTCAGTGTGAACGGATCTGAATTTGTTGTAGCATCATAAACTGGATGAAGACCAGAGGATGGTTTACTTGATATTGGTGGTATTAGATTGAACAGTGCAGCCACCTCAGCTCTTGTGCTGGCTTCATCCATAGACACACGTAGGGCAGCCTGGTTTGATCCAGTACGTCGCAATCCATCAGTGTTAGCAGACCGACAGGAATATTCACTGACAAGTGATTCTGTTGAGATATGACCGATGGTGTCTTCACAAGTCACCTGCACAGGAGCAGTATTTTGAGGGACATCATTCTGTAAGGGAGAAAGTAATTCGGCTTCTACATGTATGTTGGAGACATCTTTGGCAAGACCCTGTGGTGAAGATGTCACACTCTCAATTTTGCAGTCATCAGAGTCCTCATGCACTTCATTCCTGGGCTTTGGTGAACTTTGCCTTTGGCAATTTTGGATCGCACTTGCAGGTACATCGTGTTGTTGGCCATTGCCCAAATTAGCGGGGAACAGTCTCGCAGGAACATCATTTAACAAGTCAGTATTTCCAGGGGGTCTTGGTTTACTAAGATTCTTTAGCAAGTCAGTGTTTTGAGGGAGTCTTGGTGTACAAAGATTCCCCTTTACATCTTCTCTGGAGGATGATTGCTCTGTTTTATTCAGTACATGAATGGCGTATTGGACTTCCCAGTAATCATGATCGTACTCCAGTAGTCTTGATAAGTCTTCATTGCTAACTTGGGTACCGTGATCAGCAGTGTATTTGTACACCAGAAAGTCATTTCCAAACATCTGGTTAAATAAATTACAAACCATCATAATCCAGTTTCTTTTCTCCTTTGTCCAAAATTTCATGTCAATGCTTTTCCAGCCACATCCACGGTAAAAAAACTTCTTCTTGCCTAAATAGGGACACACAATATAAAATCACACTCAGCAAGTAAATTTAGTTACCAAAACTATGACCTTCAGTCAAGCAGTAAACGTGAATCAGCTGCATAATTAGCAACGTAGTGTGGAACATCAACTCAGCATGAAACAAATAATGATTTTCTTCCAACCTTTTATACAATTCTGGCTTAAACAGTCTTACATTTGTTCCAGCTCTGTGTGTGAACTTTTCAAATTCGAATACATTTTGATAAAATAAACATAGAAAGAACCCTCAACACTAACCTGAAGTGATGCATTCACTTGCTTGTTGGAATGAATACCGCAGAGACAAAAGCATGGTGGTATACCAGTGAGTAAGGATTTGGTTCACTGAAAATGAATGGAAGATTCTACTTGCTTGTATATTGCAACAACAACGAGTCTAGTGGGACTATAAGGTACAGCTACTGTACTAAGGATAAACTGACAAGTCAGAGCACAAATACTCATACAAATTAAAACTCTCTACCGCTATGAGAACGTCATATCTACTTTACAAAAGCTGGAGATAAAGCACTAAAATATTAATAGTAAATTTTGTCTATAGGTGTTATCTTTCAAGAATGGAAATTCCTGATTGAAAGTAGGTGTTTAGTTGCCTGTCCAGGCATTCTATTGACACCATAATAAGAAACATGAATCACCCGTTTCCACAGGGGTGAGGTTAGTTGCAAAAAGAAACCTTTTAATAAGTTTGTCATATAGCTGTAAACACCACTATATAGTTTATAAAGCAATTTTACGTAGTTTTAATGACGAACTTTCATTTTTCATTTTTTCTGCATGTTTACATTGTACGCATACTTACAAGATTGGCCTGGTCCAGAACAATCGTGATTTGTGGCCCTGGAATACAACTGCCTGTGTAGCTTGTGGGAGGACTCAAACCCTTGGCCAGAATATTTATATAGGGAACGAAAATGTCGCAACAGCATTGCACTGTGGTCCACGACAAGATGTCCATAGTCCCCTGTGCCAAGGTAATGGCCAAATAATTTCTTTAACAGAAATCCCCACTCTTTGCACTAGAACAAAGAGCACAAATAAATGCAAAGTCATCTTCCAATAGGCTACGACAGTGGTTGAATAGGAACTTTTACATCAATTACTGATTACTACTAACAGTAGTGGTCACAGGGATAGCAGCACTTTCACACAATTACTGTAAGTTGGTAAATGAAGGATCATCAACACAACAAAGGCCAGCAACTCAGTTACAAAAAGAATACAATGTCTTGCAAGTGAAAACAAACCTAGAACCTCTGTGTTACCTGGCATAATCTTGGGTCACGTTTTTTTTGTTGTTGTTGTTTTTTTGTTTTTTTTGCAATGTCTTTTGTCAATGATATATCAGCAGTAGCAGCAATGGTTCTTCACGCCATTAATAACTTATAATTCTAGTTCTACTGGAGCATTTGTATTATTTCCCATACAAAGAAAAACACAATAAATTTGTAACTCCCTTAGTATTTTGTTACCTTAACATCATGGATGTCTATCAACTGTTCCTCATGCTGATTAAATACTTTATCACGTATGGTAAGGGCAAGGTCCCTCCAATCACAACAGACCTAAAATTAATATTAGGTAACATTATTATTCAATCGAGTTCCAGAGCCATGTAAATGGTTCTTTTTACAGAAGGACATGCAGGCATACCTGCAGATCTGAAATATATTACTATTGCTATGATAATAAAAAATAGATGTCTACCTGTACATGTATGTTTAAGTACTTCTCCTACATACATACACACATAAACACGAATATATTCAAGAAGATGAAGAATGCCCTATTCTAAGAATTAACTCCCACTCCCTACTATATACACATGTACATGTTTACAGCTGATCGCAATTTAAAACCTTGTTCGCTAATATAACATCTAAAATCATGGAGGTTCAGGAGTATTCTCAAGTTTCCAGGTAGGCTTTCCCATGCTTTTGTAGTCAAGTATCTATAGGACTGTAGGTCATAGGCAATAGAAGGCCCCTCAGCTGGAAGACTGACAATATTGGTTCCTCATAAAGAATAGGGTAAACGCATTTTTTAAGCAGACTGGATAACTTGAAACATATGGACATTTGAAGAGTACAGTTAGCATGAGCTAGTGCTTATGATTGGCCTTAAAAAAGCTGACATTTCCACCTTAGATAACTTGTGTGTGATCTGATTTTGGTGATGATAAATTCAAGGACTTCTTGATGCTTGATGGGTAACTGAGATCTTAGCAGCATCACATTCCTTTCCCACACTGTGACTACTTCTGAGAACAAATTAAAGGAGGTCTTCAGGCTAACATATTGAAGTTTGTTTAAAATGGCACTCACTGGTCAAAAATCTTAAAAGTGCCTGTAACATACAGGGTAGTACAGCTGCATTTGAAATCTGAACTTCAACTGCTGTTTGTCTCATAAAAATAATAATAATAATACTAACAATAATTAAAACAATAATAATAATAATAATAATAATAATAATAATAATAATAATAACAAGAAGAAGAAGAATAAGTTTACCTTTACAAAAAACTGAACTTGAAGCTCAGCTGCATACGTTGAAAAAGTATCATCACTGGTGTGTTCTTGTAGCATTCCTTTCTTTGATTTTTTCCTCTTTTTCTGCTTTGGTTCATTAACTGGCACGTGGCCTTGCGCTAACTCCATGTACCTTTCATCGGCTTCTCGTTGCTTTAGAGCCCAATACTCTTTCTGGTTCTCCAAAAACAATTTTAACTCTAAAAGGTATAACCAGTGCAGTTTTCACTTTAAGAAATTTGGCTGTCCCAGCAAAAGGTATACTTTACAGGTGCGGGGCAATTTTTGTTTGTACCAAACTAACTTTTCTAAAAAAATTTTTTGAACAATCTGATTTTTACTTCTTTTGCCAAATTGTCTCTTCAGGGGTAGGTACCACCTATGTATCTTCTGATCAGAACCACAAAGTACAAACGACAGTTGTAGACATCTTGAGTACAACTTTCCATATCAAATAGCACAACAAGAAATCATTACAACTGAAAGCCAAATTTTGTTTGCAAGAATAGTACCTTTTGTGTCCTCTAAGTTGACTGTTTCTTGTCCTGAACCAAGATCACGCACAAATGTACCTGTTTTGAGCATCTCATTTATGAACTACAAAAGGTGAAAATAAATAGCTAGTTTTACATTCTATACCAGAACCAATTGAGGATTATAGGACTACATTCGACCCATCAAATTGTACTCTAACCAAGGCAAAGACAAAAGATATTTTTCGCAGTACAAAAATTTATACACTGTAATGATATTATGGTACAATGAAACCTAATTTATTGTCAGTTTCTAAGTAAAAAGTCAAGACCTACCAGAATACGCTCTTCAAAGAAGGTAACATAGCCTAAGATCACTTGTTCTGATGAACCACGGTTTTCCTGGAAGTATTTTTTCACCTTTTCAAGGGGTAGTGACCTTTCGACAATTTCCTCAAAATTTCTCAAAATTGCTCTTTCAGTAGATCCTGTGACAAAACAAATAAAGGTTTACGAGCTGATTTACATTAAGAACAATATTATTTTGCTACAATGAGAATCCTATTTCAAAACAAAATTCCAATAGTCATGCATGCTGGAAATGAGTTATAATTAATTCATGTGGATAGCCAGTGAGGCAAATACATGTTTGTAGCCATGATCACTTATGGCAATAAGCAATAAATATTTTCCTTTTTTGAAAATAGCCATGACTTTTTACTTGCTGCAACTGAATACATCTTGGAAGAATGTCCTGACACTTTTTCAATTTGTAATGTGACAACCAGGTGTACATGTCATTGCTCTTAACTATCAATACAGAGACTGTCAGTGACTGGTAGTTCATCTGACAAGAATGTACAAAATCAAACCTCTAAGATTAATGTACCAGTTACATCTAATGGACTTTCCTGTTTATATTGTATCTTGTTACAAACTATACCTGAGAATGAGGCCACATGTATGTTTGCTCTTTCTATAGATGTTTGCTGTCCTTTTCTTTCTTTAACAGTGACACGAGGAAACCCCCTGCAGTTTTCAGGCCCATAATTAGACAGAGCTTCATTTAACTTGTCAAGGCTTCCAATACGATGGGCAAACAAGCCTAGGGATCCCAAAAGCTGTTCGCAGTTCCTCATTTCACAATGCAGAGAGCACAAATTGACATTACACAAATTTTCCTCAAGAAGAAAGTTGAGGTCATCTCGAAGACCAGAACCTCTGGAAGATAACAAAAAGGGAGGTTGTGCTTGTACTTTTTTAGCCTTTGATTGAGCAATTCATTCGATCTTGTATATCTAAGGCAACAGACCAAAGGGCAAAAATGATGGGTCATTAAGATGGAGCCTATTATTTAAGTATAATACACAAAATTAGCTACTGAATTGAACACTACTAGTTTGCAATAATTATGAGAGTCTTATGTTAATAAATGAATTGAACAGAGCTGATAAAACAGATTAAACCCAAGCAACACATACCATGCTCTCAGACAGTAAAAAAAAATTAACACACAATGTGCATACATGTACCATGCTGCAAATATGGCCCTTGTTAGGGATGTGTAGAATTAAATATACAGGCATGTAGAGCATGCAGGTACCTCAAAAGTTAACACATCCTCAGAGTCTGCTTATTTTAAACTTAAGTAGCTTGTCATGGAAACTGTAATTTTGAAGGATCTTCAGGATACAGAATTTGGCTGTAACAAGAATGCCATCTGGAATCTAAGCTTCGGGAATGTACAAAATTATAACAAGTTTTAAAAGTTGGACATATTTTGGCATGCCATAGAACAGTGATGGTTTTCACCTTGAGATATTAAATGTTACTTTTTGTTATGTTATGTTTTGTCATGGCCAGAAATACATAGAGGATATTACACGGTGGAGAGAAGATATGAATTTTATGTTCGAGTGGCAAGAACAATAAAACACTCTCCTCCATATAATAAAATAAAATATTTGGGATTATCTCATACAAAGAACTTTCGTAGATATGTATAGCTAGGCCCAGCTACATATGTACACTGTATATACTGTAGTCATAGAACATTGATCCATCTATACACATGTGTATAATAATAAGTTAAATTATAAGTGCTCGAATTTGGTCAATTCAGGGCCTTTCATTTATGTGGGTGAGGTGAACTTTTAATAATTATTGTGCTTTTAGTTACCTTCCTATGTTAGCTTTTGATCTTATGCAATCTACACATGCCTCATCAGGATCAGCTCCATGTGATGTACAAGCCTTTAATAAATAAACAGCAAAAGATTTAAACACCAGACAATTTTACAATTATACAAAGCTAGATTTATTCAGATAACTGATCTGAATTGTGAGAGATATCATTTACCCTAATAGCATCGCAATAGGCACAGCATTCAACATTGTAGCCTTTTCCACCAAGAGTGAAGTCCTCATCATCTTTCTTATTCAGAAGAAGCAAGAGGGCTTTGTAGTCCAGAGTTACTGTCAAAAAAAATAGGTACTTAAGGTTTTAGGGACACTTGTACTGATAGCAAAGTGTAATAGGCCTCAGCTCATTTAACACCTCCCACACACCATACATGTACATAAACATGCATACAGTGTTCACCAGTCTGACCAAAGGGGAGCTTGGAACAGAAGGTCCAGGTTCATTTTGTTCGCATTAAGATACTGTACACATCTAACAGAGTAATCAAAGAATTTTGTAAATACCTGTGAACTTGATTTTGTACTTTTTGCCATCCACTACAATACCATGTTTTTTAATGCAGTTCTTCTGGGAGTTTAGATTTCTCAGGAGCTGCTTTAAATTGTCTCTAATTCGGAAGTAGAAAAATACATAACAAGTGTACTAAACAACTAGGTTGTCTGTAATGCAAATGCTCACAATACACAGTCATTAACATTCACTTTAAATAAAAAAAACTTAGAATGTCGGCATGCAGAAGGCTGATGGGAAACCATATTTACTCAAGAAGTGTCCTCCTCCCAAATAAACGCTACATCAAACAGTCTACGACATTTAACAAGTGCTACAGGGATTTCAACATGCAAGTTTTCAAATGCAGCAAATGACTACAATACAGACCTAGAAGGGTTTATTTGCAAATTTACGTGGGACTGACAAGGACCCGGGCCACTTAATTCCAAATGGAGATTAACACAGTGATTGCAAAGTTGAAAAGGTAATTTAAACTCACTTTCTTTATTTCAAATAAGCATTATGACGTGTATGTACTGACCTTTTCTCTTTACAGTTTGCTATAGCAAGTGGATAGATGGACAGTGCACTTTCTGAACTCTTGTTTGCAAAGCCAATGGGAGCTACACCAACAGCTACCTGATCTCTGCCTTTTAAACAAAAATATATGATAAATATTCCTCCTTAAAAAAAACCTTCTTAGAATCATTAATTCTATCAATTCAGTGCCTTTAAAAGAACCTGGCACAGATATATTCTGTATGCATAATCTAAACAATGACCATTTGAGCCATCAATATCCAGCTCAAAAGCACTGTGGATTACAAATGTCTGAGGTCTGACTTTCTCAAATAGAGGTCGACAGGCCATTACTGCATTTATTTGAATAGCTGCCCATGATAAAAGTTCAACCAAAATATATAAAAATCAAGTGAGAAATGTGAACCTGACTGACAGTTTCTCAGATTTTTGATCCAGTCCATGGACTTCTACATTCATTAAATATGCTTTGTTCCTGTTAGCTTTTGCACTGGTTGTCCTTTGTTGTCATTCTCCACACAAATTACTGTCATTAATGTGTGACCAATAAGTGCCCAACCTCAAGGTCCCAAGACCTGGGCAGTAATTCCAATAAAAGCTGCATGGCAATCAAAGGCAAAAATTCATATTTTCTTAAACTTTGGAATTCAAGGCCAAACGATTGTTTTGATAACATTGAATTAACCTGCCAAGTTTTGTCACAATGGACAAAGACCAAAACAACTTGTACACACCTCCAAGAGGACGGCCATCAAGCTTAATATTGAATTCCATATCCTCTGCGTCATTTGAGAAGAGGCGCTGTTCTCGGATGGCCCACACCAGCACTGCACTGAGGTCTACATCACATGCATCAAAATCAGCATTCATCTTGTCAATCTTTAATGTTTTCCTCACGACAGAGAAGATAAGCTTCTTGATAGCTTTGATCTCATTTTTCGTAAGCAGCACAGGTGTATCATCAGATTTCTAGACCAGATGGATACAATAATTATTTAAAAAAATGAATGTGTTAACAGAGAGCTTTCACGCGTAGTACTACCTTATAAACATGTACATGTATATGAGAACTGATCTGTAACAATATCTAATTAAAATTTCAAAAAAGGGATAAAAATAATGCAAGCTTAGGCGTGATCATTCACAATCATCAAACCTTGCTCAGCAATTTATATCATTACATTAAGTTGATTTAAGAAAAGACAACTAAAATAAAGTAAGAAATGTATACTCACTCCACTCCTCCCAAGCTGCGTCAGATTTAGCAATGTCTGCCACGCCGAGTCAGGAAGCCTTGACTGAAGCTTAAAAAACAAAAGCGCCCAATCTGAAACTCTCATCGATTTCATAATTCGCCCATAGGTCGACGATGATAAGAGATCGGATAAACCTTTCTTGGGACCCTTGGCATCCAAGACCATATCCACGACCTCGGAAATTGTATCCCTCACTTGCCCTTTCTCGTTTTCATTTCCGAAGATAAACGCGTTGCCCAACACAGAAGATACTGACTCACGATACTTCTCACTGACGTCGTTGAGGGAAGCCATCACCTGACTGCACTGCTTTGCTATTTGCCTCTTTTTTGTAGTCGATCCGAGTGGACTGCTTTTAATTTCTTCGATTGAACTGCTGCTTGTTGATGGGGATGTCGGCGATGAAGTCAGCGAGGAACAAGACGATTTCCTAGACTCTGGAGAAGATACTGATGGCGAGATGGAATCACTCAGAGTGTTTTCTTGTACTTGAGACGGAAGATTTTTTATCTCGTCTTGGAGTGCGTTCATCTTAGCCGTGAGCGACTCGATTTGGATATTGCTTTCGAGTTGATCAAGGTGAACCATTTTCCCGCCAGAATCAACTTTGCTCGGCGGCGTCAATGGCTCCAAATCAAGGGTGATAGAATTTATAATTCTTGCGACTGACTGGAAGGAGGCTGAACTGATCAAACCATCTGCTGGAATTTCCCTCTGTCTTAACAGACCAGCACATAGGCCAAAAGAAGAAGCTACGCATAAATTTCTTGGCTGTCTGTTCCATCTACATAAATTGGCGGGCTCAATTTCCCGGGAAGCGATTACTTTGACTTCATCGGGAAAAATCTTGAACACACCGTTCTTTAAAAAGTCAACCGGTCTCGTTCCCCCACATAGTTCTTTCGTCAAAACATACCAATTCTTGTGAGGGTCAAGGAATGCGCTTGTGACCCGTGCAAGACGCGAAGAGCTGAACTCCGATGGCGCTGGAGGAGATTGTTCTTGCTCCATGCCGGTGCCATGAATGATGTCGAAATAAAATACATGATTGTTTTGAAAATCAAATTTCCCACCTGAGTAAAATATTACCACAGTAGTCAACATTTAACTTTTTGATTTCGCTACAGTACCTTCGTGTTAATGGCGACGTACAACAACGGCAATCTTGTTCCCAGGCTCTCTCTATTCGCTAATAGATAGAAGAGAGCGCCTGGGAATGATGTTGCAACAATAGTAACTACGTCAACAACTACGTCACCTTCCACATCTATCGTGCGTTACGTTGAGCGTGACATAGCAGAGTAAACATGACGTTACGTTAAACGGCAAACGACAAAAAAATGAAGCTTTTGCCGTCAGTCTTCGGCTGTCTGTTAACCCTAGTGAAAATAGTTTTGTTTTCGGTTAATAGCAGTAGACATTTGTCTATTTTTGTGTTATTTATTTAAGGATCACAAGAAGAGAATAAAAAATCAGAGGTAAACTTTGCCGTCTACCGTCTTCAGTGCAAGTCATGCTTAAACTGAACAACGTCGCGTGCAATTGGTATCGCGTTGCAATCCTTTATTTTTCACTTTGATTTAAAAAATGCTGGAATGTTGCTTCTTGAAAATGTATCGCATATATACAATCGTGCCAACTGATAAGAAATATATCCTTCGTACAGTACAGACCACGACAGAAATGACCGGACATTGCTCAGATCGTTCTGAAAGAGTTGAATTTTGTTCGCTTGATTTATAAAAAGCTTTCGCTTTTTGAAAAAGCACCAAACGTCAGTCTTCGCTTTCCACGCACATTCGCGAGGCTTTTTCCTCCATCCTCGCACAGCTGGTCATCTAGTGAGATCTGCTTTATTGACTAATCAAAGAAACTAATTAGTCGGAAAGCACCGCTTCACTGAACTGTTAAAAGACATCTTATGTCATGTAATTACAAAGTTTGAAGGGTCACAGATCATCTCCGGAATCCTGTGGTGATTTTTTTTCTTCTATAAAGCTCGTTGCCGGGGTGAAAAGTAAAGTTCTAGCGAGAAACATTTCAAAGATTGGCAAAATTTAAAATTTTCTGTTGTTTGATTCCCTTCTCCTTCAACTGAAAGAGTGGACATTGAAATGTTGTCAACTGACTGCTGTTGGAACAAAGATAATCATCAGTACT
>Ga0126343_10001186_pt1 | contig 11785 bp, 6 predicted proteins | sample Cyp2metagenome_FD_92531 | JGI IMG/M metagenome (GOLD analysis project Ga0126343, IMG submission 92531) | Coral microbial communities from Lord Howe Island, Old Settlement Bay, Australia - Cyphastrea 2 metagenome | ecosystem: Host-associated > Invertebrates > Cnidaria > Coral ... | reverse complement strand
TTACCAATTAAACTACTCAGCCAGTAATTGCCTGATCGATTGCTTCGTGTTTGCTATATCCAATGGCCAACTCTAACTATGCTTAACATTGCACCGTGTGTATCATGATCGAAAATTTACAAAGTGGCCATAATTCTTCCAGATGTTTTCACTTTTTCCGAGAACGTCCTCAGGCAAGTTAAATAACTACACGACATTCCTGAATCTGTTTTTATTCTTATGATTATCACAAAAAATCCTCGAACTTCCAAGGGTGAAATGCCTCACCTCTTCAAGGTCGAGAAAGCCTAATAATATTAATAATAAATTAACTCATCGCAAGCCTCTGTACAAACATTCCATGGACTAATTTACAGTGTTGCGGCAATGAGAACAATTAGGAAGAAACAACTACGCGAATATTCCCAAGGGGAAAGACCCGCAAAATGCTAAGATTACAAACACTTTTAATGATCACTTGTATGATAATATACTTTCCCAATACGTGGCTTGTACCACAATAGCAAGTTCTCGCTGGGCAGACAAATAAAATAACCGAAAATATCGGCATATTAAAAAACGTTTTACTTTAACTTTTGTTGACACTTAATGGTGGTACGGCTTGCGTAGTGGACCTATTAGCCGGATCTGAACTCTTGGGGCTTGGAGATTCACTAGGCTGGTCCGGAACTATATTTTTGGCTTCTTTCTCTGGTCGTCCAGAGATCTTGACTTTGTTAGTAGGCATAGAACCCGGCATTCGTGGAGGGCCACGCGGCCTGTTTGGCCTGTTCCTTGTTGACGTAGGCAGGGGCGGAATGCGAACGAGGCTACTACTCTTGTTAGCAGCGCCTTTACCATCCTGCTTTATTGCGATGTTTTTGTCTTTGCTGCTTTCTTCTGGCTTTGAGTCTAATTTGGTTGTCTTTGACGTCTTGTTTGGTTGTTCAGAACTGGTTTTTCTGTTTCTTGGGTTAGCTTCTATATTGTGAGATTTACTTTCTTCTTTCTTCTCTTGCGGTTTCTGGTTTTCTCTTGGTACTTGTCCTTTCACGGTTGGTTTGTCTTCTTGTAAGCCGATGACAGCTTTTACTTGAAGATCAGCTTGAATGTTCATTGGCAAGACCCGCTGCTGTTGTTGCTGTTGTTGTCCCTGTTGCGCAAAGAACATTCTGGTCTGTTCTAACATCTTGTGATGTTGTTCTATCTTGAAGGCAGCCGCCATTGGGTCCTGATGTGGCAAGGATTGGGGCGGCATTGGTGGTCTGTTTGACACGACTTGTTTTGTAGGCACCATTTGCGGTGGTGGTACCGTTTGCCCATGAGGTCCACGCGGGGCTTGCATTTGAGGCACTCCATGCATTAAGGATGTCATTGGGCGCTGGATTGGAGCGGGAAATCGCTGTGTACTTGCTGCACTGGGTTGTGTTCCACCAACTCCAACTGCGCTAAGGCCTGGTGCACGCATAAGTTGTCTTGGCATCGTTGCCGCCATGACAGCGGGATTTGGTAATATGGTGGCTGCAGCGCCAGGTAACGGATTTACACTTTGCTGTTGCTGCTGTCCTTGAGCTCTAATCTGAAGATTGTGCTGAATACTCACTGGCTGCTGCTGAAACGGAGTGAACTGCTGAGGCTGTACACCTTGAGGTTGCTGTTGCACTTGAAACTGACCTAATGCAGCATGCTTAGGAAACGTTCCAACAGCACCAGGAAAGGGGACACCTGGATCAACAGGTGACATGGACACTGGTCTGCCTGAAATAAGGGAAGTTGATACTGGGGGACTCTGAGATGATCCTCCAAGTTCTGGAGGGCTGGGCCGGATAGTCATCAAGTTTGGATTTCGGGCAAATGCTGATGACGCCATAGGACCAATGGCTGTGTTGCTGGACGGCACAGAACCAGGAGTAGATCTCTTTGGAGGTTCAAAAGGCTTGGCATTAACATGTTTCACCAATTCGGACTGGCGGGTAAAATCTGCAATTTGTTCCGATGTTTTCTTCATCTGCATATCTTGTGAAACGTCGTACGTGCCTTGCTTCTGCTGGAAAGGGTAAGTTCCTTGGAATGGTTGGTGTGTTGATTGGGCGGTTGCAAAACCACCCTGTCGTGGTACATTCTCTCCCACGATTCCAGACTGGGCCCCCAAAACATGTCTCTGGGTGGCCTGTGGGTGCTGGGTCGGATTAAGAAGTGGTGGTCCTCCTCTTAGTGTTTTAGGGTCAAACGGCATGTACATGGTCTGTGTCCCTTGGGGGTTCACAGTCTGTGGAAAGACTGATCCACTTGCAGTCTTTGGTTGCTGACCCTGAATTCCCATCAACGATGTTGTCTGGGTCCTTGGTGCAGAGGTCACAAACGACTGGGTTGTTGTGGAAGGCAACAGAGCAATGGACACGAAAGGTTGAGATCCCTGGAAATTCCCTGCTGAGTAGACACCACCAGCCAGGAATGGCGACTGGTACACATCTTGAGCAGCTTGGGACAGGGGTGAAGATGATGACCGCGCCTGGTTTACTTGCTGAACGTGGGTAAGGGGAAAGGTTGGCGTAACCTGTGGATTGTTTTGTTGAAGCTGTTGAAGCTGTTGCTGTGGCAGGTACGTTTGTCTCTGCTGCATATCCACAAAGTGGCCGACAAAAGGAAATGCAAAACGTGGGATTGCTTGCTGATGAAGCAAGTGGTCCTGAGTTAACAACGGCTGGTTTAAAGGGACAGTGTTCAACTCAGTTTGACGGTTCTCCTCTGTTGGTTGAGAAACAATAGATGACGACTGTTGAGGTTTAACAGGCTGCTGTTGTTGCTGCTGGGGCTTCACTTTACAAACATTTTGCTGCTCCCCCGATCCAGTTTTCTTGGGAAAGTTTATACCATCAGGAGGTTTGGAATCGACCTTAACAGAATTGCTTTCCAATTCACTTTGGGATTTAGATACAACAACTTGATCATCACTCAGCCTTGACTCTGTAGACTCCACAACTGACATGCCAACAATCGATGAACTAACACTCGAAGATGTGCGCAAGGTCTCCTCCCAAGCAGCCGCCGGATTGCTTGCACGTCCAATATCAAGCCCACCTTCCCAAAGTTTCCTTGACGCTTCCATCTTCTTTGTCATTTCAAAAATAGCTGGTGATACTGGAGATGGCTCCCGGTCTGGTCTGTCAGCAGTTGGTCTTTCACGAATATCCACTGAGAGAGTTCCTGCGGTGAATAGGTTGTCCGTGTCATCGTTTCTCTCGACAGAATCTACGTTCAGATCAGGTTCGGAGTCCTTTCTGCTTGATTCACTTTCAGAGTCATCTTTTGCATCTTGCTCCTAGAGCAAAAACGAAATCGATTAACTGCATATCAAATATAGCCTCGATTCCACTTAACTACAGGGTCACCACAGTCGACCATCGTTGTTGTAGTGTTCACAGTTATGTAAAGGTACAAATGTGTTGCTCACGTTTTGAAACTGACAGTTATCAGCTGTAAAGCAGTTCAAGTTTACGTTGCACTTGCCGGATTCTTCATATGGGAACGTCTAGACAAAAATCCAAGGAGCCAAAAGTGTGCTTTTCAATTTCTTTACAAAATGCTTTTAAGGACATTACCAACTGATGGTAACACACACTTCCACCCTAGTCCGTTAAATGCCTGCTACGCAAAAATAATATCCGTTGCTACTTGTACGTACTGTATCTAACACAAAACATTTAACAGTGTTTTTAGCTTAAGAAATACATCATTCGACCAACCTCGCTTTCCTTCACATCATCTTTTTCTTCACTTCCTTCATCCAAAGCATTTGTTACCATGTCTCCAGCGGCTGTAGTGTCATATCCCTCAGATTCTTGTACCTCTTTAGAAGCCTCTATATCTTCCAGGATTTCATCTTCGGTTGAAGCTGACTGTTGCAGACTGCTGGACGATGTGACCGTCTTTCCTTTCACTGCAATATCCTGAAATAAAGAAAATAAATAGTCTTATTAAACTTGGTTAATACTTTACATTTCTGATAGTTCGTGTGCTGGACTCAAGCAGAGAGAGAACAAAGAGCCTCTCTTACCCCTGACCCTTTAGATGGCTTCTGAGACACTACATTGTCACGGCTGCTCTTTCTTGCCCTGGAACCACTTGACTGTTCTCTTTTTGTTTCATCTGAGCTTGAAGTAACTTTTCGCTTGCCAGTTCGGTCGAACCTTGGTGGCTTTTCACGCTGAGGCTTTGGCTGAGATCTTTTCTCTGAGGAATCAGTAGTCTTTCCACCTTTCTCCGATGTTTGGTCTCTACTTTCTACTTTTGGTTTCGTTTTAGGAACAATCTGCACGGGTTCCTCGTTGTCTTCTGGTTCTTCTGGAGGTGCCAGTAAAGCAATTTCCTTCGTCATGGCAATATAGTCATCATCTACACTTATGTCTTCAATCAAAGAGGCAGCAGAAGAGATAACTGTTCCCTGATGCGAGTAAAAACAAAACATTGCCAGTTAGGTCATCATCTGCTGGCTTCTGTACAGAATGAACTACTAACCGCGTACCTGTACAAATTAAACTCACTAGAGGCAATCAACAGTCAATGTTATGCAAATGCCTTACAAATTGTGGTTTAAGGATGTGCTTTGTTATGGTTTGCAGATTACCACCGAGATTGCAACTTTCCATGCCTGTAATAACGACAAAAATGCGCGACAAAAACGTAAATAACAAGACTTCACAAACAAACCAACAGGGCAAGCATTAGCAGTGCTAGTCAAAGTACAGATTCCCCTCTCTGGTATGCACACATTTCTTCCAAGTTAGTTGGGAGAATACGTATCTTGAAAAAATTCCCTTAGCTTATCATACTGGATAAAGCTTCGTTAAGCCTTTGTTACGAAAATCGTTTTAAAATTTTGTACAAATTTTACATGTGCCAACACTCAATTGGCACGTTCTTGCTACATCACTGTCTGGTGTACATTGTCAGAGGTGTCCCACTTACTGTAGCATTCTCAAGTCCTTGGCCCTTCAAAACAAGTGTACACAACAAACAATTAGACTCACCGGTTGGACAGGTCGTGTGGAGGATGGCTTACCACTTCCAACTGCAAGAGGATCAGGAATGGAAGCTGTCACCACAGGAATCACACTTGGTGGTTTGGCAGGGGTAACAATGAGAGGTTTGTCCCATGCATTAAAGACTGGAGGTGGTGGAGGCGACACTGGTCTTTCAACAGTAACTGGGCTGTTACGCTTGGTGGAATTGGCACTGGACGGATTGCTGTTGGATCCTGTGATAGTAGGTCCAATGCCTGCCTCTGAAATAGCACTCGATGTCACTTTTCCAATTACTCCAGGCACTTTACCCTGAGTGTTGGCCTGTGGCATATGCTGCTTACTGAACCTTGGAGGCTTTGATGATTGATTCTTTTTATTTCCAATTTGATTACTGCGTTGCCTGTTTTGTTCATCCATCTTTTTCTTTCTTTCTTCTTCTTCACGCTGCCTGTCTTTGTTCTCTTTTTGAGTTCGACGAGATGTTACTTCAACAAAGCCACTGAGAGTTGAAGAAATGTCCGAGTCATCATCAGTCATGTCATCAATGCAAATAACTCCAGCAATGTTATGCAAGTCAAACTGTTGAATGTCAGTCTTCCTTACAGGAGCTTCTTGTTTTCTTGGCAATTTGTTCTCAGCCACCCCAGTGTTGATACTATCCAGTCCAGTACTGTAAACATGCCCTTGCATGTCTAATCTCCGGTTTCCATCCTTGCTAAAACCATTTCTAGCAGCAGACAAAGGTGCCCGAAGTTCCCCACTCACAGATTTGGAACCTTCAACCTTTGCCTGCTGCCTTTCCACTAAAAAAGGCTCTCGTCTAGATGATGTGTTGCGTGTCCCACCAGGTTCTCTGTTCTTGTCTTTCCTTGTCCTGTCTGCTGAGGAACGCGAAGCAGGAAAACCTCTCCGTGGAGCAGACTCTCGTCGACCTGCTGGCTTATCACTTCTTAAGGACGAACTTTCCTTCTGGGTATCACCAAGTTCTTCATCCCAGTCCTCTGTAACTGGTATATCAGGTCCTTCAGGTGATTCTTTTGGAGGTTGCTCTCTTCTACCTCTTCCTCTCCCCCTGCCTCTGCCAGGACCACTTTCTCTTCCCTCGCCAGGTCGTAACCCATGAGGAAGGCCTCTACCCATGTTCGCACGTTCCCTTTCCTGTTGTTTTTGGAAGCGGGGAGGCCTTTCTACTTCTCTTCTACTTCTACCAAACCCACCAACACCTCGCCCTCCAGCACGCGTTGACACCTTTCCACGAATAGGAGATCTGGTAGAACGTAAAGTAGGTCTCAATTTATCAACAGTCATGCCACTCTCCTTTCCCCTCTTTGTATCATTCTCCTTTTCGACATCACTGGACCTCTCGTCCCTTCTTTCTTCAGATGCAGAGGTAGCAGTTGTGTAACTGCTCGAGTCACTCTCATACTCATCCTCTGAAAGTTCTTCATCTGTCGATTTTGAACGTCTGTAGTTATTTCCAAATCGTCCGCTTCCAACAGGCTGATTTGATCTGCCTCCACGCATCCCTGCACGTACAGGTGGCTTGCCAAAACGGCCACGAGTTGAACGGTAACCGCCTCTTTGGTTCCTCTCATCTCTCTGCCTTGAAGGTTGCTGATCACTATCCTTTTCATTGTTCCTCTTCTTCCTATCATCCTGAAAGGAACGCTTGTTTCCAGAGTCCCTGTTATCTTGTTGAAAGTGTTGGGGTTTCTGTTCCTTTTCCCGACCTCTATCCCGCCCTGAAGATCTTTGGTTGGTTTGGTCTCTGTTGTAATTTCGTGTAGAGCGCTTCTCATCATAGTCCCAATCACGATCTCTGCCACTCTCCTGAGGTGTTCGCCTCTTATCAGTGAATTTTCTTCCTCCAGGTCGTTTGTCCTGATTGACTGCACTTCTAGAGTCCTGTGAATATTGACCAGGCTTTCCAAAGCCACCACGTCCCTTTGGTTTCAAATCATTAGCTTCTCTATAGCTTTCCGCTTTCTTTCTTGCATCATCGCCTATTTTTGATTTTTCAGCATCCCTGTCAGGTACTTTTGAAGAAAAGTTTTTGTCTTCCCCAACTTTGCTTCCGTGCATCAAAGAATCCCCTTGGTCTTTTTTCTTCTCCTCAGGAAAAGGCTTTTCTTCTCTCTTTAGAGGCTCCTTATCATCTTTTACAGCCTGGGAAGAACTACTTTCTACAACCTTTTCATGCTTAATTGTGATGGCATCACCATGAACGTACTTAGCTTTAGTATTCTCATTAGGAACTATATTAGTGTTCTCTTTTGCCACCACATTTTCCTTGTCCTCTTCTTTCTCTTTCGGCTCATCCTTGATAGTTTTCACAGGTGGTGAAGGTCTTGGTTCTCGTGCTCTAGTTGGTTTGCTCTCCTTGAAATCTCTACTATCTCTGGCTCCTCTCTCTCCTCTTCCGCGACCTCGATAACTAGTAGTATTACCACCAATACCACGGCCATGGCCTCGTACAGGGAAACTTACCCTACCATGACTATGGGATTCTGAAAACCGTTCACGCTTTGTTTCACCGCGACCAGCAAATCTTCCCCTTCTCTCAGGGAATTGTCCTCCATCTTCATTATCATCACGCTTTCGTTTCCCTAGATCTTTGAAATCTTCACTGCGTCTGTTATCCTGCAGTCTCGTATCTCGTTTCGAACTACGTCTTTCTTCTCGTCTATCCCTAGCCTGGTCTCTTTTATCAGGAATTGGCTTTGAAGTACTATCAGGACTGTCTTTCCTCTCTCTTTTTTCATGTACCCTCTCCTTGGAAGCCACATTTTCTTTGTTTGATTCAGAAAGTCGTGGCTTGTCAGATTCACTTTGTTTTCTTTGCCTTGTATCACCCGACCTGACACTTTTGGCCTCGTCAAACACTGGCATGTCCTGATCATCTGGCTTCCTCTCCACTATGTTGCTGTTTGGTCCACTAGTTTCAACAGAACTCTCTTTTGCTTGCTCCTCAGTTTTGCCTGCCTTGACAGGCTTATCAGGTGGACCAGTGGGTGTTCGCTTTTCACTTTCTCTGCTTGGCTCACCACTGCCACTTTCAAGCGACTTGATACTCGCTATATCATCTCCAGCTGTGCTACTACTATCAGAGCGTTTCATTATTCTCCTGACAGGTTGATCAGGCTTATAGGGTTGCGAAGGTGAAACAGGACCTGGAACAAGACAGGAAATTATCATACATGGCCTCCCATTTCGTGAATTAACATCTTGTTTGATACAAAAACCTGTTTCTGTCAAGTTGTAGTTTACATTCACTTTAAACTTTTACAGTTGTACTTTTCCTTAACTGTAAGGTTAACAGTGAACAAGCATCAAACAAAAGGTAAAACCAGTCCACCAGATACATGCATCTTGACCACCAGTCTATGCAAACACTATTCATATACATTGTTTTTGAATGCTTGTAAATCTGCTTAAGTAGATACTATAAAACCTTGAACTTAGAACTGCCAAGTTAAAAAAAAACTAGGGAAAAGTGTTTAGGAAAGACACTGTTACAAGCTGAGGGGTGATCACATTTTCATGAATGCAATTCTCAACCTCATTAATAATGCACCAAACAAATATCATGACCATGACGGTGTTCGAATATCTGATCTTAAATGCCATAGATTTTATCAATTTGATTTCTCCATATTCTCCTTTAAACACTCAAGATAGTGTTTGACTTTATTTCCAAACACCTTGAAGTTCATCAAAATACCCTGCTACGTGTCACATTTTCAACTAGCTTCTCAGCATAAAAGTGGTTGACCAGTGTCTCAAGTGTTCGATATATTACATCAAGCACGGTGACATAATCCTGATATGTGCACTGTACAATCATTCATTGAAAAATAATTTTCACCCACCTGAATCGGCCATTGGATAATGACTGGTAATTGATAGTGGTCCCTCTGGGAACTCTCTAAGTTGTGGAGATCTAGCCAGCTGCTGCTGTTGCTGGTGGTGTTGCTGGTGATATGGATACTGCTGTGAATATGGTTGTTGCTGCTGATAATGCTGTTGCTGCTGGAAGTGTTGCTGCTGTTGCTGCCTAAGCTGCTGCTGCTGCTGGAAACGAGGTGGAATGTCTCTTGGTGGGTGGTGATGAGGTCGTGAACCCCTTGATGCACTGGATCTAGAAGCATCACTGGATTCACTATCATTTCTCTGTCTATTAACATGTTCTGGAAGCTCATTTCGAATTAAGGCACCATCCTGTTGGTTCACTGTCAAGTTCTGCAGTTCAGAGTCTCTACTAGGACTTTCTGACATCCCTTGCTCATTTGAAGTGTCTTTATTATGAGTATCTTTTTCAATAAAATCCAGTTCTTCTGCCCAAGCATCATCTCCTTCCTTTGCACTCTCCCTTCTCACCCTTTTTAATTCTAGTTCCTTAAGTTTGGCTGTTGCAGCTGCCTTCTGCTCTGCTTGTCTCCTTAATTCCTCTTCCTCTCGCCTTTTCCTAGCCCTCTCTACTGCAGCACGCATTTCCTCTTGCTGCTTTACTCTGCGTTTCTGCCATTCATTCACAACTGGTTCTTCTGACTTTGGTACTGGTTGTCCTTGATCAGAACTAACTGGGGTAGGAGGGTGAACTGGTTGTCCTCCTCTCTGCTGCACAGACAGATGTTGAGGGTAGGGCATTGGCCACCCTGGAGCAGGAGGAGAGCCTCTGCTTTCAAAAGGCCTTGCCCCAGGAGCTTGAGGAACTTGTCTGTTGTCAGAATAAGGATGGGGCTGCCCTGATGATTCAGTCCAGGCTGATCGTGCTGGAGGTGGTGCCACCTCTTTACCCTGTTACAAAGAGAAGTGATTACAATGCTCTATCACTTATTTGAACTGCAAGGGAAAGCACCTTAGGCATTTACTTTTGCCTCTGAATGTGCATGAATATGGAGGTTAGGGTTGCTAAACATTTCAAGAATGACTTTGATGACCTAGTAAGAATCCTGTCTAAGTACCCATACTTCATTCAAGCATAAATGTAAAGGTTTATTTCATTGAATTCATCAGTATCTATACAACACAATGTCAGACACACTAATGCGAGACTTCACATTGAACGAGTGACAGCAAACTGTTTGTTTGTTTATTTGAAAAGGAAAATGACATCACTTACAGTTCTGTTTTCACTGCTTTGCCATCTTGTCTCTGGTTCACCACTTGGAGTTTCTCTTTCAGGTTTTGTAGATGCTTCAGTAGAAGGCTTTTCATCGTCATCAAAGTCTTCAAAGTCCAGCTTTGCAGCGTAATCAACTTCATCCTGCGCACCAGCCCATCCGCCCTCCTCTTCTTCATCGTTATCTGCCATTGCTTGTATGTCTTCTGGTTTGAGGATTACTGGCCTTCCATACCCTTCACCACGACCCTTATCTGCAATCTTGCTCACATGCATGGGTCCTGGACCACTTGGTCTGTGTCCTGGACCTCTGCGACAATTAATATACTGCAGTTGTAATCTGATGCCACCTCAAACCTTCTAACAGGATTGGGTGATTCAAGAAAATATCCATACCCAACCATGGAAAGCTCCCATATTTAAGCTCCCCTTACCTTTGGAATTTCCAAAATGCTTGATTCCCCATAGCTTCCAAAATACGAAATCAATAACCCCTCAATGCCCCCTGCTCCATCTCTTTCAGAATTCTGTTTTTTACTTCTGCCCTGTGGAATTCCTATAGACTCACTACAACTTCTAGCCATAAAGATTTTTCTACAAGGCTTGAACTTGTGACAGATATGATAGCATGCATTTGTGACTAAATGTCGCACAACTAAAACTTCCTTGTCTTCAGCTGCACTTTCCAACAAGTTTTCGATTGATCAGTGAAGCAGTATCAATTTCAATTGTTTTGTGTTTTAATTACTATGAAAATATAAACATGCTCGGGCAAAGCCTGCTTAATGATCCCGCGACATTACCGATGATATTCACTCCATCAGAAACAGTTAGAGTGGTTTCTTTATGAATATGCATTGCCGGCACATATTTTGCAGTGGCTTGCAAATAAAGTGCTTGATGTACATGTGGGTTTCCTCTGTGAGGGAACACAAATACATGTCTGATCGATGTATGCCTTGTTTTCTGCTATTATTGGTCATCAGCAGTGTAGTCAGTTCATTCAGGAGTTCACAATTTTGTCTGTCCTTTTCTGAACCCACCCTGCAAGTATCCCATGCCTTTGGAATTCAAGTTCAAAGAACCACCCTTACCCTAAGATTTCGAAAAAGTGATCTGTGTAAGACACTTTATTGAATTGTCTATGTAATTAGCTAGAAGCTAATGGGGGAGACTGTACTGTAAAATTGTAAAATTGTTAAAACATGCATCCATTCTTGCTTCAACACACCCTTAAAGGAATGTTGGAGAACCTATAACAGCCTTCTCCCTATTAAAGGGAGCAATAAATAATACATATTCAAGAATCAGAAGAGATAATCAAGCTCCTTCAATAACCAACATACAGTGTAACTTGTAAACCAGTTAACAGAAATCAGGCAAGCTTACTGACAGTATTTTTAAATGTACAAGCACAAGGGTGCTGGTGGAATTAGCCCATTTGGATCCACTTACCCAAATGAATATGGAATGCACATCTTGTACGCAATCTGACCACTGAAAGCATAATTTGTATTCACAAACAAATTACATTGAAAGTGACAAAATTTGATACAAACCTTGAGTAGTGATCCACAGGATGTCCATGAGAATGCCGGCCTGGTCCATTGCCATGGTGATGAGAAGGATAGCTGTGTCCAATGTTCTTTCCATGTGTACC
>Ga0126343_10001185_pt1 | contig 11789 bp, 8 predicted proteins | sample Cyp2metagenome_FD_92531 | JGI IMG/M metagenome (GOLD analysis project Ga0126343, IMG submission 92531) | Coral microbial communities from Lord Howe Island, Old Settlement Bay, Australia - Cyphastrea 2 metagenome | ecosystem: Host-associated > Invertebrates > Cnidaria > Coral ... | reverse complement strand
TTTCTGATTGGTTAAAACCACACGCATAATTCACCATAAACAGCTGCTGTTGACCAAGAATTCTGTCATATTGAACCGATGACGTCAAAAGTGCAGTCCGCTGCAGATTATTGAACCATTGACATAAAAATGACGTCAAAAGGGCAGCCCGCTGCAGATTAACCTGGGCAAAAGGCTATGTCATTCAACAAAGAGAGAAATGACCGCGAGTAGAGTTTACAAGTTTGAGGGAAGATAATATTTTGAATGAATAATTGCTAATTAACAACTATTAACTCTGTCTTCAAATAAGGCTTGTAACAAATTACTTAAATCAGTCAGGTCCCCTCGCCATATTGTTTTCTACTTTAAATATGTTACGTTGTAGTTTGTTTTTTCATTGTTATCTTGTATGTTGAGTTGTTTTATCTATTAATCATTGCATTATAATTATATTTTTGCTTGTGTAGCAAATATAAAAGAAAAGAAAAAATACGGCACACGTTCAATACTGCTTAAATTTTCGAGATTGAGCTATAGCCTTGTCCCGTTTCAAGAAGCAGCTGACCTGCGGGACTATCGCACACTCTGTCCCGCTCGTAAACAATATTGCCTCGTAGGATGGTCTTGTGAATGACTCCACGTAATTTCATGTTGTGGTATGGAGTTACCTGCGCAAGCAAATTAAAAAACAAGTTGTCAGCGGTGCTATTTTAAAATAACGTCATTGCAATTTTAGTTTTATAGTGTTGGCGTCTGAATCTTTCTTTAAGACTCTAACCAAAGAAAGCGAATGCAGTGCCTTTAATTTAAAGAAACGTCCCAGCAGCTGTCCAAAGGTTATTAGTTGTCTTTCGGGCTTCAATTGTTTAATTTTGAAAGTGATTTTTTTTTGCCGCCAAACCAAAACCAATGTTACCGTATCTGATTTTACTGGTTTGACAAACAAACAAATTCAAACAACCGAATAACCCAATCAAGACACGCAGGTTGTTTACCATTTACCCAAAAAATCTCGGATGGAATGTAAATGGAAAGACTATTTTCTCTTCCCAGACGGAAATTTCTACGGGATTTCTACGGGAAAACGGGATTTCTTGAAAGGTGGTCCAAACTACGCAAACGAAATTTCCGAATCAAAAATGCGCGTTACATTTGTTTGGTTTTACTAGTTCCAGGCCTTTTAGCCTGGATCGTCTTTGATCGCGAGACTACTAAGGTGATAAAAGATAGCTTCGCAAATGTTCCAGTGCGGAGCGTGTGCGCTTTTGGCGCCTGATATGGCTCTTCTTTTGTCTCACGAGTGTGTTGATGAATACTGAAGTTTTATAACTTATAGCTTATGTCTATTTTTGCTTACGGTTTTGATCTGCGGATGGATATGGGAATGATATTCTGCACGATTTTATCGAGCACGTCTCTAATTTACTATCTTCCAGGGAACATTCTTGTAAATGGAACGAGCGCATCCCTGCGGAAATTTCCAACGGGTTTTGACGCGTCCCATTTACTACAACCGTCGACCAACCGTTTTTTCCGAGTAAATGGTAAATAACCCCAGAAAGCGTACAATCGGGACAAAGCGCGGGAAAATGTAGTCAAGCGAGGTCACGATTGGTTTAATTTGGTTTTGCTCTATCTTCACTTTGATTGGCTGAAAAAAAAAAACAACAGTGTAATTCCACTGATTAGCTACGGTATGCTACACCAATGCTTTTTTGTGACTGATTTGGTTTTTAAATTTTGAACTCAACAAAGCCGCTTAAATTCGGCATCGCAAGAGCACAAACTTAATTTTTTGTTGTGTGAGTAAGGAGGGAAAGGCGAAAAAAAAACGTTTACTTATGACATCACCTTATTTTTATGTCGGGTTATCTTCTGATCAATCTGAAAGAAAACAAAAATGCAATCAGTCCGTCATATCGATGTTTTCGCCCCAACATTGATGACACGATTTAGTAAGAAATAAATAGTGTCATTCGATGGTTTAATATATTATACGCTGATATTTTGCGAGTTGCGCCGTTTCCCGATCCCTTAACGGGCGAGGAAAAATACCAGCAATGAGCAGATTTCTTAAAATGATCCTACACTTGATACCCGAAATGAATTTAATAGTTTTCAAGAGAAATTTGCCTTGTTAACTCTGATCTTTGGGACTTCACAAATACTGACATCTCTTAGTTTAAGATATGAAACCAGATTTCTTGCTTTACCACAATTGGTTCATCGGGATCCCACAGAACGAAATCAGCATCCATGCCAATGGCGATCTTTCCTTTTCGGTGACTCAGACGACTCAGCTTAGCAGGTTCTTCACACATCACACGAACGACATCGTGCAGAGAGAAACCTCGGCTTGACGCTTGCGACCAGAAAATGGGCAACCCTGGAAAAACGATAAGTGATGGTAGGTAAAGAAGTTGATCCTTGCAGTTCTAATCTTTGTTACCGACAAGATGATCAGAATCAAACCAATCACGTTCGCAGATCTCCTGTGGGCGAGGCCGAAAGAGAGAAGTTGGAAGAGATTAGGTGCAAACGCTTAACTAAAGCACCCAAAATTGTAACGGGGCTACTCTAAATCTTAAACTAAACAACATGTAGATAGTGAAATCAGGCTGATCACTAAGACCGCATATGGTAAAACAAAGGTGTGGACGAGGGTCTCGTTAACAAATACACTGTAGATTCCATGTTGCCGCGCGTCTATTCAGTAATAGATCACAGATGAAGTCAAAATGCGGTAAGAACAAATAAGTGGCGCACAAAGCGATAGCCGAGTGTGTCACTGATGCTCTTACCACATTTTGACGTCATCTGTGATCTATTACTGAACAGATCTATTACTGATCAGACGCACGGCAACATGGAATCTATTTGTTAAGCTGAGGAATGGCGCGTTTTTTAGCCACGGCTGAGATTTTATCTGATAACGCACTAATCACCGCAAATAAAAATGCTAACAAAGATTCCGTCAACCACATCCAGATCCTATGGAATGCGTAGCTACTGCCTCCTGGCACCGCACGGGTCGCTTTCACACTGAATAAGAAGACGAAATAAAATGACAACATGTGTTTTAGTTAGTGGCCAGGTCATTTTGAAGTTTAATACGCAGTCGATGCGTGGTCTAGGGCCAAAACATTACATGGCCTGGGATAGCTGACAGAATACGAAAATTCTCCCGGCATCTGATCGTGCGCCGAGATCCGAACATTTTCGATTCCAGGCCCGACACCAGATAACCCTGCATTAAAATTCAAAACATGGTTACCACACGATCATTGATCCCAGGCACCCCCGGTTACCAAATGTCTGGCAAGAAGGGAAAAACATGCAATCGCGGAAAAAATCCACTTATGATAGTATTCGTCATTGCTTTTGATTGCTCGAAAAGAGAAAAGTCTATTTTCTGTTGCGGAACATATTAAAAGCTAGGTGAGTGCAGATGGCACTAGAAAAGATGTCTTTAATTCAAGCTCGTAATAAGACACTCACCATACTGCATTGACGATATTCCTCCCCAGGCCGCCATAAAATCACCTCGGTCCATCAGCTTCAAATCCACCGTACAAGGGGAGTGGTCCGATACCACCAAGTCAATGTCACGTGACTTAAGGGCTTGCCATAAGCATTCCTGTAGAGGGGGAGAGGAAAAACGAAGACCAGTATAACACAGGGATTCAGGAGCTTAAGTAACCTTAAGCAACGTCACTAAGGTTTACGTTGTTCTCTTCCGTCAGTCATAATTTGGACTAAACTAAAAAAAAAGTATGTAAAAAGAGAATTGGAAAACGGACTAAAATCTACGAATCACAACCCCGGGCCACTGAGAGATCCGCTAAGATGACTGATGGCAGGGAAAACGCAACCATCATTTGAGCAGAATTCGCGCAGTAAAAACGAGATGTGGTTGACGGTCAACCTTTGGTTTTTACAAAAAGCTACAGCCTCTTTAGGACGTCTTTAAAAAGGCTACGAAATCCCGGCTTATCGACTGGCCTGCAAACTCTTCAAGGGCACGTGTGTGCATTTGCCATTGGCAACAGAAACCCACGCTTAGGACGTCGCTTCTCGCTGGCTCAGAATTTAATTTTTTTCAATTCGCTGCTTTCAATCTTAGTGACTATTATCTGTTGTTCACTTAATCTTCAGTGAACAATTTTCGAGTACATTGTGTGCTGTGGTCCATGGTTTCTGTAGTATACAACGATTCGCGCGCGAATAGTATACAAGCTATCTCAATTTTGATCGGATGAATCAGTTTAATTGTTTTCCTATTCAAAGGGACGACGGGCGCGCACACAAGCGCGCAGTCTATCAAATTTGCGCATGTCACTGACGTTTTGCAAAGATACAGATCACTAAAAGAAGTTTTTCCGCCTTCTATAAAATATGTCGATAAATTGCTTCTGCATACTTGGTTATTAGCATCTCTGACTGGAGGGCAGCACTTGAACTGAGTGGCACCATCAGGCACATTTTCAGCCAGGAGCGATAGGTAGTGGTGCGTGGTTTCAATAGTGAGAGGGACTCCCTCTTCACGAGCCTTCCTGATCATGGGCAAAGCGCTCGCTGAAGAAAGGTGCACAATATGACATGGTACCCTGGAATGCATGTTAACAGGTCAGTATCTCAAGCTCATCTCTCGAGAGGTGAACTTTGTTTAAATGATATTGTACAACAACTTTCATACTGTATTGTAGTTTATGTGGGACTGTAACGAAATAATTCAGCGGCTGGAAATCACTTACTAAAAATTCACCTGCCTTCTCATCCTTTATGTATTTCTTATGTTGCTGAGGGGTTTAACAGTTTGAAAACTAATTTAGCGAGTTTTAGCGTTACTGTTCTTCGCTCTACAATCTTTTATTATTTCTATAAAAAGGGTAAAACGGTCAAGCAAAAACTCATGGAAATCACGTTAAAACGACCTAAACACCGACAACAACATAAGAACTATGTGTTGCACCGCAAAAAAAGTACAAGCAAAAGAAATGTGTTAAGTCGATTTACTGTATTTCTTTCATTTCCATATTTGGAGCTTTAGATACATAATCGTGACATTCCCATGAAACTGATACTGTATATTTAGACCGTTAAATAATAACATAAGAACTATATGTTGCGCCGCAAAAAAAAAGTACAAGCAAATTAAAAGAAATGTGTTAAGTTGATTTGCTGTATTTCTTTCATTCCCATATTTGGAGCTTTAGATACATAATCATGACATTCCCATGAAACTATACTGTATATTTAGACCATTAATTATGCAATGTCATGTAAAGATCACAGCTCTTTGTGAGCTTGGGGAACATGAGGTTTACAACTTTCACCAATGAGCTTGGGATACCTGTGGTGGTGAATCATTCCCAAAATATGAGTACAGATTGTAAATTTTAAAGGCTGACCAGTCTCAAAGTGGTTGTCCCTAAAAGAGAGATGAGGACTGGGACATGTGATGCAAGACTCCAAAAGGAGTTCAAGACTTGGGGATGTGGGACTGGAGGATTTGGGTCCCATGTCCTCGAGTTTCACAGCCTCAGATACTACATCCCTGAGTCCCAATGTTCTTGTGCCCTTATATCCCCAAGTCCACACGTCCCGAGCCCCACGTCCAGTTTGCGCATCCCCATCCCACTTTAGGCACCTGTAGCTGTCCCACAGTAGGTACTGAGGCAGTCTTACCTGTACTCTCTGCAAAGATTTATGACCAGCTCAATAGCTTGGTTTTCCATGGCTTCTGGACGAGACTGTAAGAATGTAGTGTACTTTGCAGGGTCTGCAAACAAAACCATACAACTTAATTAGTACATATTTACAAGATCAACCAAGTTATATTTGATATTTTCTTCTCTTGGTCTTATAATAAACAGTAAAAAAAAAACATAAGATAAGCTTATTATTAAGACACTTTCAATCCTGAGCGTACTAGCAATTGTACTCCCAGAACACTTGGATGGGGATCGGTGTGTGGCCTGCTTCCCAAAAGCCTTACCCTATGTAGGACCAAACTCTGTGACTTTCCCTAACCTATTTATGACCTGACCAAAAATTTGATAGCCCTGAGCTATTTTAGAACTGACCATTGAATCAATATACCGGTACAAGTATGCTGCTATAGACCTAGACCTTATAATAAGTGCTCTAATTCAGACTGATGCCGAAGACATTGTGAAGGACTACTGTTGATGATCTTATCAATAATTATGAGGAAAAATTAACTTCTAAGCAACTTTTAGAAGACATTACCCAATTAACAACTACTCTGTGCAAAAACCATGATACCTTATCTAAGACCAAAATGACCAAAATCAATCATCTATTTCTGATAAAAACAGCTGAAAAAAACATGATACATTTTTGGCCCACACATACCTATATAGAGTAGTCCCTCCCTCCACTTACCTTAAGTTAGCTCATGATTTTGAAATACCACTGAAAAGGCAATCCTAATACACTATATGAATTACCTTTACTAGTGTTTTCTGTTTCTTGAGAGATCTCAACTTCAGCATGAAACTAATTAAAAATAATATGTAACAAAAAAAAAAGAAAAAAAGCAGTTTTTTCTACTAAGAAACTGAAATGCAGTTACTGTACTTTCCATTCATTATTTATTTCATAAAAACTAGTCAAATTATATAATTTGTGAAATAAGTGTAGCTCAGCGATACTGTTTAGTACGTGCATTGCTGGCATAAATTATGTTAACTTATTAGTTTCAGTTAAAAAGCACTTTACAGGCGTTTGAGTTGCAAAATTATGACCTTAGTGTTCCTGTGTGGCAAGACGAGGATAAGTAAGCATATTAAGTTCCTGGTGACAAGTAATTTCATACCATTGCATTTTCGCAGGTCGCCCTGGCAATATTTAAATGTAGTACACGTCATCAAGCTATTCTGGTCTATTGCTGTAGATGAGGGACACCTTAAATTAGGGTAGACAAAGGGCTTATGAAGACCTACTACAATAAATATCGTATGAACTAAGCTATCAATGCTACAGTGACACAAACCAGAAACACAGCATTTGTTCCTTGCATCTGCTCCATTGCTATCCTAACATCACTCTCTGTGACCGATGGGAACTCATCAACTCCACTATGGATAAGGAAGCACTTAAAACCTTTGACACCTGCATTCACCATGGGCTTGATTTCAGCCTGTCAGGTGAAACATTTATTTGCACATCATTTTGTAGGGATCTTACATGTACATTTAAACAACTGACCTCCCGGACTGGGTTGTTCGAAAGCTGGTTAGCGCTAACCCAGGATTAAAAGTTAATCTCAGTATTAATTTTTTTCCTCCATAAAAGGTTCTTTACGACTTATGATTTGTGTGGTCTGAGCTTGGTCAAGCTCAAAGCTGAAGGGCAAATAATAGAAACAGACAAACACATCGAAAAGTTACAATACTCAAATCAAAATTTTCGCTAATCCTGGATTAGCTTAATTGGGCTTTGAACAACCCGGTCCAATTTAACAAGGCAGATCAGAGTAGTTCAAAAAACAAAATTCTACTAGCCTGATTGCCTGGTACCACCCCTCCCCAGAAGGCGACATCTATCCAACACTTGTCCCTGGCACTGTCTAGTTTGGTATAAAAACCGTCTAGGGTAGTGGTAGGAGGAATGGAGTTCCTATTAATAGCAGCAGAAGAGAAACACAAAACAAAAAATTAATAATGATGTTAACTTAAAATATCTTTAATTGTAGTGTGTTTGAATGTTGTGCATGCCCTGATTGGTTAAAAGCATTCTCTCCAAATTCTGAGAACTCAGACAAAAAAAAATGAGTGGAAACCAATACAGAAGTTTATCCTGAAAATATCAATACCCTCCTCCCGTGTGGAGCATCATTTTGGCCTGAGCCTTCTCCCCTCTCTGGAAATTCTAGTTTAACTTCATAATTTCCCTTGAAGTTTTGGCTTTTATGCCCCCCTCCCCTCCCCCCCTCCACCATGCACACAAATACCCTAAAAAACTCCAGTGACCTTCATGGGGTGGGGTTTTTCTAGAACCACACACTAAGAATTTAAATGTGCCAAGGTTAAGACTAACACTTACAGTGGCATGTCCACAATGGTGGTTATTCCACCTGATGCAGCAGCTTGTGTGGCCGTCGCAAACCCTTCCCAGTCTGTCCTTCCAGGTTCATTAACATGGACATGGCTATCAACAACTCCGGGCATCACAGCAAGATCTCCAGCATCTAATACCTGTGCAGTCAGATGTTATTCTGATATATAAACTCCGTAAAGAGATAAATTCCAAATAACAAAAATGACCAAGTAAGGATTGTTAGTTAATTTAGTCTCCTGTAGCTAGGAGGATAGTCCATAACAGATGGTAACCCTTCCTGTGCAGTCCCTGAACACAGCAAGTGCCTGTCTATATTGACCCACTTGGTAAGGGAAGGAGAAAGGTGTTCATTATTCCCTTTTAGAAAACAGTCCTAAGAAAGCACGCATGCTGATTGGTTAAAAATTGTGTTTGCGTAACTCGATGGAGACACAGAACTAACGCGCGCTGTTGACGTAGTGATGGCGCGAGCAAAGAGAATTGACATTTTGATGATCAAAGTTAACAAGTTGTTTTCTTTTTTCTCGTCGCAGTGTTTTCTAAAAGAAACAGAAAACATGTACTCTGTGTTTCTATCGAGTTATACAAACACTCGTGAAAGTTTGGGAGAACTCGAAAAAGCTGTGGAAACACTCCCATGCCGCTCGTGTTCCCACAGCATTTCTCGTTCTCCCAACATCCACTCGTGTTTGTATAACTCAATAGAAACACGGTACATGTTTTCTATTTCTTAAATATTAAAGCTAAATGTAGCAATGTACTGAGACATGGTGTTTATTACATGCGTTTAAATGGGTACTGACACATGGGTATTAAGTCTCTACAGTTAGTTACCCAATATGGTCAAAGATCTCTAAGCAACCACCCCTCATAAGCACTTACAGGAGGTTCGACTGTAATATCGCCTCCCATTACGATTATCGATAGTTAACTGTAAACAGGTTAGCATGGTATCATTCAGGCTAACAATAGGCCCTTTACATGATCAGGTCACATGGTACTGAATTAATTATGCTGGGATGCAAGTTACACAGTGGGACTTCCAAACCAAAGGTACTCGTACCAGTCCAACCTGACTTTCCTTTGTTAAAGTCCCACTGTGTAACTTGCTTCCCTGCATAATTAGTTCTGTACCATGTGACCAGATCTTGCAAAGGGCCTATTCAGGTTGACTGGATCAAGCATAAATGTAGTATGCAGTATGCAAATGTCATGTACACCGTTTTGAGCACTGACTAACACGTCAGGCGTGACATGTTTCATTGAAATGTAAATTCCACCAGTAGCCTCATGAATGATCCGTTTCTACAAAATAATTCTCCAAACGTTGAATTAACTTACGGGCATTAGTAAAATATAGCTGCGAGATCTTCATTTCGGTATCAAAATTTTTCTTTATTCCGTCAAGTCTTGTCTTTGTGCGTAAATTTGATTCTAGCGAAGTGAAGTAGAACGGCGCGTGAGCGGTCGTCACGCAATCACAGTTGTGGGACAAAAAATGATTTTGAATCACACAAAATGTTTATTCGACCTCTGATTTTGTCCAATTTGTACGAAAATTGTTCTCTCGGATTTTACTCCGCTTCAAAAGACAGGACGGGCGATTGGGAGGGAATTCATGTTTTTTGGTACGTGTAAGCCCGGGATTTGCATATCGTGACGTATCAAAGAGCTTACCTGAGCTTTTGATGTCAGGGAGGTCGTATCGAGACCCTTTTCAATTCCCACTATTTTCCCGTTCTTCACGATGATGGATCCTGACGAAACGCAATCCGGAAGCAATATTCTCTTGCCTTTTATGATCAAGAATTCTTCGGCGTCTGCCATATTTCCACGTTTGGATGATAGCGGATTCTTCTCAAATGAAATGAAAATTCCCTACCTGACGAAAAGTCACGGCAAAATAAACTCAAGGTTTAAAGAACTAACTCACGGCAAGGCAAAAATATCTAAAGGCAACACAAAACTCATTCACAGCAAGAAATAAAAAACTGTTAAAAGGCAAAAGCAAATAAACTCACGCCAAAATAGATCGCTCCTAGCTCACGGCAACGGCAGGTCATGCAATCAACTGTTGGTCAGCGGTTGTCATTTCCAGTGGATAACTGTAAACGCACTCAAACGCACCCAGGAGAACGCACCCCTCCCACCCCATTGGCATTTACAAATCCTTCTACCCTCCCCCACCCAATAAATTTTGAATACTCCCTAGAGTTTCGTAATTTTAACGTAATCTTTTGATTGCTTTTTCATTTTGTTTCCTGCTCTGCCGGTTGATTGTAGCTTGATTGCATATGTTTCAGCGTGTTGCTTTTAGTAGTCAAAAGTCCAGGTCAGAAGCCCGCTCCTGGGCAGGTACATTTTACAGGTTCAAGGTTGAAACGAGTTGTTTATTTGAGTTGAAGTCGAATATATAAACCCCAGTATAAACGTTAACCGCAAGCTACTTAAGCTAATTTTATGGCTAGCCAGAGTGTCATTCAGGCTACAGAGTGTGTGCACGCGACGTCATCAAATTCTCAAATCCAAAACTAAAGAGCCACTAAAGGTTTTAACCTCATCAGGCATAAGAGGTACCAAATTTATACCTGTTTGCCACTTCCAAGCTCAATAGCATCCTTCGTTTGGAAACTACTAGTATCGCCTTTTGAATTTCGAAGTTGTGGCGGTGCGTGACATAACGCGAAGATTGCATTTGTCGAAAAATATACACTTATCTCGTGATTTTTAGCCATTTTAGGAGTTAAAGTATCAGGAAAAGTGCTTTTGTAAATATATTTTGGTTGGGTTCAGATAATCAGTCGACTTGATAGCCAAAGTAAGTTCCAGATGTTTACACTATTTATTGGCCGCCATGTTGGAGGACTAAAGAAGTCCTCTAACATGGCGATTCCATACTAGGCTCTGTAATATTGTGCGAAACATTTCGACGAATATCTCAACTTTGGGACAACGCACACACCTTAAACTTGGAGAACTGTCATCTTAATTTATCGTCTACAATACCACAATTTTTTGACTTTAATATCCGATGCATGGTTATAGATGATTTTATTTTCTATTGCGTGACAACGCACACACTCGATAAGCGAAGTGCTAAGTATACTCACTTGGACTTAAAAGTCGAATTTTCAACCTGCAACCTGCAAAACGAACCTGCCCAGTGAAAGTGCACATACATTACTGTTTGCTTGCGGTTAGTTTCAACGACGTTTGCTTGCGGTTAGCTTTAATTTGTTACAGAGAGCGAAATTGCGAAAATTCCCTCTACTTTCCCCTGGAATGGACATGCGTGTGAAAAGGACTATGGTGTTCTTCCGCAAATTTGAAAAAATCTCTAAGAGATACCAAGATCCTGTTTTTTGGGCTTGGCGTGAAAATGTTTTCACCCTAAGAACTACCAATCGTAAAACGACAATTTTTAAATAACTTGAATTGTCATAAAGACGATTGCTTCTAATACGTCCTACTCATAAAGTTGGTTGCCAAAGGCATAATTTCTTCGGCTCACTACACCTCCGCCTGAGCGCCCACTGTAAACATTTTGAGGATGAATACCCTAAGATGTACCAAGACCACTTTTTTTAACCCCTTAAGGATACGACAAGCACCCGCCCCGGACCGCTAGACTTATAATGTCAGATGTAGTCGTCAATATGCGAAGCTACTTTTATATGCTAGTGCGTCTACAGATAGTTTATTTTGCGAGTTATTTTTCTTTA
>Ga0126343_10001184_pt1 | contig 11794 bp, 5 predicted proteins | sample Cyp2metagenome_FD_92531 | JGI IMG/M metagenome (GOLD analysis project Ga0126343, IMG submission 92531) | Coral microbial communities from Lord Howe Island, Old Settlement Bay, Australia - Cyphastrea 2 metagenome | ecosystem: Host-associated > Invertebrates > Cnidaria > Coral ... | reverse complement strand
GCATTCCTTTCCCTTTGTTACTGAGAACCAATAACATGCATGTACTTGTTAGCAGCCCGCCAGTCATATTTCTCGTTACATTTGCCGCCAAAGACCAGGTTTCCAGAATATGGAAGCCTGCTCTTTACTGGTCAATTTGAGGAAAGGGATGCAGAGCTCGAGTGAGCAGTCGTTAGTGGGGAGGATCGTTGCGTGATGACCCTAATAACGGCTGCGAAGGAAACTAGCACCCAAGATGTCCGCGCGCTTTCTTTGCGCGCTCACATGTTTTTCCTGCCCAACGCTGAGCTCTTAAATCCCATTTTGGCAATCCCTGGACCTAACTATTATAATGGCATACAAAGGCATACCGCGTCTGGGTGAAAGTGTCGATAAGAGGCTAAGCCGGAGAATTATTCGTTGTCAAAATGAGACGGTAATGAAGCACTTTCGCTGACCCCATCTAAAAATAAACGTAGATTTATTTTTCGATTTGCCCTCTCTGGGTAATGGGGTCCGCCTTGTTGACTGCTTAGTCTGTTAACTTCTAGCTTTTATTTCTTTCGTTCTACATTGTTTCATGTGTAATGTTCTTAATTTGTTTTTACTAACCCAAGTGTTTCAGTTAAAGAGGGTTCAACTGAAGTGACTATGAGAATTGAAGGGATAAGCTGAGCGGGGTGGGTGGTGAGGATTGTTAACATCGCCATCTCTGATCTCTGAGTTTTCTTGCTCCAGCTTTTTCAGCTTTTTGTTCTGTTCTGTTCTGTTTTGATCGGCTTACCCTCTGCCATGAATGTTGTAAACTTTGTTATTTCCCTTTTTCTAAACTGAAAGAATAAGACTCATTGGGTTGTGCCTGATCCACCTGCCCACCACCCCTGGAATAACTTGCTTCCATCTCATCTGTTTCATCCCCTGGCCTGGGTCATCGCACGAAACACGTGCATTGTTACATAATGTAATGGCTTGTCAGCATCGAGATAACCGGGACTTGATACCGTTGTCTCAGTTGCTAACTTGCTCATGCTTCACGAAGTTTCCGAGACGTTTCTACGCCCCTAACAAATTTAAGCTAAATTTCGGACCGCAAGGCGAAAAAGAGCCGAGTTGGGAACAACTCGGATCAGCAAGTTAACTTGTGCCACAAAAATGGCTGCATACTAGATTATCAGCTTCACTCATCGAACCGAAGTGATTTCACGACTACCGCTATTTCAAGTAGTTGATCATCATCATTGGACTTTGTAGTTTCGGCAGGCCCTGGGCGGTCAGTAAAAATAAGGAGCCCAGAACTAACTTTGCAAATTGCTGAAACCTTACATATACAATCGATAGACAAAAAGAATAGTAACCTATCATTAACCTAAGCATATCATCGCGGCGGTCACGTACTCAGGGAACTTAAAATGTCGCTTCAACCGGAAACATGTGAAGAGTCCATCTATCTTCAGCGTCGTCTGCCAAACGGACTAGACGCAATTTAGCATTTAAAATTCAAACTCTAATTACTGTAAAAACTTTTGACACAACCTTCCCGGAAAGTCCAAGGCTTTAGCCAGTGTGAGGCAAACTGATGCACTTGTCTCGATCATTTATTTCAGTTGCTGTTGTTGGTTTTTGTTTGTTTGTTTGCTTGCTTGCTTCAGTTGAAGGGAGAAAGTAAAACATTGCTAAATGCCTAGTTGGAGAATTTACCCTGAACATTGCCTCTAACAGGACATCAGAGCTAAGTGGATATATAAATCAATATGCATATCGTATGTATCATGTCATGTTAGCTTTTATCTTAAGTTACGTAATACACCTGTTTTTTATTGTTGGAAACACAGATAGGACAGAAAAAGAACTAAGTTGCTGTCTCTAAGACGGCCGACTGACACGTTACAATTAATTTCTTAATTTTAATCGTACGTCCTCAGCCTTTTTAAAACTTTTATTTTATTTGAAGAATTTGCACGGAGCAGATATGTTATGTCTGGGTCTCGTGCCCTGAGGTTAATAATTTTCTTTTACAGACTTCTTGGCAAGTCTTCAAGAGCAATGTTATCATCGACTTAACCTCAAGTTTCCTTTAATAGCCACACACAATATTTACCGACTCCCGCAGTGTCAATTCATCGAGTTTAGTTAGTATATGTAACAGCGACTACATCTTTGAGGTTTCACGGAAGTGCTTAGATGGGACCTAAAGGAGAGGCTTTATATACGAGCCAATGCTAAGAGGATGTTTCAGTCATGGGCCTAATTCTGGTTAAAACGCATGAGCGAGGTACGGGGATAGAAAGATATCATTTGACATTGAGCACCTAATGCAAGCAGTGTTTATCATCTTTTTTAATTTTGCTTTTCTTAAAGTTACTTGAGTTGTGTAAATTAGTTCAGTCATATCATAAACCTCCGAATTCGACTCCGCTCGTGTGGACGTAATGAGATTAGAACAGTCAAACTGAAAATTGTAAATACTAACCACTTTATCTTTATTTCAATAATTTACATTTCTCACATGTTTGTGGTCATGTAATGTTAACTGCCGAGTGAAAATAAACAGGAATTGTTTGTTTGTTATCATCTGATCTAGCGCAAGCGTCGTTCCACCGAGTCCTCCGTGTTTTCAAATTTTTTCTGAACTGTGAGCAGATTTTGTGTTGCTTGGAGGGGTCGGAGTTTATGGAAGAGAGAAACCTAAGCAACGAAATGGAAAAATGGGAAAATGGAGGAGTGAATAATGGAACAGGCCACCGTTCTTTGAAGGAATCAATCTTATTTGCCATTTAAACTCCAAATCATTGACTGTGGGATAGTTTAGCTTTGCAGTAACACAACCAACCACATTGGAAAGTAATTCATTGCGTGACCACACAACAAATACCAGTCACGAAGTAGACTAGGCTCCAAGTCTCCTCTCGCGAGCCAGTCAATTAGTCAAAAGGCGCGTAGATTTTCAGACATGTCTTCATTAAATGATGTGCGCTCAATATTTTTGGACCAAAGAAAACACCTCAAAATAGCTTATCTCGGCGATAACAGAGATACTCGTAGACAAAACAATATCCTGACAAACAAAAAGATCAAAGAAAAGTATATTTCGCCGTCCAAGCAGGAAGGAGAGCGAAAAAATGAAATTGCATGATTCGACATTCTTTTCGATTATATTCTGTATTTACTTTTGTTTGACACTTTGTTAACTGCTCTTCTCAGCTCAAGAGTTTTAATCATTTTCTTTTCCTTTTGGAGTTTGTTTTTCGCCGTTTTCCCTTATGCTTGGAGTTTAGTCAGACTTAGAAGCCAATAAACTCGAGGAAGACTTATTGGGTTCCAGAGGCCCTGAATTTTTTTGTATTTGAACTGCAGTGTACAACAATGTGAAATTTGTGCCAGTCTACTTTACTTTGGCACACTTTAATGTGTGATTTGCAAAGCAGGGGGCAAACCAAACCAAGACCATCACAAAGAAAGAAGATAAAAGTTTAATTTTATTCGAACTTTTGTTTCCCTGATACTGAATCAGTGACGATTGACAAGAAATTTGGCTAAGTACACCACCTTTAGACTTTTCATTCACAAACCTTGATGGGGTGTTGAAACAATGAAATTACCAAGGTACTCCAGCTAATAACAAAGAATGAAATAAGTTCGAATTGATGGAAAATAGTCCTTGTATATTTGTGGTTATGGGCCGGAAAACGTTTGAGTTAGTATGCAAAGATTGTATGGCGCGTGAGAATAGTTTAAGCTGTTCCCACTTTGTACGCTTGCAAAGGGCAGTCATTTATTCTAGCGGTGCGTCAAATGTACCATGAATGTTAAGGCAACAAGACAAAACAAAAAAGCGGGAAAACTCATTCAACTTCGGGTGAATGGTTAAGTTTCAATAGCTGAGTCTGGGCTTAAACCCATAGTGACAGAATTGAAGGGAAGCCCTCGTGATGTTAACATGCACCCCATACACGTATTTCATAGTAGTCTAGTCATTCCCTTCTCACATCATTTTTATTATTCATTTGATTCTTACACAAAAGCACAGCTGTAGATAAGTGTTTTGTAATGAAGTTTTTACTTTTAAAACACGAGATTTACAACAGCATATGGCAAAACTGATACCACACACTTAATTGTATAATGGCGTATTAGATACAAAAGTTGTATGAGCTGACATAGCCTCGCGCTCTCTAAGTTACTATTGTTGCAGTCTAAATGCATTGAAACTCCTGTTGACTAAAGCAAGCTAATATTTAAACAAAAAACTCTTTGTTAGGCCACGCTGGAGCTGTGTTCTCTTTTAGTACAGAACACGTGGACCGCAGAGCTGAACTTGTGGCGAAAATTCCCACAAGTTCGGATCTACGGGTTCATGTGAACTGCGACAAATTCACTCTCTATTGTACTCCAGGATCTTGGATATTTTAACTAAACCATTAGGGCTTTTATGAGGAAACTAGCGTATAAATAAAAGATTCAATTTGTTCATGGACGAAGAAAAGATGTTAGTGAACGTCCATGCTTCATAAAGTGCAGATGCTCCGCCTACGACACTACAAAATGTTAGCTTTCTTTAGTAGACTCGCTTAAAATGGGAATAAAATAGCTTAATAGGTAAGAGACGTGAAATTTCCTTTAATTCCGCTCGAATATAAAAAATAACGTATCAAGTACAGAGAAATATCTACTCCTAACTATCTGCTACCAGTTACAAACTTTTGAATTACAAGTGAACAACAATGTCGTTTATTCGACGCTGTTCTATTTACATAAAGGTTCTAAGAAAGTCAATATCCTTATGCTTGCAGGTTTTCATTAAGAATCAATCTAGGTAGATTAGTTTTTTTTTCTCCATACGTTTCACATCAGATATCACCCCTAGAACATACGGTTATGATGTTTTATCTTCAGATGCAATAAATTCCGATATTGCACGCGACGCTAAATAATTGTCGCTTTGCGGTTTACCAATGACGCATCAAAAGCGAATTTTCACTCCTCTTTGAATTCAAAGTCATTATCTTTGGGAATTTTCATATAGAAAGGTACTTTGCTATTTCAAGATTCACAATAGGCCGGTCTATCATAACTTCAATTGCTCTCCGTCTCCCAAGGGGCGAGGTTAAAGCAACAGAACAGAAGTACTCCTGAAAACCACAGAAGGTCTTCGTCTCAATTTATTCTTCAAAGACGTCAGTCTACAAACTACTGAAATACGGACAGAATGCTGACACGATTTATGAAGTTTCAGAATACCCGCAACCTCTGAGAAATAAAAAATTTCAGCTGCAAGGATTTGCAGTAAGTTAAGCCTAAGACAAAGCTTTCATTTCTTGAAGTCTGTACCAGTTGTGTTGCCTGTATTTGTCACCGATGGATCAGCAGCGATCTCTTAATCAGTAAAGAAACTTTCCTCTCAACTATTGTTTAGATTTGGAAAACAGTTTCTCGATGCCCAAGCACATCTACAAACAGAAAACATAGAAAAAGGATATCGACCACATTTGGCCATAGTTTCGCTGCAGACTCTCCCGCAGACATTGCAGGTAACATCTTTTTGTCTAGCCATATCGTGCAAACACAATGATGAACCAACAGAGAGAAATCGAGTTGAATCAAAGATTTAAAAGCTGTTAATCTAACCTTTATGGCAGGGAAAAGTCTGCGACACAAAATTACTGCTGAAGCACTGCACTTCACCGTCATCCTTTAACTAAGCTCGAAAAGCTTCTAGGAGAGCTCAGTCCATATAAGGCCAAAGCTGTTTTTGCACAAACAATTATTATGGTATGGCTTCTACATGGGCGGTTTTGGTATACCTTACTCTTTTGATAAAATTTGCTACCTAGAAAAGAAATCTATTCACTTGTGAAGCCATTTATAGTTCAACTAAAGCCGTCCCAAAGTATGTTTGTAGTTTCATCCTACAAGAAGGAACCCCCGAAGCCTGGCGGAGACCATCTTTGCTGAATCACAATTACATACTAAAAGCACAATTTAACAATGAAGGTACGTCATATGTTTGGGCTGATTCAAGAATAGCCAGGATAAATACAAGATTTCTCTCACTCAATTTTTTTCCATTTCAGCTCAAGTTGTTTCCAATTTAGCCGAGACAACTGGTTAACATATCGTTTACACAACTGGAGGTGAAGCCAGCTTCGTGCATCTTTGGGCGTCGAGTCGCACAGGAGTTTCTGACTTCTGCTCTTGAATAAATAAACTTGTATTGTGCTTCAGACAAAAAAAACCTGGACTAGATATTTCAGAAGAAGAGAAAAGAATGTTTAGTCTTCTATCCCTTGAGAATGGTTTCATCTTCATGAGATAAATGTTTTAGGCTTGTCCAGAGGATAATGGATTTGGCCTATGCAGTAATCTGTCTTACTCAAGAAATGAGGACATTTCCTCTGCAGGAAATATTTACCTAGTTGTTGTGAATTTTAAGTAAAAGGAAGACAGTTTAAACCTCTGGAGGTTAAAAGTAAAAGCTGGATTTCTCAGACATGACTGACGAACTATTACCCATCTTTGAGAAATGAACTTATAACGAGAACTGATTTCAAAGGCTGCAGACACCCATGCGGGCGAGCTGTTTTCTCGTGAAACTTGCAAAAGTCCTTAGGCTGTCAAACGTTTTTCAGTTCTCTCTGATTGTAAAGATTTGACAGACGTTTTCTACGTTTAATGATCTGGTTATTTCGCTTTATTAAAAGTCAGAAGCTTCGCAGACATATTACTGGATACCTTTCTTTCTTTCTTCTTCGAATGCTATTTGTTGCATCGCCTGGTTTGTTCCAGACTTTTGTAGTTTACTTTCTGAAGAATTAGAAGCCTTACATCTGCTTTGTTCTCCAAATTTCTTCACTGTGGGCATTAGGAGAAGGCAGCCATAAAACTTCACCTTAGCCAAAGGGCGAAACACTTTGTCTTGTCTCGATAGCAAATGTTTTAAAAAAAGAAATACTCTTTACACTGGCAAGTCAAAAACGTGAGTCCTCCATTCAAACAAAACGCTCAAGTTCTGTCTTTGAGACTTGGACGCCATATTAATTGGCTAATGAATGAATCATGGTCTCGTTTCTGTTGAAACAGATTTGCGAGCGACTGCCTTCCCACGACCTCTAGATTACCATGTTAGTTGTAAGCCCATATGTACCCAGCCAAAGTAGATACTTAAATTGCTCAAAAACCCTTGCAGCTTTCCACACATAAACAATCTCCTTAAATTCCCAGGAAGAAGGGGAAAAATTACATCCAGCGTCTACAATCGAGAGCGAAATTATACAACTGACTGCCAGCTTTATTATCTGAAACATCAATGGTTGAACTGAACTGAATGTCCAAGTTCGTCACAAAGATTGCAACCCATGGATTCAGTTGAATCCAAGACAATCATTCATGAAAATTTTCAAATATATCCTAAGGGATCTTAGTCCTGGGTCTTTGTTGCAATTGAATTCGGATCCCAAAGTATATAAAAAAATTCGGACGCACTTTCTGTTCACTTGAACAGTTTTAAATATAAGCTTACATACAAGTCAGCTGGGTTCCAACTTCTTCAACATGCGGTTAATCTCTTTATTCTGGTAGCACGAAAACGATGAAATCTGCTATTTGAAATTTCAAATTTGCTTCATCAAACTCGGCCGTTACTCCCCTAAAGACTTCTTTCAAAACTAGGAGGGATACACTTAGCAAATGTACTGCATTACCTTCATCTGTCTAATGAATGAACGAGACATCTTGAAACAAAATTTCTCTCAATCATTGTAAAATTGAAAACTCCAATCGTTTCTTGCCTTTCTAGCCTGATCTTCACAAAAACCAAGAGAAATGATCCCAGTTTTGTTTAAATGTGAAACAAATATAATAAATCTAGTATGCTCTTGTAAAAAAAATAATCGAGGTACAAGACATAATCGTATGTTTGAAGTGGTTAGTCTGTAGCTTTTCTTGTTGATGGAAGTCGCGAACCTACGCCACATTTTTCTTTAAAGAAGAAATTTAAAAGCTACAAATATTGTTAGCCCATATGTAAAGAGCCTACTTTCTAAACTTATGAAACAGGAACATGAACTTACTACTGAGAAGAAGGCCCACGGTTTCGACAAATACACTCATTGAATTTCTTCACGCTTCAATGTTCAGTTCAGACGACCATTTTGGGATTACAAGTCTAGCCTCAGTTTTCAATTCTACTGACTTGATTTTACACAGAGATTACAAAAAAAATTGGGATAACTGAGTTGACAGATTGTTAATGTTGTTGTGTAAAATCTCCACGCCTCGTGTGAAACCGGTGAAGGATTGTGGAAGCAGACAACAAGTTCCAGAGTTAACTGTCTTAAATTTATCGGTCAAAGGAAGTTGTATTTGAGAGCTGACATTCTGTCTTTCTGAGAGAAAAATATATTCACTAATAACTCAAGTTCTGTAGAATATAACCAACAAAATTAGGCTGGCTATGACAAGGAAATAATATTTCAAGTACAGTCAGAAACTACTAACATCGATATGCCGGCGTGCATGAAAGCTATAGCTCAAGCGTCCTGAACTAACCAACACGGTTTAGTTTAGAAAACAGCTTGGTTTGAATAAAATGTCTCTAAAGCTGATTCCCTGAACGCAGAAATCATATCCCTTGACAATAGATTTAAGATTTCTAGTTCCAAAACATCGAAATTCGACAGACAATTGGACTATTTTGCTTGTCTCGCGTGTCTGTTTTCCGAGGGAACCAGACCAACTGTAAACACGACGAGAACTTCGGAGTGTGTAACATTAAAAAGGTTTCTTAACAAGCGTAAGCTACTTAAATGCCCTAAAATGCTACAAAAACTACCTTACGGTTCACTTGCATGCTGTGTTCTGTTTATAACCAAACTGAAAAGATTTGCGACCGAAGGCGATCCAGCTCCTGAAATCAACACTTACCTTCAACACAATAGAAATGACGGTCTTGTTTTCAAAGCAATTTCTAATGAATCTTTAACGAAATTCTACGATTCAGATCCGTTTTTGACACGATTTAGAAACATTTTAGTGAAGTGCGCCGACTGCCTTCCACGTGTAAGCTCTGCTGCCACATGTTTAGCTATCGTGATGTGGTTAGTAAAACATGCGCCAGGAATGTTGATTGAAGACGAGAGAAAAACGTCGAGCAATGTACCTAAAATTCAAATGGTTCTAACTTCGATCAGGCCTTCCAATTAAATCTAAGAGACAAGTCGATCTAGTAAAAGGTAGCTAAGTGGATCTTTTGGAGAATCAGTTGCTAAATACCTGAAAATTTGTGAGCGGAATATGGACTCTCCAGGTTGAGCCTCACGTAACGGACATTTAGCCACACTTAATTCTCGAGAACAAACCGCCCCGCCCCAGGAGAGACAGGCACTATGCAAATTTCACGAGTTCCCGGCTGTACTCAACTCTTTCATGGGGCGCAACAAGCGGTCATCAAATTAATAGAAATTTCCGATTATTTCGTTAACGAGACGATTGAAAATAGCCTGACAGTAGATTAAAAAATGTCCTTCAAGTAAGATTAGCTAACGCATTTTGATTTTTGTCTTGCTTAGAGTAAGTTGGGTCAATTTGATTCGCACTAAGTACAGCCACCTCGAGGTCAACTCGAGGAAATGGTTCCCTATTCGGCTTGAGCCTTTGAATTTGCCGAAAGCAATGAAGAATTATGTCTTTGCTTTTAACTGACAAGTTAAGAATACCAATAGAATCTGAAGTAGTTAAAGAGTAGCGAGGGAAAGCTTCAACTTAAGAAATGTTCAAAGGAAAAAAAACATAATAAAGCTAATGGTGAATTGTGTACAATGTGAATGAGTTTAAGGTCTTGTCTATTCACCAATTGAAGTCTTCGTTATCTGTTCCTCTTTTGATTTACCTGAAAGATAGTGTAAAAGAACCATGATTAAACTTTGAGCTGTCACATGAAGAAGCACAGCCTAGTGACCTAGTTAAATTCATTTTATTGCGTCCAAACTTTATCACCATGCAGCCAGAATTACTGCTTCTTCACTGTTGATAAATTACCTTGTTTCGTTCATAATTTGCACATCCTTGTCTTCGAAGACACATGGTACAACTCCTAGAAAGCTATATATAAACCTGTAGCTTTGTAGAGCTTAATTTTCAATAAAAATGACAAAAGGATTTATACAAAAGTAAGTGAAAATTCTTCCATTGAATCCTCTGTTTAGCAACCTAGTTCCTTTTCAGTTGCCAAAATTTACCATTGAATTCTCTGAGTTTTTTGAATTTCCAATCACAAGCCACATTTGCCACGTCGTTTAGAAAACAATTGACTTCTTCTGGACTGATATGAAGGAACAGGAGTCTCCAAACCATTGCTGTTTCTGTTGACTTGGGGAGCATCAGTCGTTAGTCTGAAGTGGCCTCGGCAAAACCGATGACTTCACTGCCAGACTCTGGGAAAACATGCTCCGTGGATCTACAAAGGCCAATTTGGTTTTCTTTTCTTCTTAGATAAAACACAACCGGACTATTGAAGGAGAACTATTGAGACTGAACTTAATTTCTGTGCTGTCTACGCGAACCTCGAAAATTCCTAACCTCGATGTTTTTTCGATGTTGAACACCATCGCGCAAAGCCATATGCGGTCTACAGAGCTTTGCATAAAACCTAGACAGAGCGAGACACAACAGCAAATACGTTTCAGGATATCAAATAGATCAGAGAAGAACAAGAGCTATGGTATCCTTATACTTTCAGAGTAATCGATGTTCAGAAAATACAGTTTTGTTCGCCTCGAATGAAGATCGGTTCGCGTAGCCGGAGAGGCAGAGCGGATGGAGATAACGATTCGAACTCTGAACCGCGTGTCAGACAGCCGAATGTCGGTAAACTTTTTATGCAAATCGCAAACTCTCTAAAGGCAAGGAATTAGAAAGAGTTTAAGAAACACTAGCACTTAAATTGTTAACAATACAGCACATACACTGCTTACCTTTTTAATCCAAGCAGGATTAGTAGCGTGTGCGCGTCCCTTGAAACATAGCGTGCTCGGAAATCGATTGATTCCCTGGTCTTGTCGGGTGGTATTCGTATTGTTTATCTACAACACAGACAGAAATACATTAGCACATCAACTTGAAACTAGGGCATCACGCATACCCTAGTTTGAAATTAAACGGAAAATACGGAGCAGTAACTCACCAGTTGATCTGTAGCAGAAAGAGACTGCCATGGGAAATGATTTTGTAAGCACTAACAGAACTACTGACCCTCAATACAACCAGTGGAAATCTAAGAGATACATTTCTATTCAATCTCTGTGTTCACCTCTAAGGATTTTCTTTGCTCAGTCAAAGCTAAATGCTTTATTTCTTTACTGCCAAATGCTTGCATGACCCATCCGTACTTGTCGTATTCAGAAGTGTATATCTTTGTACGTGATTGTACAGTCATTTTCCATGTGCTTTTTACGGTTGACCAAATGTTACCGATGATATACGTATGCTCTTGCTTTCAGCTGGTCCAAGCAGACTTTGAATACAAAGCTTTTTTTCTAGAAATCTCCCAACTGATAAGGGAATCTCAGACAGACAGTCAGGGTTCGATTTCAACGACTCTGTTCTAAGTCAGGTTCAGCTACTCGACATCACCGAGCTGTTAGAAAGCCATAACGGAATCACTTTCAAACCCTAGAACCAGCGCCAGCAGTGATCTGATCTTCTGAACAAGATATCGGCCAAAAATGATAATCAAAAACCTTGCAAAGTAATCACGCCGCTTGTAGACTTAGTTTAGATCTTGCTCCGGCGCCTGTTCCACAATGTGTAAACGAATTTTTTC
>Ga0126343_10001183_pt1 | contig 11797 bp, 8 predicted proteins | sample Cyp2metagenome_FD_92531 | JGI IMG/M metagenome (GOLD analysis project Ga0126343, IMG submission 92531) | Coral microbial communities from Lord Howe Island, Old Settlement Bay, Australia - Cyphastrea 2 metagenome | ecosystem: Host-associated > Invertebrates > Cnidaria > Coral ... | reverse complement strand
ATGATATCGATGGGTAGTCATACAGGGACATGTCTCTTTGTTCGAGGAACTGTGCTTTTGCCTTTTGGTGTCGTTCTTAGCAACTTCAGGCGAAATGTGGTGTACGAAATGTTTTATTTTAATCACGACGAGATTCATGAGGTTCTGAAACAGCTGCCCCCTACTGACTTTGCGCTACTGAACAGCGCAAAGTCAGGAGGGGGTCTAATTTTAATTCTAGCCAACTAAACCGCAGGGTATAATATATCCTATGCTTCTTGACAAGAGTTGTGTCAAAAAATCAATCTAAGACGGCATCTACCTGTCAACGGAATCATCCTGAAAGTAAAATCAAGGTAATTATTAACCAGGCTGGAAACGTCAGCGTAGTCCGCTTAGTCCACTAAACTCAAAACTATAAAGCTAACTTTTTTTTGCTAAAGCAGTGAAGCAGTCGGTTTTTTTGCGACCAAATCCTATTGTAATTTTTAACCACAAGAAAGTCCCACGAAAATGTTTCCGTTTAATTGATGATGCCCAACGAACGGAGGAAATCGTACACTGCTACGGTTCAGCCTCACCGCTACAAATCTGAGTAAAGACAAGTAAAGTTGTTTTTCGTAATCAGCCATTCCACATCGAGGTTTTCGTATAAACTGTTTCTTGGCTGAAACCGAACATGAGGCACGTGAAGAATTTTGCGTGGTACTTTCCGGATATTATCTCTAGTATCTAACACCGGAACTTACGGACCTTTCTGAATTCAACCAGTGCCGCTCGTTATAACTGAATTTTCCCACAGCAAACAGGTCTTGCTATGTTTTCTTTCTTAACGATCTCTGCTTAACTAAAAGAGATGTGCAAAGAACACTCCACTTATTTAAGTAGGTAATAATCACAGACTAAGTCAATAGTTCTCTTGCCCGTTTTAATTATCTTTAAGTAATTCAATTTGCCGCGACCACAAGGCAGCCTAACATAAGTTATCATGTCAGTCAAGGATTTTTCTTCAATTTAGTGGTTTATTTATCAACCTAATCATAGGCCAAAGAAAATTGAGAAATGAAAGATTCTTTTGCACAAATACTTTGCTCCCCTGCATTCTGTCGGATTGCTAAAAACGTACTAATACAAAATAGTCGATCCATTAAAACGGAAATCTAAGACAGACAAACTGTATGACGTTAAAGGAATGTAACATTATAAACTCTCTATAGACCACGCGAGTTTAGTGCGCTTAGAGATAAGGAATGAGAAAACTAACAGTGCCACCCACCGCAGCAAAACAAATTCCCTGAATCTTCCGACTGTAAAGCAGCTTTTACTGACCCTGCAAGGTGACTATTCTGGCCATGAATGAACAAAAATAAGGTGCCTCAGATAAATTTAAAAACAACATTGTCTTGTTTGTACAGACATTTACGAAAACAATTTGCTGCCACTTTAAGATAAAATTCCCTGAGTTTTTCACTAACTTAGAAACTCCCTGACGTTATACAAAAATCCTTGACTTTTCATTGTTTGCAAAATCGGTGGTATTAAAGTGCTATTGGGAGTTTCGAAAAAAATGTGGGTTCAAGAAAACGGGATTCTCGCACTGTGCATTCAACGAATTTCAAGGATCTCTTTTAAAGCTGGCCTTCTGTCTGGATCGGGAACCAAAGCTCTCTGAAGCACATCGGGCAGGGGACCCAGCTTGGCCTTTGTGAAAATAACCTCTGTCATATGGCCGAGGCTGAAAATGTCACTGGCTATACTCTGCCCTCGCTTTCCCTCGACAATTTCCGGGGCAATGTGCGGATACTCTTTCTTGTATCTCGTTTGTTGTTCTGCCGAGAGATTCTTGGGACCTTTCAGACCAGTCATTGGCAAGCTTTTTCCAAAGTCAATTAAAATGGGGGTGAACTTACTTCCATCCCGATTGTCCAGAACAACATTGTTTCCTTTTATGTCATTATGGAGGAATCCGGTGTTGTGGACGTGAAGAAGAGCTTCTGCCACTTTCCTTATGACATCTAGCCACACTGCTACAGAGGATATGGTCATTTTGGTAAGCGCGCTACAAATGGTTATCGATGACCTTCGGTCTTTTACGCCATGAAATTGCATGACAAGGCGAAATGGTGCACGGTCACTGCATACCCCGAAAAGTAATGGAAGACCAGGATGGTCACCCAGCTAGTTAATAATCCGAGCCTCATAGATTAATTCTTTACGGACTCTCGTCTCGGCATCTTCTTGTGTTTCTTTGCTGTATTTCTTCACCTTCAATTGTTTAACTACAACATCCAGTCCTCTGTAGGACCCTAAGTAGCAGGAACCAAAAGTACCTGATCCTAACTGTTTCTCTCCGAGAATTACTTGAGAGTGGTTAATTTCCTTGACTGAACCCAAACTCAGACGAGGTGCCTTTCTCGGTGCGTCTTGGTGTTCGTCTGCGCGGGTCTGTTTTCTTGACGCACGTGCTTCCTGGGTTTGCTGTTCCTTTACAATGCGTGCTGCCTCTTTTTCTATGCGCTTACGGCGATCTGCGATATTTGCTTGCCTTGCTTCTTCTCTTTTCCTTTCTTTTCGCCTCCGCTTTTGCCTCTTTCTCCTCTCTTTATGAATACGTCTCTCTTCTTCATTCATGATTCTGCGAATTCCTGGGTGTGCCGGAACATGCCACAGTAAAGAGCCAAGCCAAAACTACACCTCATGGGAATGAAATGCAGAACTCATAAGGGGAATGATCAGAGAATTGCCACTATGATCTTGGGTACTCCTTAACTGATTTAAGAAAATTCTCCTAGCGTTATCAATAGTACAGAGTTTCCGGTGTTTGGTGGCTTTTAAATCGTCGTTAAGAAGAATTAGTACTTTTATCGGGAACATTTCTTCCGATTGATTCGCATATACTCATAACCTATTCGAATGTCTTATTTTCCGCTTTGATACAGATTTCCGATTTGGCGTAATTGTTAGTGACATCTTTGTGCCGTTTCAAGGATTTGAATTGTTATTACGTGCTTTTTACTATGGCAGAAATCTACGTTACACTATGCCCTCTGTGCGAAAGGCAGCATAGAACCAGGAAGGCCTTGGAAAAACATTTCACCCAAAAACACCCTGGAAATGATGTACCAGAAAATATTGTTTTTGCTAGCGGAAACAAGCAAGCTCCAATTGTGAAGCCTCGACTTTTAAAAGAATGCGATGGGTACTTGAAATGGTTGGCTGAATTAGTTGAGTGCATAAACTCTGCGCACAACCCTAGCGTTCCTGGTAAGTATTATTTTCAATGTGATTTCTTAATATGGGATAACTTAAGTTCCCCGCACACGTATGTTTGATTATCGCGGTCAATGCCAGTATTCAAATTACATTACGATATAAAATAGCGAAATCCGGGCCAGAAATTACAATACATAATTTATTTGATATATAGAGCTATATAGAGCTTTTGTATCCCGGATTCGAGAGGTTGTGATGTTCCCGACCGTGAACAAAACCTCGTGGCTCTCTCGTTCCCAGATTGTGAGATCTGGGAACGAAATTAACCTCGCGGTTTATTTTGAAATCTGCAATCATTCTAAGCAGCGGAAACCACCAGTAAGTCTTGAAACCCAACTTATCTGACTCCCAAAACAACAAAAAACCCAATTAACAGTAGATTTGAGCTGGAATGATGTAACCGAGTCAACATTGCAATAGGGGTTGCAGCGGGGAGTGAGATGTGGTGAAATTTGCCCGGTCAATAATCTCTCATTCATTTATTATGCTCTTGTGCAATAACGAGGTTTAAGGCAAACTTAAAAAAACCTTATTAATTTTTGCAGCAAAATGGTGCCACTTTATGTTTACAAATGTGCAACTTGACTACTTTAGTCATCTACTGAGCAAAGTAGGTAGTGCAAAACTCCATGGCGTAAAAGAACACAGACACCTCAAACCTCCCATGTGGAAGGAAAGAGCTTTGCGGATGTCATTTAAAAGTTACAGCATTGGTGACTTAGAGCAAGCACTGTCTGAGCAATCAATGGTGAAGTTGTGCTTGGCAAAATCTTTTAATGGCACCACTGAGCTACCCAGTAGTGATCTAGAATTGTCTGGTCGTGCTGCCCTTGAAGCAGCTAAGAAAAGGCGGATTGCAAAGAAGGCCTCCCTTCAGTCAAAACTTATTGTTGGTGTTGGAGAAGGCAGAGCAACAAGAGAATGCGAGCTAATCTGGTCCCCGATATTTGAAACCTCCACAAATGGTATTTTAACTGTTAGAGTATATATGGGAAAAGTACATTTATAGACAAATAAACAGACAAGTGATATTTGAATATACCAAATTTAATTTTGTCAGTTCGTTTAAGAAAACATCAACAAAATAATATAAAAGATATATCAAACTATCTTAGAGAGTATGTTTTAAGTTCATAAGGGGGCATTATGTGTGATCAGGGATCAAACAGGTAGTAGTGGCATTGACAGCTCTGGAATCAGGGATCACAAGCCAGGGATAAAAAATCGATAAGGGACCAGTGAATGGTCAGGACTGTGTCTCTTTTTTGTCGGATCAGGGATCATATTTTTTTACTCTTTTAAAGTAGGGGATGAAAAGCTTGTATCACTGAAAAAAAACCTCATCATTAGAACCTGTCAATATACATGTTGTTCGCACCATGGTAGACTTCGAGTAATCTGCCAAAGTCCCTCATTCCTATATGAAGTAACAGCAATTTCTAAATATCGCGATTAGGATCCTAATAGTAAACAATCAAAATACACATGTATGCATTAGTAATAATATATGCAAGGGATTAAAATTGTTTTAATTCATATACATGTACATGTAGATGTAAATAAAGCTGAGATCCTCTGTTGTTTCAGGCTAGCCAAACAGTGATTACAATGTTTATATACACTTAAATGTACTTCATTGTGATGTAGTCAAATATGATATTTCAGAGAAATTATGAACATTACTTTAGTGCCCAAGAAACACCTGGGGAAGTGTCCCACAGATTTGCAGCTTGAAAAAGCTAAGCTCCTCTGTTGTTTCAGGGAAGCCAAACAGTGATTACAGTATTCATATACACTGAACTTTACTTCATTGTGAATTAGTTAAGTATGTTAGAGATCAAGTATTTTAGAGAATTACTTTTAAGTAAACATTTTAGTGCCCAAGGAACACCTGGGGAAAAGCTTGCCACATATTTGCAGCTGGAAAAAAAAACAAGTTCCTCTGTTGGCAAGCTAAGCATTGATTACAGTATTAACATACATTTGTAATTTTCTTTACCGTGAATTAGTCAAATATAATAAATATCAAGGAGAAATAGTTAACATTTTAGTTCCCAAGAAACACCTGGGGAAAAGCTTCCCACAGATTTGCAGCTTGAAAAAGCTAAGCTCCTCTGTTGCTTCAGGCAGACCAAACTGAGTAATGAGTACAGTATTTATCTACATTTCAATTTCTGTCATTGAGAATGTTATTTAAAAAATGATTTTTAAGAGAAATGTTGAGCCTTTTAGTGCCCGAGAAACACCTGGGGAAAATCTTCCCACAGATTTGCAGCTTAAAAAAGCTAAGCTCCTCTGTTGTTTCGGGCAGACCAAACAGTCAAGATTACAGCATTCATCTACATTTCAATTTCTGTCATAGTGACTATTAGTAAAAAAAAAAAAGATTTTTAAGAGAAACGTTGAGCCTTTTAGTGCCCAAGAAACACCTGGGGAAAAGCTTCCCACAGATTTGCTGCTTGAAAAAGCTAAGCTCCTCTGTTGTTTCGGGCAAGTCAAATGGTGATTGTAATGTTTATATTTTATAATAGTACAATTTATTAGTAAAAAGTTACTGATTATGAGAAAGATAGATGTATGTCTCCTTGTCCAAGAAACACTAGTGGAAAAAACTTCCTCAATTCACAAAATTAAAAACAAAATAACACTTACTTTCAAGCTCACATTTTGTTCCCGAGAAGCACCAGGAGAAATACTCTCACAGAGTCACAGCTTCAAGAAGCCAAGTTGCTCTGTTGCTTCAGGAAGGCCAAACAATAACTGAAACAAAAAAAATGTAAAAAACCATCCATTAATACATTATGCAGATAATAACATGAACAACAGTTGTATCTAACATTCAAGAATCCCAAATGACAGAAACTACTCAGAGGCCCATTTAATGATCTGAATCATCAACTTCTTTCTCAAATGCCTCATTTCTGTGTACTGCCATACAAACTGATTAACTGTTCCATTGACACCCTTGAAAATGAAGTCCCTTGCTGCTAGAATCACACCAACCCCACAGCTTCCAGTCCCTTGCCCTGTCAAGCCACAGTTGTGTTGAGATGGCATTCCAAATCGCTCAAAAGCATTTATGGAGGACCAAAAGGAATTGTTAAAACGTGGAGCACTAAGCATCAGCTGCTGGAAGACATCAAGGATGTACTTGATGGTGGGTAATACACTGCTGGCAGGTTGCAGTTTGAAACCATCATCGAACAACAACTTCCTACCGAGAAGGTCAATGACAATCAGACCCCAGTGCGTCTCATTCATATGCAGTGGCAACAGGATAAGATCAAACTCACTCTCCCTGGAGGTGCCAAGTAGCCCCTGAAACTTTTGCTTAATGAACAATTCATTGTTGGTATTCAGCCAAGTGTGGGTTTCACAAGGAAGATAGAGCACCTTTGCACCCACTTGCCTCTGGCCATCCCAGAGGTAATGCAAAATGGCAACATCAATCACAAAGTTGTCCAGATAACGCTCCCCGACAAGAGTTGAGAAAGATCCCACATCGACAGATTTCTGCCCAGCCCTTAAGATTGTCTCGCCAATTCGCTGATGCCATAACACCTGTTCAATGGATCTAACTTCATTAACACTGAGACCATCTGTAGTGGCCATGAGCCATCTGTCTTCACTTTGAATAGCTGCTTTTAATGAAGATATCTCACAAAATTTCTTCAAGATTGCAATCCCATCACTAGAAAATGTTCCAAGATTTCCAATTTTAACACCAGTAGGTTGCAGGTTGTTTTGCTTCATTCTTAGAGCCTTTCCAGCATCACTCACTACTTGCTCAGGAGGTCTTTCATTCAGGGATAGGGGATCTTTTTCACCGTATGCACCAAATACCCTTTTTATATCACTTGAACAGATTGGAATGGCTGTCACTTTCGGCACATCAATGGTTCCGAGCTGCTTCCTTGATAAGGATGCAAGAGTGGTAAGCCACGTAGAATTTGATGCTGTTGATTCAGTGCTTGTCAAGTCTATGACAAGGTGGCTGGAAGAACTGCTGGGCTCAGCAACTAGCAGAACCTTTGGGCAGTCCACTGACTGAGAATTGCCATTGGACACAGGATTAGCTGGAGGGATTGTGTCGCTTGTTGGATCCAATGTGGACGACACCTCATCTGGCAGACGAGAAACCTTATCAAGGTGAGGTTTCAATGATTTTGCTATCTTCAGAGAATCATCTTTGCCAATAGCTGCTATATGGGTGTCATATTTGGCCTCCCAAACATCATGGTCATACTGGTAAAGACATCTGGGATCATCAGATTCTTGAACAGTTGTCCCCTTGTCCTTCGAATAAAGGTACTTCAGTGAGTCTTTGCCATACATTGAGTCAAAAAGCTGATTAATAACTGTAACCCAAAGAGCATCCTCCTTGGACCAGACAACAGTTTTGTTTGACCATCCACAGCCACGAAAGTAAAACTGCTTTTTACCTGTTGCAAGTTAAAAGTTGGAGCAAAAAAATGGAATATTAAACTTGATATCAACCCGTATACCTTTTATCCCCCCCCCCCAAAAAAAATATATATAAATCATGCATTGTTATCATAATTATACTAATAATATTAATAACAATAATAATAATAATAATAACAATAACAAACAATAACAATGACAATGAAAATAACTATAGCTAAAGCACTAAAAATAATGACAATGATAATCATAATCATAATGATAACAGTACTAGTAAAAGGATAATCTTTGGATCACGAAACTGTTCCATATGCTTTTAAATGTATATGTGTTTTTTAATAAAAACATTATTTTGGTCTTTAATGCAAACAAAGAATGATTGAAAATTCTACACATACAGGTACATCATTGCAACTCCTATGATTATTTCATTAACTGAAGGCATGTACCCCTACCTTCTGTAATGCATTCACAGGCTCTACGGAATTGATAGCGTAAAAGTTGCATCATCTCTGACAACCAGTGAGTAATGATCTGGTCCACTATAAACAACAAAATACCATAGATCAATATTCATGGTACACTTAATCATCATTTTACTATACTGCCTAGTAAGTAAAATTAATATGTTCAATCACGCAGGGATGCACAGTACTTTAATCAATTAGCTGTTAATTAGTTGCACCACCAGCTAAAATTGATGAGGTATTTACCAAACTATATAATTATTATTTTTATTCACAGTTAAAAAAGACCAATAAATTGAAATCAGATCACTATCTGTACCAGTGAAAAAAAAAATGGCAAACTTACAGGACTGTATGACTCCCCCTTGATCATGACAGGTTGCTCTTGAGTAAAGGGCTCTGTGTACCTTGTGTGATGCTTCAAAGCCTTGGTTGGAGTACTTTGAAAAAGAACGATGCAAGCGTAGCAACATGGCAGAGTGGTCAATAGTGAGATGGCCATAATCTCCAGTGCCCAGAGTGGTACCAAACAAGTGGCGTAAGAGGAATCCCCAGAGTTTACTCTGAAATTGAAACACTCCTCTTAATTTAGTTATCTCCCAAACACTTCTTTACAAATCAAACAAAGTTGTAACTAATCTGACCTTCACATCAAAGATATCAATCTGCTCATCCTCACTTTCCTCAAATTCAGTGCTACGCACCACCTTGGCAATTTCACCCCATTCTTTGAAAACCTTCATGAATGCAATAATCAAACATTGCATTATTTTCAAGTCAGTTCAGCAAGGAATGTAAGTGCCCATCATCCAAATTTTGTGGAATGAATTCTACAATGTATTCCCCAATTAAACCTCATTTTCCATATTGACCAACTGAATTTCAAGTGTAAGTGTAGCCCATTTGATATGTCATAAGAAGTCCAAACTTACATCCACCAGCCCATAGCAGGATCTGCCGAGCACTGTGAAAGGCTGCAAGTTGACTGTTTGAGAATTCGAAAGCCGCAATTTGAGTTTAAAAATGCAAATCCCAACTCTTTCAGCCTTTTACATAGATCTTGCTATAGGCTGGTGAATGTAAGTTTGGGCTACTTAATAGGACATATCTAAATCAATATACAATTAATGCACTTTTAGGTTAATGTACACGTACCTTATGAAAATGAGCAATCTGTAGTGAAGCTGCCAGCTTTGCCATTTCTAGATTTTCTTCCTGGTTAGGTTTCTGTTCTACTTTTCGCTTCCTGGTTTTCTTATTAGGAGGCTGTTGAACCAAAGGTTGAACAGCTTCACATGCAAGATATTTCTGTTCCAGGTCCTCTAGATTGCTTGACCAAACCTTCTCTTCATTCTCCAGGAACTGCTTTAAATCTTAATGAACATTTTTAGCAAATTACTGAGAGCAAGTACATGTATATGTAAATGTGCTTTAACATGGCTGCACCATATAATTTTTATAATCAATTACTGGGAAGTGAGAACACTTGTAAGGTGCAGTGGTTCAACATAAAAACATATTAACATTGGTCTGTGAAAGTACTAAATAATATAAATATTTAAGTGAGTGTATAAAATGAATTGATTTGCAGAACTGTTTTCAGAGGGCTCAAAATAGTAAACTATAGAGCTTGATTATAATAGAACTGATCGGCTCCTAGTAAAATGTCAAGTCATATAGTTCATGTTTGATCAGTTTATCATCTATTTTAAATGAGAGCAGTATCTATAATTCACCTTTAGTGTCGTCCAGACTAACTTCCTTCTGATATTTACCATAGTCCCTGTTAAATTTTCCACTTATCAGGATGTTCTCAATATGCTAGTCAGATGGAAAATTGTACAATGGAATAGCCATTTTTTTTATGATAGCTTCATTTGACTACAACTACCAGAATCATATATTTACATGTTCTGTTTTTTACAATGCTTATCAGGGCAATTGTTGTATAAACCCCACTGGAAATACAAAATTTTATTGAAGAAAAAAAAAAAAGGGAAAGGAATCATGACAGTTGTAGTCAATTCCGACAAATGATGACAATGTGCAAAGCTGCTATTTGGTATGCATGTACCTATCTACAGTGTAGCAGAGAACCAGTGTAGTCAGGTAAATGTGCAGTCACCAGTAGATGACCTGCCTACACTTTGTGCATATATGTAACTATGTCGCCTGTGGCTACAATAATAATGGTAAGTCATTCCTCAGTTTTCTGGATTGCCTGCCTACAATAATCCAGTAAAAAAAATGTTTACAATCTGCATAACAAAATCTGCTGACTTTGCTAAAATATGAACTCAAAACCAACCTGGCCCTTCAGCCATACTGGCAATACATGTAGATATTCAGAAATAAGTACATGTATACGGGAAAATTATTGCCAGTATAATTTTAAATTTGGTTTATCAGTGACAATAACTTAAGTGATAATATACAACTTACAATTTTCACTGCATTCATGAATGTGACATAGCCAAGGACTACATCTTAAGAAGCTCCGTTCACCTCTTTGTAATAGGATATCAATCTGTCAGTCGGCAAAGATTTTCTAATGATCTCATCAGAATTATCCAAAATTTTTCTCTCTGTGTTTCCTATTAGAAGGAGAGAAAGAAGTTTCATTTTTTAACTTTTTTTTCTAAATGAAATATACTACACTATACCTTATCTTTTTCGGTTCTATATTAATTTCCCTAGATGCAGTACATCTCAATTAACATATATGCATGTCCATTTGTTAATTGCAAGATGGAATTAACTTACATTCAAAATAACTATAGATGTACAATAAAGTCATGGTAATGGAACCATCAAATACTTTAAAAGTGTGAACCATATCGGAAGCCACTAAAAGTGGGTCTTAAGCTTGGACAGGAAAAGGTTTAGGGGTCCCAATATGGAATTAACTCAGATTTAATATTATTAGTCATAAATCACTCATTACAATCAATCAATCAATCAATCAATCAATCAGATAACAGAATTCAAGTAGTTCATATGATTACAGAGATTTCACTCAAAGACAAATAGTACCAGAAAATGATGAAACAGAGATGTTATTCTTATCAACAGCAGTTTGTTGGCCTTTACGAAGCTTCACAGTAATCCTTTCTTTTCCCCTAGACATTTCAGGACCATATTGACCAATAGCTTCGTTACATTCAGTCAGTGAATTGCATCTGTACGCAAACAATCCAAGTGAACCAAGCAGTTGTTCAGTATTTCGCATCTCACTGTGAAGAGCACACAGACAGACGTTGCTCAACTCCTCATCCAACAAAAACATGAGATCATCACGAATTCCTGTCCACCTGAAATGAAAGATAACCCTCTGATCAGAGGTACATGTATTCCTCAAGCCAGGTTCAGAGCCATAGAATTCTGACCTTATGCCATGCATGCACCCACCCAATGCTAATCAAAAATTTCTTTATGGTGGCAAGATGAATTTTTCACATTTGGCTAGGTGCCTAGCAAATGTCTCTTAACACCCAGAAAAATACTTTAATTATATCTTAAGTTAACAACACCTCAATGTTGCCAGATAGATTATTACTGCCTTGAATAATGTTGTACACTTACTTTCCGATGTTGGCCTTGGATTGAAGACAAGTCAAGCAAACTTCATCAAAAGATCCACTCCAGTGTTGTTT
>Ga0126343_10001182_pt1 | contig 11808 bp, 7 predicted proteins | sample Cyp2metagenome_FD_92531 | JGI IMG/M metagenome (GOLD analysis project Ga0126343, IMG submission 92531) | Coral microbial communities from Lord Howe Island, Old Settlement Bay, Australia - Cyphastrea 2 metagenome | ecosystem: Host-associated > Invertebrates > Cnidaria > Coral ... | reverse complement strand
TGTGATTAAATTACCGCAACTTGGTAAACTCTGTCTACAGGAAGACGACTGCGATCATGGGAGCCTATTCTGCATCTATACAGGCGTACTGACTGCGAACTGCGACAATTGTGTTTCCTTGGAGGCCTAGGTCCTGGACCTTAATATAACTTACGACTTATATTATTAATATTATTAATATTAATAATAATAATAATATTATTATTATTATTATATAATGAAGAGCTAGGAGCTGGCTAAAGGTTCGAGGGTAGGTCTACATTTCACTGGCTCAAAACGATATCCAACTGGGAGTGTACTTACTAACATTTCAAACCAGACAGTTTCACGAAAATTTATGCTCGCTTGAGTGTTGAAAGCTCCAAACGGAATGACAAAAACAACAACATTTTGCACAATTATTCCTTGATCCCCTGGCTCTGCAGGTAGCTGAGTGCTAATCGAGGCGGGCCAGGATAATCAGTGAAAGAAAAGGAAAGGACTATATGAGTAATTGGAAAGATGTCAATAACTAAAAGGCTGTTCTGTAAACAGGCACCCGGGCCTGGGGCCCGTTTCTCGAAAGCCCCGGAAACTTTTCGGGCCCGTAATGCCATTACAAAATCTCGAACCTTGTGATTACAGAGCTGTTTTATTCACATATTCTAAAGATGAAGGGAGGCTCCCTTCATACAAGAAGTTTCAGGCGTATACACTTCTCCGTTTTAAGATACAGATGATCTAAAAATGGCTTTACGGGCCCGAAAAGTTTCCGGGGCTTTCGAGAAACGGGCCCCTGATCGCTAGCTGATGTTGTCCTCAGTAGCCCCGAGTTCAACTCTTTGGCTGCACTTGTAAACGGCCAGCTGGTCTGCCTCCCGCCACTTGGGTTCATTTGAAGATTTCTCAGTATATCATTGTTTGTTTAAATATTGCCGAAAAGCCCCAATAGGGAGTGGCCAATTGAGATTTCTTTTACCTTTCTTTATCTTTCATTTTGTTTTTAATATCAGTACATGTGGTTTATTGAAGGCGTTGATGGGATCAATTTCCAAACGTAAATCACCTGGTTTCATTCTTTCAGGTCGCATCATACTACAGTCAGGAGCCGAGAATCCATTATGTTGTGGAACAGCCTGAGCTTCCTGCTTTGTTGAAGCTGGTGGCAAAGCGATCTATGCTGGTCGGGGATCGTCGGAAGAAAGCCACGAGGAAAACGTCCACTGAAAACTTTTGGTGGGCTTGTGGTCACTGCTTTTTTGAACGACAAAAAAAATCGACAATCAGAACTCATTTAATTCAAGGAGTTTGTAGAAAATCAAGACTGCAAAGACAAATGTCGAAGAGAATACGTTCTGTTTCCGAGTTAGAACGTCGTTGCGAGCTTGACAAGTATAGACATGACTCATGGAAAAGGTCCTTATCAATTTGAACAGATCTTTAACTTTGGAAATTTTATATAAAGATATTTAATAACAAAGATAAGAACATTGTTTCCGACGATGACGGCCTAAACACGACAAATACATATATTTTTACCAGTTTCATATCGTAATAAACGGAGATGAATTTCCACTAGAAAAAGGATATCTAAGAGAAAAAACTTCGCAGAGGTAACATTTTGATATGCAACGATTATATCTCGTGGTGAACTCCTTAACTTACCAACACCTTAAACATGTACGAAATAACAGCTCCTTCATTGTAGAGCACTATTTTGGCTCCAGCGGTGATCATTACCTAAACTATGAAATAAATCATGTATGCGGCCAAACATTGGAAAGTGGTTTAATAATGATAATGATAATGATAATGATAATAATAATAATAATAAAAGTAAAAATAATGATAATGATATTGATAATGGGCGAACAAAGACAGATGTCGAAGAGATTACGCAATTGTCAGACTTTCTCAATTTCATACATTTTTGAAAACTACTTTTTGCCTCCTTTTTTTAAAATGGTTTGAATATGATTGTAAATATTATATGAAAAGTAGTGGATTATTTATTGTAATTTAAGTTTGTTTTAAGAATTTGTTAATAAATAAAATATTTTTATGATCATATTTTTAAAATAATAATAATAATAATAATAATAATAGTAATAATAACAATAATACTAATAATCTCGGGAGAGCAAGCGTCTATTGAATATTCAGACTCTCCCGCCTCACACGAATGCTGTTAAGCTCGCCAGCGATATGGAGGGACTGTTTTGTTCATAAAATCACTGCAATAAGATCCAAGCTGGCGGCCAATTTGATTCTGCTAACACCTTGGAAATGACCGACCCTTCTTTCTCTGAATTCGTGTTACTCACGAGGACGATGTACAGAACTTAGCAGAACATTCAAATCGGTAAGGGTTCTTGTTTTTTAAAAAAAAAAAATACGACAAGTTATCATCGCCTGGCTAAACTGAGAGCATTCCACACTGATTACATGTTGAAGGGAGGACGGTTTCCATGAAATCTCTACGATTGTTCGTAGCAATTATTCACGAAATTGGCAATTCGATGGAGTTTGATAAAATTACGCTGGCGCCTTTTTCAATCAGTTAGTGCAGATGACTGCTACACGTAGTGTTCTTCCTGTTCGCCAAAGTGGTTCTCGATAAAAACGTTCCTTATGGAAAATAGAGTGGAACTTAATTTGGTCAGCGGCTTTTTGGAATATCACGCAAAATATAAGTATATTCCAGAAAAATAAAAACTAATCTCAGTCTCTCTGAAGATCTTTACTCTTTTCGAAAACGAACCATAATTTTAAACCGAAGCATACTGAGTGTTCCCACAATGAACGAAATTCTCGTTCATGAGGCTGGAATGAATTTGTACATGTACTCACTGACATTACGTTCTTTGCCGTATGAAACAAAACAATGTGATATTTCATATGTCGTGCGTGTTTTTATCTACAAACTCTGACAGGATTGTTTCTGATTTTGTTTGCACTTTAAAGGAACGAACTTAAACAGGAACATGCGATGACTTAAGTTTTATAAAAAAATCTCTTTTTAACTTCTAATTATTTGACTCGGACAAGCTGCTCACAAGAAAGTGCGTATTCCATGGAAATGAATGTAAATGACTGAATACTATTTGGACTTAACAACGCTCTTTTCCACTTACCCTACTTTGGCGTGAAAACATCATAAAACAGATGTAGTAACCACTTCACCCCCGATTCTTCTCAGAGTGTTGCTCGTAAAGACAATTGTTTGTATTTTAAACTTCCCTACATCGGTCCTTTTTCCATCATAACACAATGCAAAATAAAGAAATTAGTCACCACATTTTACAGCGACCTGGAAATTAAGTTGGTGTTCACTTCGTTTAAAATCGGGAGTTAGTTTGGGGCCAAGGATCCTATCCCTGCGGGTTTACGATCGCGAATCATTTACAAGTTTTCATGTGCAGGCTGTAGTGCCTGTTGCATTGGTGAAACCAATGAACACTTCGCTACTCGCATCCGTGAACTACATCTCGCCTCCAAAAAACATTCCCACATCTTTAAGCACTTGAGAGGCTCTGAAAATTGTCGCTCCCTTTGTTCAGAAGATTGTTTTAAAATCCTCGACTCTGCTTCCACTTGTCTCCAATTGAAAATTAAAGAAGCTATGCATATCCTTTGAGAGCAGCCGTCTTCCCAAGTCAAACATCGTAATTTAACCCTTTCATACTAATTAGTCTCTTTTCTTAGTTTAAATAGTTTGAGTTTTTTCTTTATTTTGTGCGTGCGTTTTTATTCTGTTCTCGTCTTCATCCATACATGTAATTATTCATGTTATATCTCACATTGCTACACTACTTATTTCACAAGTTCATTTCAGTTATTTCTCATTGTACAACTGACGATGGATGATGTTTCATCCGAAACATGTATTGATTAAATTATAACATAACAACATGACAAAACATAACACAACATAAGTTAACGTAACGTAACATGACATAACAAAAAATAACACAACACAGCATGACATAAAATAACATGAAAACATGACATAACATAACATAACAAAAAACAACACAACATAACTCTCTCTCCGATGATCCAGGCCTTACGTTCTCGCTCGTTCAACCCAAGCACACCCCCCCCTTCCCCCCTCCACCGCAGTTAACATTTTGCTTGCAATCTCGACGAACTCATAAGAGAAAGTAGACGATCTGAGGTCAGGCTATCATCGACGCGTTGTACAGTTTTACATCAGAGAATAATAACTGGGTTGCTGTAGCAAAATACCAGCCTACGGCGTTATGTCTTCAAGCTGGTCCCATTGAACTCAATTTCCTTTTCGATTTCTTTTCAGACCGCCTTCCTGCGTTTGCCTAACTTAACCGCTTGAACATAATTGCAACGCTCCTCGTAGCACGACCGTTCGGCCACATGTAAAGGACAAGGTACGTTTGCGGCGAAGGGATCGTGTTCGACGGAGTCGTCTTGCTCGTGACAAAAAACCACTGGCACTTCATTGGAAGAGGACAATATCTCTGGAGCCGAGGTGAACTTTTCCTCAGTGAATTGCTGACAGGGGGTTGACAAGGGGTTGTTTCGCCGGACAGATACAGCAAAAACAAAAAAAAGCCTTCATCTAAAAATACATATCGATGGAATCCCTGGTGACCAATGTGAATAAAATTACAACAAAATAGCAAGAAAGTATCTAAGAAAACACCAACAATGAGGCAAAGGTGGCTTTGTTCCTAATAATTCATCAGCGTCTGATTTCTCTTTCAAATATAAGTTCTTTGTCAAACCGTCAGTGCAGAAACGTCGTTATAAGATTTTGGTCCCATTTACTTGAAACACAGCCTGAAATTTTAAGTTTACGCACCCGTTAAGATGCAGTAAAGAATGCGTTAAGATCCTCTTTACACGTCTTTACGAAGCTCTTTACACTTTCGTATTTTAGACTATAAAACGCTAATGTAAAAAGTCGTAAATAGAATGTTTACGATAGTTTAGGATTTTGTACAACTAGTTTAACTATCGTAACATTGAGATACAGCACTGTATCGTAACATTAAGATGCAGCACTGTAAGTAATGTATGTGTAAGTATAATGTATTGTAGTTATGTATTGTATTGTAATATAGTTTAGTGTTATGTACTTAACTTTGTTCATTGTTCCATTGTATACATTATACTATGATATTATTGCAGTAAGTAATGTTAATATTGTTAGTATTGTTGATAAATGAATTTTAAAAAAAAATATTTTAGGATTTTGTACGTGTGTTTACATACAGTTTTCCCGACTCATTGTCGGCAACGGGCAAAGCGCCTATATTTATCAGGTTGATAAAATATGACCAGTATCCTAGCTGTCGGCACGAACCAACAGGCGAATATAGCAGGATGTTTTTGGGTGGATTTCAAGCAGGAGACACTAAAGTTCCAAAACTAAAATTAAAACTAACTCCAATTGAAGACCTAACATAAAATTATTGACGACTATAAATAGTAAGAGTCCATCGTAAGTGAAAACTCACGCACGAAGAGCCACGCCTGTACTGACTGAATTCTTCTGAACTAAGCACACATTGCAGACCACTAATGCAATGAAGGAAATTGAACACAGATGCACGCTTTTATGTTTTTTGATTTGTGGAGACGTGTGGAGGCAGCGTGGCCTACTGCTATTTAGATTTGTTCTCGGTAGTCCCGAGTTTAACTAGTCAACCGCGTTGTGTAAATAGCCGACTGGTCAGCCTTCCTCCAGTTGGGATTCATAACAGTTTATGTTCTATTTGCATTGCTTGTTAACTTATTACGGCGAGACATGACTAACCTTCTTCAGGGGCAACACTGAAGCAAAGTAAAAATGGAGAAAAACGGTTACAATACAGAAACAGAAATAATAGACGTGTAAATAGTTTAAATTTTTGCCACGTTTTTTGTCTTCATTGCCACTCTGGGAAGAATTATATCAAGGCTTGAGGGACGGCTTTTTGGATGTATCTAAAGCGTTGTGAAAGGGATTGTATTCGTGCCGCGACTGCATTCGACAACACATAAATTTTCCCGCCCTGCTTCGAGCATGACTAAAAACGAAGGATGTGCGATTTACGCAGTGGCCCGATGTAGCCTTTTCGACGATTGGAGAAGGTATTTACCGTTGACCTTTTATTTAGTCGTTTTCTTCAAAAAACTTACGGACAACCGATAAGCCACATAAGCATTGTCTTTGTTTATGTGCCCAACTTTTGTATGGCTCGGCTAGAAGCCGTGGTTCTTAAGCTTACTCTCAAATTTGGTTTTCAATTTTATCGTTAGTTTGTTTGTGAAGAAGGTTTTCAGGATTTTTGTGTTGGACCCATTCTTATAGCAAATTACATTTTAATTTCCCCTCAATTTAAAAAATAGATTCAAATGAAATTTACCGTAAGCTTACGCTTATAATTTAAACATTGTTGTAAAAAGGTTTTTCCATAGACTACCATTGTAAATAGGTGCCACAAACCAGAAGCGTAACACTTTGTAAAACTGCCAAATCTTTTAAAACAATTATGTGCTAATCTTTCTTTGTTTTTTTCGACTGGTTCTTGGTCGGTTTTGACATAAACTTAAGTACTTGACGTCTTCAGAGTTATTAAGCTTAGGTACTTTCCGCGTTTAGCACACACGTACACGAACTCGCACAAACAGCCGTGATTTTAAAACTCTTCTCTGTTTCTGCTGAATCTTTGACATACAATTTTTAGCTTTACAAAAATTGAATTAAATTATGTGAACCCCCATGCATTACAACCTCTATGAAAACGTTTTTTGTAGTACAGTAATTTTTCAGATACAACAAAATGGTTCGCCACTCAAATTAAACTTATGTGTCGGAATCGTGTAATTCATTAGGGTAATCCATTTGAAAGCACGAACTGATCCAGTATTTGTTTATGCGCAACTATTTTTCTTAGGCCAATACTTTGAATAATGGCTTTATTGTACACTTTCTTATAATTGTAATAGGGAATTTAGTTCATGGACAGTATAAAATAAAGTTTTGATGTCTGTGCGAATGAAGGTAACGTTTTAAGTTCCGGTTGAAAATAAAGTAATGATTTATTCCGTCACCGTTCACGATACGTTTTTAACCTTCAAATATTGTATTTAGTAAAATTACTGAGCTTGCATCGGTTGCCTTAAGCAACTTAAATTGTTTCATTTAATTTTAGCATTAATTTGATTCCATTCGCATCGCTGCAACTTCTAGTTTAAGGTTTATAATTTCAAGAATTAAACAACACTTTTTAGGTGGGAAGTGCATTGAAGTGTACCACAAATGCGCTTTTTTGTTGTTTTATTTTTTAACAAACAGCAACAACTATCTGTATCATCTTACCTTCTCAAGTATACATTGTCCCTCAGAGGGCAGCAGCCATAGAAAAAATTGAAAAAGTCGTCAAAAGTTCCGTTTAAAGAAAATGCAAGTCCAGTCCTAGCTAACCTTTTGTAGCGCGGCGTCGCAGTGAACAAAAATCACGCGAAAGTATAGCCTCGTTTCCGTTCTTTCCTCCAGGCCCTCTCCTCTGAAAAAATCTTAAACATCGATCCTCGCCAAAAGCAATTGAAATTAGAAGAAACTGACAACGCAATCATAAAGAGCATACTCTCAGGCCTTTGGCAAAATTTTCATTTAATTTTTTAGGAAAAAGTAATCATGGCCATTTTTTAAAATACTATTTATTAAACTACAACTTCGCTTAAAAATATTCTTGAAGAAAGGTTGTAGTAAACTTTTAGAGCGAATATTAAACTTCGGCCCGTTCTGGTCACGTGACCGATGACGTCACAGCATTAAAAATGACAAAAATGTATAATTCATAAAAATATCTACCAATATCCAAATTTGTGTTTCCTCGCGTTTAATGCAACGCGAGATAGCACTTGTACCCAGACTCCTACTTTTTGAAAATTGTATATAGCACCCTTAATATTTATATTTTGTTCGGTACCCGGGCAGTCCGAAATGGCTCACACCATTGTGCTTCAAACCACGATAACTTTTTTTCAATAACAAAATAATTTCGTCACAGTGTGCAAAAACGCACTTGTGAGCAAAGTCACGTGACCAATGACGTCATCGCCCTTAGTCTTGTACGATAATTAGTTTATGGTAAGACTTATCTCTAGACAACGTGGGGGTCTTGCTGCCCTCAAACTGACCAAGTTACTTGGGATTGTCGATTTTCCAGCTGCAAAGGATTCTGGGAAGGTTCTTATTATAATTATATATTGTTATTTAATTAATATTATTATTATTATTATTATTATTATTATTATTATTATTATTATTCATGATTACTATTCTCCTCCTCGTTGGTCCGCACATACTATAACTGCAAGTGACCGCTCGTGACTTTAATACAGGACTTTCTCTTAAACCCGCAATCAAAAATTAATAACAAGAACCGTCAATTTATTTATTTATAATTTGAGCTAAAAAGACTTCCTGTGATTGGAATGTTAGACCTATGATCTATAGAAAAGTTGGTGGTATATTTCATAATACCTGACACAATAACGAGTTCGTTCCAGTTGTGGCGTAGCGGATTTCTCGCATCGTGCCATGAAGGTAGACCCTTTCCAAAGTTTCAACGACCCCGTCACATACTAGAACGGACCCTAAGGGAGACCACTTAAAAGGAGAGTAGAATGTTCGAAACATGACGCTGAGAGGGTGTAAACTTAAAAGGTTGAAATGACTCGCATTATCATTTGAAAAAGTAAAAGAGAGGAAATCAATACACTTGCGGAAAATCATATAACTTGCAAAAAGTTATTGAAAAATTATCGTTACTTGGTTAACTTCTTTCTTTTCTTTTGAAGTAGATAACTTACAAACAAATGGACGAGATAAAATATCACCTTGAGGATAAGAAGCAGTTCATTCCGTCAATTTTAACGTGGCATACATGGTTAACTCAACCAGGTCATCAGCATCACCGGTGTCGCCACAATAACAAATGTCATATGCATGTGAGCGAGTCTTAAAATGTTACTACCAAACACTGAACAGTGATTGACGTAATTTCAGTTTCACCGGCATGCCTGGAACCAGTCAATTTTGGAAGATCACGGCGTAGATCAACGGGGCAATTGGACCGCACACTCCAATAGGTTTCAACACAATTTGAACGGTTAGTTTTATTCACGACTTTCAAAAGTAAAACAATGTTCTTCCAACTTAATGCATTTTAATGAAAAGAAGTAGCTCGCACAAGATGACGGAGCTTCCAACTACACGTCCCGGCGGCCCTTGAGACGGGGATACACATGAAAGTCGCATTTTGGCTGGGTATCATGTTTTTAATGCAAATATCAATCAAGAATCTCTATGCTCATTTCACATATCTATGTTTTGGGCTGTTTTGTAAATTTTGGGGGGATTTTTAGGTATATCAGGAGATAAATAGTTTATCTCAAAGGGTAAGTAAAATTTATGGAAATAATGAAATTTTGAAGATTTGGTGTTGTTTTAAAATTAGAGTTTGAAGTTAAAAATTGGTAGATACACACCAAGCAGTTGCCCACTGAACAACCAGGGGTGCCATTGTGGGGTCAGGCAACTGTCTGGTGGTGTTCCATAACTTTTTTTCCCCTTTTAACTTCTCTGTAAACTTACAAAAATTCACTTAAATTCATGTTTTCCCCCGCCTTAAACCTTGGGGAAATGTTTCTCTTAAACGTTTTTTAGAACTGAGTGCTCTTGACCGCTCCTGTTCATTGTCTGTCCTTTAGGGGCATCTGTATCGAGGTAACTACTTCGCTATTGGACTCGACAAGGAAATTTCCAGAACTTTTTCCTGTGCATTCATTGCGAGGAAATATTTCACCAAAAAATGACGTCTTTATTTCCAACCACCCATGATTCTTGAGAGCAGATAGGGAGGAAGCACACAGAAAAATAAACCATCGACCACGAGGAGCGATATAAAGCACGTTTCACTTATGATAAACGCAGTCATGTTCAAACGACGCTGAGTTCCTTCTTCTCTTCGTACCATGCTCTTGAACTCACGAAAATTATTTTTTTTCATGAGTTTAATCTTCCGGTGATCATTAATTTAACTGACAAGCTTAGACGCTAATTGCGCTAGACTTAATGCGCAGATTAAGATTCGCAAAGTAATTTAGATACAGTGAAATGTAAAAAAAAAAAAAAATTCCGTTTCAAGTATGCGCTTTCTTGAGAAGTTTCCACTAGAAGAAGAATGTTAACTGTAAAATGGTGACACCTTTAAAAGTTCAGCTACCTGTAAAGGTCAGTTACTTGGAAAAATGCTCTAATCTATCAGCTGTTTTAACTTCATACCTTAAAGTCCAAAAATCCACATCTGTTTGAATTCAGTAACTATGATACAAACACTACGTTCGAGGTGGTAAACAAAGATTGCACTCGTACACTTACTTCTCTTAAAGGATAGGTACGACTTCCTCCCAAGGAAACGCGCGCATAGTTTCTGTGGTCTTTGCGAGTAACTGGCTTTTGATACAATGAGTCTTTTCACTTTCGACCCCGAGCTAGAGCAACAGTTAAATGACATAGATGAGTTTATCAAGGAGGAGGGCGGAGAGGATCTATCTGCTGGGTTAAACCAAAGCGAGTGGTTTTTGCTTTCACAAAGTGGGAAAGCCCCATCGTAGTTTACTTTTAACTCCTGAAACGTTACAGGTAGGTCTGGAAATTTCATTTTAATTAGATACTAGAGATAAAATGTAGCTATTCTTGCAGAACTACGGGTCCCACCAGCAACCCAACTTTGGGATAGGACATACCAAGCAGGTATGGAAGTACGAAGCGCCTGCATGATGGCTATTCATTTCCACTACCACAATCAAATCACGACGACTTAAATGGCTACAAATATTCTATACATCTGAACTTGCTTTAAAAAGCATCTACAGACAAAAAATCTACTTTGTAGCACTATTCGACAAGAGTTTCGGGCGTTTTCATATTAACTACAGCAGTGAGGTATAGTCACTGTCCATTTGGATACGGTTTCCGGTGGAAACAATTGTGCGGTAGCTTGACGTTTGATTAGTTTCTACACGTGCTCTCTACTGTCCGGTATAAACAATTTTTCCTCGTTGGGAACTTGGAAATAGATGACTTGCCGTGTGCACTAATCCAGTCAAAATCAAGCAAAGTTAGGTTGTGGGGATACCGGGGAAAGCAGCCGTGCCGATCATGGAGTTTTCCAAATGACTAATTAACAACAACAACAACAACAAGGTTTATTTGACCTGTAACATTAACTAAATTACTGATTGAACAAGAAATAATTTAAAAATACCTACAGTTGCTGGTCACCCAAAATTACCTAAATTGACAAGCTCGCTGCTCAAAGACCACCGAACGTAACACAAAATTGTTATTATCCCTACATTAAGTGATTCTTTAAAGGTAAGAAATGCACGTTACTTTTGATATATTTTGTTTTCGGGGATCCTGAAAATTTATCTTTTACCACCCGTTAGATCACTTTCTGAGTACCTGCGAAAATAGCTTGTGTTCGCTGGCGTTTATTTCCCAAGTCCAGACGCGGCCGCTCAAAACTCCAACTGAATTCTGCTTAAAAAGGGTTAGGAAGCATAGAAATGTAAAAACACCTTGCGCTTTTTATCTTCCTTTCCCACAGCGACTTCGAACTTTTTGTGCTTTGTGCGATTCTGCACTCGATTATGCAAATTAGGTTTTCACGCTAACTCAGATTGTTTTCATTCAAAAGCACTTTTATATTGTTTTAACTAACCATGCCACGTTTAAGATACAGGAATCCAACAAAAACTAAAACTCAGAAACGGTTTAAACAGGTAGCA
>Ga0126343_10001181_pt1 | contig 11808 bp, 4 predicted proteins | sample Cyp2metagenome_FD_92531 | JGI IMG/M metagenome (GOLD analysis project Ga0126343, IMG submission 92531) | Coral microbial communities from Lord Howe Island, Old Settlement Bay, Australia - Cyphastrea 2 metagenome | ecosystem: Host-associated > Invertebrates > Cnidaria > Coral ... | reverse complement strand
TATCTATTATGGGATGCTCAGGGGGCAAATACATACTAATTTGCCCCCTGAGCATCCCATAATAACTATTTGAAACAATAGAATTCAAAATGGCCGCCGTATCGGTAAAAAGGTCTATTGGGAAGAAGTGGTGTTGGTGTTTTCATAATCTCTATTGGCTGTTTAGTGGGTAAAGGGATGATGTAATAAATGAACCTCTCGACGGCATTCAAACTTACCATTTGATCAACCGATTTGATCACCACCATAGGTAATGAAATTGAGCAGTTGTGAAGTTAGTCTCCTACCCAGACGCTCTTTGGACTCGTCACGCAATCTTCCTGCGTGACGAGCCCAACGAGCGTCTGCGTAGGAGTCTATTGTGAAGTTAAAGTCAGAAAAAAATTCAGGACTGAACACGATTCGAACCCATGACCTCTGCGATACAGGTGCAGTGCTCAGGCTACCAACTGAGCTATCATTGAAGTCAACTGGGGGGAGTTCGTAATATATCTGTAGATGGTGACGAATGCAAGTGAATATACGAAATATCATATATTTGAAAAGCACTGCACTGGCATCGCAGAGGTCATGGGTTCGAATCCCGTTCAGGGCTAATTTTTTTTTTCAGGCTTTAATTTCACAACTGCAGTTGTGTATCTAATTGCGATGATCAATCATGTCGTCATATCTTTCTCCACGGTTCCAATATAAGATATTTCGTACATTCACTTAAAATATAAGTACCGCTTCAGTTTCCAGGTGTTCTCTCAATAAAAGCCTACACATGCACACATTAATATCATTACACATTTTCAGTAACCCTCGCGGCATCCAAGGTTTCCCTATATTTAGTATGTGTATTTACAGTATCTACAGCAAGTAGACCTCACCTAGAAATTCTACATTACCCGGCAGTACTGGCCGACTGAGACATGTTAACGGTACAGTAAGTAAGCTGATTTTGGCACTTTTTGAAGGTTTGTCAAAATTTCTCATAAGCACAAGCACTAAAATTGCAAGACCTTTACATGTAGTCCAAACAAGAGAGATTGAAAGGCATAAGATTACAGGACTTATTCCCAAGGAAACCCCTACCAAGTTATTATTTGGACAGAGTGTTTCTACGAGCAATGTTACCAAGCGAGTCGCTTAGGCTGTCCACGTTATACCATTGGTTAATTCTAGACCCTCCAATGGATTTCCTAAATAGCAGGAAATTTCAAAATAACTTTAGAGGGATTACTTTGGGAGTATCGACTACATGGAGGATTGACTATCTTACACCGCCTTTACCCTATGCTGCTCCAAATCGTTCCTACCTTTAAGGGAGAATGCTTTGTTGGAGTATTTTTTCAACTTAGCAACAAAAAATCCATCCATATTGTGAGTGTGCGAGAAAAACCTCTTGGTTAACTTCAAAGAAGGATGAAAATGCTTTCCTCTAAACCTAGAAAAAGACAACAGAAAAATCAATCGCACTACTAACAATAATTAACAACTATTCACCGAAGTGGAGGTGGTTAGTGGCGGATATTTACCGAGCCGCGAAGCGGCGAGGTAAATAGCCACCGCTAACCTCCGATACTGAGTTGAATAGTTGTTTTAGTATATACTAAAACAGTGAGATAATATACACCGCAAAAAATTAATTTGGATCATTTCTTCACTTTTTACGGATGCAAACCGGGACGCCATTTTCTCTCGAGTTGCTCGGAGGTAAATAGCACAGGATATTCGGAGTTTGACCAACCAATCAGCGCGCGCCTTCAACGCTATCTACTGTTTTAGTATATACTAAATACTTTTATCACAGCTAACCTAGCTAGCTAGAGCCGTACTGGGGAATATTTGCCCTCGGTCGTTTTTCTACATACTCGGTCCGTGAGAAATTCAGACGCATTCTCCACTTCGTGTGCGTAGCTTGCGTGTGGTTGCATATAAAATTCAAAAATACATAACTAGTTCAGCAGTTCCAAGCCTTACAAAAATTGCCTCGTTGTCATTAAGAAGTACGTGTCGTTTACTATTCGTTTGGAAAACTCTCTATTTCGAGGGCACAAAACGTGATGCGATTAATTTGCCATAGAATTATCGCACCCACGTTCCATTATTTTGGTCTGGGACTCTGGAGCTCATTCCAGTAGAATAGTCAGATGACTTCCAGCTAATCCCAATTTCGTGTCTTATCTACCTGGACATTAACTAACTTTGCACTAAAAGTCAGAGAAGAATATAAAGGCCAAGCAAACGTCTAGGTATTTACAGCAGCGGCGAACCCAAGATCGATGAACCGCTCGATGGCTCCCTCTTTCGGTCTGACTTCGCTCAAGTCAAAACACATCTTCTGCTCCTGAGCTTTCTGTACTGCTACTGCCGCCAACAACACATCTACGTTGCATTTTACAACGATTTTGAGTTACGCTATCGCATGTCAGTTCACATATATTCTTCTCAGAAGCGAAACATTAGGGAGCTTAGGGTGGCTCCTTGGATATTTTACGATAACTGCAGAAATTCACGCGCGCTCATTGGTTAGTTTTTATGGTCAATATGCGGACAGACACATGAATTTGAAATTCATGCGACGCATCAGTGAGAGAGAGCGGGAAATTCGACAATTTGTTATCGTGAAAAACAAATTGATGTCAGGTTTTAATGCGCCTGTCCTGTTATTGACAAGGAATTTCGTCATAACATTGTCAAAGTAGTCTGCGGATCCACTCGGCTATCACCTTGTGGATCCACAGCTACTTTGACAATGCGACGACGAAATTTATGATAAACAACTGACGTCAATTTGTTAAATCGCTTATTGCTTTGCGCGCGCAAGTGTTATGATTTGAATGCTGTTTTCGCATTCGTTTTTACAGCCTTCCCTCCAAGCTTATTTACATGTAATAAGCAATGATTGAATAGTGTTTTCCTATCATTTCCGTTAGACTTATGAGTTTTAGTGTCAAACTATAAATGCCCAAACGAATGTGTTTTTTTCGCTGTTGCTCAGTCGTGGCCGCAAAAAGACTATAAACCCTTGCATAAATAGAGGGGTAAGTTTCTAAAGAAACTGTGGTGCTGCGTTGGTGGGAAGTATAACGAGATAATTGGATTTTATCAACTGGGTTGATAATGTGAATTGGCGACCGTAAAGAGATTCGAAAGCTGACGTTTCGAGCGTTGGCCCTTCGTCGGAGCGAATAAATGGCGAAAAAATGGCGCCTTCACTTGAATAACAATACTTATACATCCTTAGCCTCACATTCATGAGAAAAAGTCCTTTGTCTTGAAACATGAGTATGAGGCTAAGGATGTATGAAGTACTGTTATTCAAATCTAGACGCCAAGTCTGTCACTAATATGCACAATCTATGTTCCAGATTATTAAAAAGAGGGTTGTGGTCAATGGTATCAAATGTTTTGGAACGACACTGATTGCTTGATCACTTAGCCTGCGAGAAGGCTTGCCTGAAGGATAATATTCTCGGTTTTCATCAGTCATGTGATCAAAACTAAAAATCGTAACAGTTCAATAAACAAATTCAAGAATCTGGGATATGATAGATGATTGCAATATAAACAACCTCGCCAAGAATCAGGTCTCTGCTGTTTTTCCATTCGTGCGCTATTCGCAGGAGGTTATCACCCAAATTTATTGAGCTTTGTATGGAGATGCCATGTTTGCGCACTTCGGAGGGGCACAAACATGGCGGCCGTAATGTAACAAAAACATCTGTCGTTGAGTTTTGCTATTGAAATGAAAATTTTCACTCTAGAGCTCCGACACATTGAAATAAATGCTTCTTCTAGTGTAAGCACCGTTTAGTTAACAAAAACTAAAGCGATAACTCATTTTTTGACCTACGCGACAGCCTTTCTGGCCGCCATTTCGTATCACGCAATGGAAAAGCTTCGAAATTCAAACGTGCCCTATTACAAAAAGAAGAAGCCCGTCGAGCTAAAGCATTGTCAAACGTTAAGTTCCGGTAGGATCTTTTATCTGATGCAACTAAAACCTCAGAAGGAAAGGTAGTTTTTAATTTAAGACTATGACTACGTCACATGAAAGCCAAGAATTGAAAAGCTTGGGAGAAATATAATCTATTTTTAAAATTAGTAATGAAGCATTAATCTTACTTGGAGAATCCTTCTTGGCCAAAGTCAAGTCCTGTTGACACTAATTTTACGTGCCTTTTGCTGAGGGCATAGTCTATTACACACTCATTTTCTTCCACCTATAATACACAGTCCAAAATAAAACAAGTTAGAGCTGACAAGTTGATTAATATTTGACAATTATTCGCCAAATGCGAAGTCAATATTGGTGAATATTCCCCGAGACGAAGTCGAGGGGAATATTCACCAATATTCACGAGCTCTCTCACTCGGAGGTGTAGTACTTGCTAATCACCTCCGAGTTTACCAATCAGAGCACGCGAAAAGAACTACCGGTATTCAATTGTGTGGTATATGCTAATGATTAATATTGATATTGATTGACACTTAGCTCTTATTAACCAAGCACGAGGTCTGTATGGGGGAATCTTTACAGAGGTCGTGAGTACAGACCGAACGCCTTGAGGTTATACACACGACCGAGATCAAGATTCTCCCAACAGACCGACTGAGCTCGGGAAATAAGAGCTAAGTATGAGTCAACTTAAATCAACTTACACGCGCAAACAAGAACAATTCGATTCGTTCAAAGTAACTGGTTTGTACTAACATTTTGCTTACGAATAGCGATGAGCTGAACTTAATTCTGCAAAGATTGCTTGTCCTTTTTTTTCTCATCAAGCTTCTTCACGCTTCCTTAAATACTAATTGTTGGATGAAAATAGGCAATGATTTTGCCTTTTAGTTTGCAACTTTTCAAAGCAAAACATTACTGGTCTAGATGCTGATCAATGCCGGTCTAGATGGGAAAATCTGCACCGCTTTCAATATCGATTTTAGCCAATCAAATTCATGAATTTGATAGTTCCCAGTCCTTGTGAGACAGAGCCATATAATAATGATTAATATTGACCAAGCGCTCAATGGCCTGACTGACTGACGATCCGACCATCCCGCTGACCGGCCAAAACACTGACCAATAAACCGCTGACCGACTCATCGACCAAACAACTAATTGATTGAGCAGCTGAATGACTGACTGACAAAACCACACATACACCAGTCAGAAGAACTTTTAAAAGATGCGAATGACTCGAAGACCATCTGACAGACTGACCACAATAAGGCATTTTTTTCAAATGTACTACTGCTTAAAGTGGTACTGCGACCAAAAAAACAATTTCTCTTTTTTCTTTAGATTTCAAAAGTATGTTAACTAAATACCAACTGACCCAAGTCTTAAGTTCTGATTTTAACTGGAATTTTCTTATTTATTGGTCCGCCATTACTAACTTTAAAATCTTGAGAGAGCTGGGTCGAGGAGAAAATGACGTCAAAGATACACTAGTTTAAGAATGTAATGTGTGTATACGCGGCTGAATTAATATGTACCACGGGGGTTTCGGGCTTTCAGACTCTTAAACCCGTGTTTTGCATATGTGATAAATTGCCTTTACACGCTGAAATGTTAAACTAGTGAGCAAATAACGTCATTTTCTCTAGATCCAACCCTTTGATGTTCTATCGGTCAGTTTTGAACGTGAGTAATGGCGGACCGTCAAATCCAAAACTTACACTCAAAATACACAGCCTTCGGATAAAACTCAAAGCTCAAAATTTTGCCAGTTGGGTGTTAAGCGAACACGCTTTCAGAATCGGAAGAAAAAAAGGAAATGATTTTTTGATCATAGTACCACTTTAAAGGGAAGCAATCAGCTGGTACACATGCGCATTTCATGCCATTTCAAAGCTAATTTGCATATCACAGAGATACGATCATCCATAAGTAAAATGCTCTTTGTTGGAGTTTTTATTATGCTTTATTATGATTGAGAAACTTTCTTTACTGTAATTGGCAGGCCAATTTATCGTTAATTTTTAAATAAACACAGTCAGCTTTGGGGTCGTACTGACGAGGCCACTAGTTTTCTCACTTTGAACAGAGTTCACCTCAACCTGAAATCAAAGATACACTTTGATTACATCATCCGCTTCAATCTTCGCAGTGTTTTGCTTGATTTTTCAATTGTCCACTAAAATAAGAATTTTGATATGAGTGTGCTTTTGTACATCCTATAATATTACTTTATCAAATTTGGTTGAAAACAGTCTGAACTGTGTCCCTGTGATAAGCAAATTAGCTATGAAATGATATCTATTGCCCAAGTGCGCCAGCTGACTGTGTCCCTTTAAAGCTGTAAACATCTCTTTCTACCTTCCGAAATTCAATGAAAATCCATTACACCTACACAAAGGTTATTCAAGGTGATCAAAGTGACAACTGAAGACCTTTGCCAGTAGAGAATAAGAAACCCAATACGGTAATTAAGGATGTCTGATGGCTCGTGAGCAAAGTTACTATTGTGCACAAATGCTGGGAATACATACCAAAACAGAACAGGTGGAATAGACGATGTATCCACCCGAGGATGATCTGGCATCTGTAGCATCAATGGCAGACAAAAGAAGTTCTTTTTGAATATGGGAGCATCGCTGAATATCCTTTTCTGTCTGCAAAAAGACAAAATGCTGTCTAAACTCGCTGGAACTTTGTACAAAAATGGCTGTTCAATACAATACATGTCAACAGATCAAACATTCTAAGCACATTTATCGGTAATTGTGTTATCCAATTAAGTCATTATAGTTTATTATTATTAGAATTATTGGTTTTATTATTATTATCATCAAATTGAAGTGCTTAGCCAATCAGAGAGCAAAAATTGATGCTTGTTTGTTATTACAGAAGTTATTGCATTTAGACTAAATGCCAGTTGAATAAACTATTCTCCCTCATCATAGGCCTGTAATGCGTGCAGAGAGCTGGATAATAAAGTTCAATGCACGCATTGCAGGCCTATGATGAGGAAGCATATCCTCATAATGGTTTGTTTTGTCTTTTGAATTTGTCTTTTGAATTTGGTTTGACTGTATTAGATTCGACGTTTGAAACCGCTACCGTGCTATCATCGTGCCACTGCCGAGCCAAATTCATTTGAGTTTGGCACGGCAGTAGCACGACGTTTGGAACAGGCCTAACTCTGTTATGTTTATTTTGAAATATTTGTTTTCTTTGTTTACGTGGCATGCCTGTAAACTAGCTGAGCTTAGTGCTGTACAGCTAAGTGCATGACCACTGTAAATAAGATTTACATTTACATTTTACATTTTCTTAGTTGTTCACCGAATTCTTTTAATCTTCCTAACAAGTTTTGGGAACTTGATCCCACAAACAGTAATGCTTCTCCCATTGTTTAAATGAAATGACTCAGTAAGGCAAACAGAAACTGTTCAGTTGTTCATGGGTACTTGAATTCAATGTACAATATGCTCTACATGTGTGACTGTCATAGTATATAACCAGAAAGACAAGCAGGCAGCCAAGCCAAACCAGGGCCATGAGCATGTCACAATACAGTTCCTAATACCTTGTTGATTTTGACTGACTGGTCCTTTGATATAACTCCTGTTCCACTGCATGGAGCATCAAGAAGAACTCGATCAAAACCTGCCATCACCTTCAAGGTAAAGTTCATTTTAAACAAAATGTCAAGTTTCATCCATAAGAAATGAACAAAAAATAAATTCATGGGATGAGTTGAGGCAGTGATGGAGTGGGGGAAGGATGCAAACTTTGCAGACTACAAATATTAGTACATACCAAAACCACACCAATAAACATACATAGAGGGCATAACATGGACATTCAGAGACAGGGCATTTCTACATGAGAAGAGCAATTCCTCATCTGCAAGCACTCAAGTAATGTTCTATTTACTATTTAAACAGCAATGAAATACCAAACCATTCCGCAACTTTTTATGTACAATGTAACTATAGCAAAGGTGATTTTTTTTTCACATCTGAAGATAACAGATTATGTCCACTTGGGTAGCTATGTTTTCCAGCAAAAGCATCACGTGTACAGTATTTCATTATTGGTATTAGAGCAGTTTTTACTCGAGTGTCATTAAAACAACCCAAACCAATAACTTACCAACTGGACTACTCACCCAATCTGAAACCGTAGCAGTAAATTCTAAAGCGCAACCAAAGTCATAATCACTTTGGTTTTGGTTTAGAATTTCCTATGGTTCGTGATTACAGTATCACATCAACATTCACCAATAAAGCAATTCACAGCTATGGTTAATTAAACAGTTTTCTTTGTGAAAAGGATAGGAGTGTTCATCTTAAAATGATTTTTGTCCCTGTAGAATGGATGAGGTTAAGCTTCAGAGAAACAGGAAGGAGACTCTGATCATGAATCCTGAAATCTACGTTTGAAACCGCCATCAAAATGCTTTGGGAAGGAAAGAAACATGCGTGTTCTCAATTTGCTGTAATGCTTGCAGAATGGAATGAATGAGGTGAATACACAACATCCTATCATGAAATTAGCAACACCAAGATACACAAAGTTGTCATTTTGCAAAGACTTGCTGAAACATCATCAAGAGATGTTTTCAAATTTGTCAATTTTGTTAAATCTGTATCACAATGCTCTGCATGGGCTAAGCACTTCATAGAATGAATTTTGCACCAGAATACCGAAAGGTCTTCGACTTAAATGCATAACATTTTTACTAAGTTCAATACTGGAGGTAAATTCTCCTCAGGTTTGTTTTATTCGAAAAACGGCATGTATAACATCCTATTTGGGTGAGTGCATACTGTCACCTGCCCAGATGGCAAACGCATTCAAAAGAAGTTCGAAAGAAGTTTCAGTACTAGATGAGACTTAATTTAACAAAGGTGACACTCAATAGCAAATGAAAGCTCACAAACAGGTGCCCTATGAAAATAATAATAATAAGATCCACTAAATTCAATATTTACAAATCTGCAATAAAAAATTGTACCCTTGGAAATGCCCTGCCATCATAGTTGCACACCAGAGTGTTACTTATTCCTGCAGAAAGAAATACATGATAAGATATGATATGTTTTGTACAACAAAACTGAAGTCATAGTAAGAATACTAGTCAACAACAATTGACAATACCACCACCCATGACTGACTGATACATTTCACTTCGATAGGCTATGCTGAATTTCTAAGCTTTTGCGTGACGCAGCATTTACATGACGGCCGAGTTGGTTAAAAAGTGACTAATTTCGGGACTTAAATCGGGAAATTTGGCTATCTTAACGGGCTCTTGTATTAGGAAAAGTATTATTTTAATGTTTTGGAGTTCCTCGAGTGATAAATTTACGCTTTTTTAACAAAACTCAGTGACAGATGTTTCTGTTGGTTTCCGGCCACCATGTTGGTGCCCATCTGGATGGGCACCAACATGGCGTCCCATACAAATCCCTATAAATTTGGATGACACATTTCTGCGAATAGCGCGTGAATTAAATACAGCAGAGACCTGATTCTTGGCGAGGTTGTTTATATTGCAATCATCTATCATGTCCCAGATTCTTGAATTTATTTATCGAACAGTTATGATTTTTAGTTTTGATCACATGACTGATGAAAACTGAGAATACACTGACGCACAATCCACCTAATCTGTGAATATTAGCTATCAAGGCATTTTAGAAAACAGTCCTAAGAACTCTGATTAATACAACTGAGAAGCATTCCAATGAGTTTTAATGAAAGTAAACATAGCTACTTGACTTAGATTATATCCTTCATCGGTGGACGAGTTCCGTCAGAGACTGATAAAATTTATGCTTTCAGTAGGTACCACGGCTACTTGAACAATCTTCAGGTGTTTTTGTACAATTTGAAGAGATTTAATGTACTTACTTGGGATAGTTTCGGCTGCGAGTATGACATTGTGGTCGCTTTGATAGAGACAATTAAAGGATGAAATAAACGTGCTAGTGCAGTTTGGAAGCAACAGATGATATTTCTTGTACCAAGTTAGGAGTAATTCCAAAAGATACCCATTGTGCTAACAATGCTAGAACGCATGCGCATGACTTATTAAGGACCGTTCTACCACAAAAAAAGCGCTCAACATCAGAGTGTGATCTTTTTTGAAATGTATCTCTCACCTGATATGCAGTTGACACTAACGCTTAATAATCTGCGCATGCGTTTAGGGCAAATATTGGTTTTGTGGTAAGGAGAGTAAGGGGCTTTCCGAATCAAATATAAAGCCTTTTGAAATTCATAAAGAAGTAACGTAGGTACACACCCTTCCCATTTTAAGTAGTGCTCACAAGTACCTACTCTATCCTACCCCCTTGTTACAAGCCTAATTAATTGATTATTCAAACATTAAAGTTAACACCTTATTGCCATAGTGCCAAAGTGCTTTAGCGAGGTCAACCCCCAAATCATCCCAATAGTGCACTGTGCACTAAAAAGAAATAGAAAACATGTTCTCAGTGTTTCTATCGAGTTATAGAAACACTTGTGAAAGTTTGGGAGAACTCAAAAAAGCTGTGAAAACACTTGCTTGCAGCTCATGTTCCCACAGCATTTCTTGTTCTCCCAAACTTCCAATCATGTTTCTATAACTTGACAGAAATACGGCGTATGTTTTCTTTTTCTTAAATATTACATATTGTACCAATGTACGTTATTAATACATTGACACACAACCCACCTAATCTGTGAATATTGGCAACCAAGGCTTTTGTTCTCTCCTTCTTAGCATCGTTTGCAACCACAAGTCCAGTGTTCTTTAGCAGTGAAGCTGCAAGGAATGTATCATTCAAATCGTACTCAAGAAAACATTCTCAATGTGCTTTAGACAAACAAAAACCCTTCCTCCACATACATTTCCCTTTATTTATTTACATATGATAATTCTCAGTAAGATTTTGAGAGCATTTCTTCTTTAAGACTTCACTCTCAAGTTCAAACGCATTCAAGAAGTGCGATAATTGCTTCTATGTGTAATTCCCCAGCCATCAAGTTAAATTTTCCTTTTAACAATCTTTTGTGGATTTTTAGTTTGTAGCAGCCCGGTCCAACTGTTGTATGCTACAATCCAAACCCTACGAAGCTGCCACCTACTAAGCAGCCACTTAATAAGCAGCCACCCACTCAGCAGCCACCCACTAAGCAGTCACCTACTAAGCAGTCACCTACTAAGCAGCCACCTACTAAGCGGTCACCTACTAAGCAGCCACCCACTAAGCAGTCACCTACTAAGCAGTCACCTACTAAGCAGCCACCTACTAAGCAGCCACCCACTAAGCAGTCACCTACTAAGAAGACACTCACTAAACAGTCACCTACCAAGCGGTCACCCACTAAGCAGTCACCTACTAAGCAGCCACCTACTAAGCAGTCACTCACTAAGCAGTCCCCTACTAAGCAGCCACTTACTAAGCATCCACCCACTAAGTGGCCACCTATTAAGCAGCCACCCACTAAGCAGTCACCCACTAAGCAGCCACCCACTAAGCAGCCACCCACTAAGCAGCCACCCACTAAGCAGCCACCCACTGAGCAGCCACCCACTGAGCAGCCACCCACTAAGCAGTCACCTACTAAGCAGCCACCCACTAAGCAGTCACCTACTAAGCACCCACCTACTAAGCAGTCACTCACTAAGCAGCCACCCACTAGGTGGCCACCTACTAAGCAGCCACCAACTAAGCAGCCACCCACTAAGCAGCCACCTACTAAGCAGCCACTCACTAAGCAGCCACCCACTAAGCAGTCACTTACTAAGCAGCCACTCACTAAGCAGCCACCTATTAAGGAGCCACCCACTAAGCAGTCACCAACTAAGCAGTCACCTA
>Ga0126343_10001180_pt1 | contig 11812 bp, 9 predicted proteins | sample Cyp2metagenome_FD_92531 | JGI IMG/M metagenome (GOLD analysis project Ga0126343, IMG submission 92531) | Coral microbial communities from Lord Howe Island, Old Settlement Bay, Australia - Cyphastrea 2 metagenome | ecosystem: Host-associated > Invertebrates > Cnidaria > Coral ... | reverse complement strand
ATTGTCGAATACGAAGCTATGTCTCGTCGGCACGAAAGCAGGGGCAAAATGTGTTTGAAGCTTTGCTCATAGCCATGAGGAATTACCAGAATCATCCTTTGCTGGGTGCTGAATAGTTACAATGGTTCTTCTGTCGTGCCTTGAGCTTAACCCTAAATTGCGCCCATCAGCAAAGGAGCTAGCGAAGTTCCCATACTTCACCAAGGAGAAAAGTGTTAACGATATGAACGCTATGGAGGCTTCCGTAGCTCACGAAGCCGCATTCAAAGCATTGGCATTGGCAGAAGAGGCATTGGAACAGGCGAATGAGCATACACCGCAGGTAACAGTTCAACGGATGTACCAAGAGGTGCGGGAATGCCAGAGCAAGGTAAAGCTGTTACAGGCTAGACTCGACGAAATTAACCAAGCCGAAGAAAGCAAAAGTCCTGTGTTAGGTAGAAAATACAAACCAAGGTGGCGTAAATAAGCCGTTTCTTGTGTACCGGCAGCAGGCGAGGATTTAACCAAGAAAAAAAACACGCCAAGGCAGAGCATCGGTCGATGCCTGCGTTAGCAAGAGAGGCGATTTCTGAGTATTTAAGAAAGCATAATTCTTAAAACTTAATTAATTCCCTAACGAGGAAGTGCCAACACCTGCCTCACAGCATCCCCGATAAACTGGTTCAGGCTGCGGTTACTGGCAGCGGCGGCAATGCTGGCGGACTCGTGCAAGGCAGGGTCAATTCTCAGATGGGTGTGGCTCTTTCAGTACGACGTGTCAAGGCAAGGCAGAGAGGAGGTTTTCGTATATTAACGACAGAAAAAAAGGCTGATTCATGATGTTATAAAGCTCTTGAACCAATAACACATGAACCAGCCCCTGTGAACGCACCATCCTACGCTAATTTTCCTGAATCTGCATTATCTTCTGACTTCTTCCTGCCTGCCTTGCTCCAGTTGAACAGCATGATTGAATATCTTGAGTCTGCCCCCTCTGAGGATCATAGTTGTACAGAAAAGTATCTGAGCACTGAGGGCGATGAGCTAAAGCGACTACTTATGCAAGGCTATATGGACAAGCAGGCACATGATGAACGACAGACACTGTACGTAACAGACGCCGATGGCCACCAAAGAAACCACGTTCGCAAAAACACCCAGCGGCAGGTCACCAGTCTATTTGGTCCCGTAACCGTCACTCGCATGAGCTACAGCCAACGACAACAAAGCAGCCTGTTCCCTCTGGACGCCAAACTCAACCTCTACGCAGACCAGTACACTGATGGCATCAGAGAGCGGATTGTCCAGGACGTCATTGACCGCTCATATGATCGTGCCATTGAGCAACACAGAAAGAATTGTTCAGGGATCGTCGGCAAACGCCAGGCCATGCAGCTGGCACAAAGTGCCTCCTGTGATTTTGTCACTTTTTATGAGCAGCGTACGTTGCAGGATGAGCAGACCAATGACCTGTTGGTACTGAGCTTTGATGGTAAAGGGTTGGTCATGCTGCCTGATGGTTTGAGGGAATGTACACGTAAAGCAGCCCAAAAAAGCAAAAACAAACGACAAACAAGGTTGAGTCCGGGCGAGAAGAAAGATCGTAAACGTATGGCCCAGGTTGCTGCGGTTTACACCGTTCTGCCTCATATCCGAACCGCCGAATCCATAATGAACAGCGATAAAAAACAAGGTAATGTCGTCCATTTTCGTCCGCCAATCCGTAATAAAAGGGTCTTTGCCAGTGTTGAAAGAGCGGCAGAACAAGTGATTGAAGAGGCATTCGATGAGGCCCTGAAGAGGGATCCGGAGAATAAGCGTCGATGGGTAGTCGTTGTTGACGGGCATCCACATCAAATTCGTCTTATAGAAGAAGTCATGGCGAGAAAAAAGGTGGATGCGATGATCATTATGGACTTCATTCATGTTCTGGAATACTTATGGAAAGCAGCCTATTGCTTGTACGAAAAGGACAGCAAAGAAGCAGAGCAGTGGGTGTGCGATCGGGCTTTGCGAGTTCTCAGAGGTGAGTCTGCAACGGTCGCCAGAGGTATAAGACAGAGTGCCAGTAAACGGAATCTGAAAAAACGGGAAGCAATGGACAAATGCGCCGGTTATCTTCAGAAAAACCGAACCCGCCTGAAGTATGGCATTGCTCTGGCGGAAGGGTTACCTATTGCCAGTGGTGTGATAGAAGGAGCCTGTCGGCACCTGATCAACGACCGAATGGATATAACGGGCGCAAGGTGGAGCTTGCAGGGGGCAGAAGCCATCCTGAAGTTGCGCTCGATAAACTCCAGTGGTGACTGGGATGAATATTGGAGGTATCACCGGTTGCACTCTTACGCCAGGAACTACGGAGATATGGTTATCGGTAGGGCTGCGTCGTAGCAACAGAGCCACACCCTACTCAGTTCCAGTCGAGTTGTTGTGCTTGGGCTTGTGCTTATTGCCCCCCTGAAGGGTGCACCCTGATCAACTGGATGGCTAACGGCAATTGGGATGCAGCTGCCAGAGGGCTTGAAGTTACAACAACCTTTTAACATCCGACGTGCAATACCGACACCGGGCGGGCTCCAAAGGACCATTTACTATTCCACGCCCACAAATGGTAATACCAAATGCACCATTCCATAGCGATGCCGGCGCCGCTGCTCCTGCGCCGCCCCCCAGCTCAACGCCTCCACTCGCTCAAAGAACAATTTTCTTCGCACGAAGACGGGATGGCAGCCTATCTAACAGAAGCACTCCATCGCCAGAGCCCATTAACCAACGAGAAGAAAACACCAGATTCTAATCGTCAAAACCGTCATCCGATAATAAACCCATCGGATGGCGCCTTCTGCAACAACACTGCATTTCCAATATCACCGCCGTTTTTTTGCTTTTGACGATTTCGTTCATGCCAACCCTGGCAGAGACACTTTTGGCCGGAAACCACCTATCGGAAACACCAAATCAAACCCTGTACCCATTGCAAAAAACTCAAATAAGCATACCGGAACAGCAATTCCTCCCGACAAATGATCGCAATCACCGCCGAAAATATGAAAAGACACAAAAACAACGGCAAAAACGAGAAACCCACCAGAAAAATAAGCAATTGTACGTTCTACCTAACCCAAGAAACATTAACTATCCTCGTATTTATTCAGAACCAACGGATTGATGCAGAAATAACCACAACGAAAACAAAAATAACTACGCAGTACCTGGTGGCAATATTCGGTAATCAATCATTAATCATCGGATAAACGAACAAACCCTGTCATGCCAGATCAAAAATATGCACAAAAACAGATTTTCCTCCGCAGCGCCGTAGCTATTTCCGGAGCTCTTAAAACTCAACTGTGCCTGCGCAAAGGCTCTGTGGTCAGGGGAACTCACCCAGCAATGTAGAAACTTGAAAGCGATGAAAAGTAATGACTGCTTTTATGTAACGCAGCATCTTTAAGTGCGAGGGCTAACAGCGCCGTCAATTTTCCCAAACCCAGGGAGCGAAAAGAAAGACTACGCCTGTTTGTTATTTGTAAAGGAAGAACTGTTTTAGCATGAAACTATTTAATTTTTTACGGTCGCTAACCCGCTCAGGGAACAGTAGTTCGAATGCGGGCGCAGGCATTCGCAATGCCCGGGCTACTGGTTCTTCAGGGGTAAATGGCACGCAGAGCGCAGCAAACAATCCTGGCTTGCCCAATCCGCAGCCAATCAACGGAGGCCAAATGCAGGGCGCTATCAGTCGTTTGGTTGCCGGCATTATTGGCCCTACCAATGGGCCGTCCAATGGCCCAACGCCACCGCTGAATCAGGGTGCTGCGCTATGGAGTGAAGGAAACAGGTTTAATTTCGACCTGCATGCCATGAGCAGGCGCGTGCTCGCTGCGCGTTCTAGCTGTTCAAGTGATATTTTTGTTCCTTCGCCAAACCAAGCCACCACCGTGCAGATTGGGAGCAGAAGGAACAGCACCAGCAGCATCAGCAGCACAAGCACTACCAGCACCACCTGCAGCATCAGTAGCGTCAGCAGCACAAGCACTATGAGCACCACCTGCAGCATTAGCGATGAGGCAGGAACGCCACGCAAAAGCATATTAAAGAAAGAACGTAGCCCGTCTAACCCCAATCGACGGTTCGATGTAACCTTCTCAGAACAAATAGAGATACACCCCCTAAAGCCAGAAGATCGCACGCCACTGCCTGACAGTTCGAAAACCCTCTCTTTCCAAAAGCAAGACATAGCAATGAACAGGGCCAGACTAAACCAGGGATTGCGGTCAAGATTGTATGCCCGGTTAAATCAAATGGGAAAGATGAGTGAAGAAGGCAACAAGTTATTTGAGAAATTCGAGCAAGACCGAATGGCGGGGGCTACCGCTGGAGCCAATGATTCATCATTACCTGATAACCCCCCCTGCGGCACAACCGCTCCTGAGCCGAATCCGGGAAAATCGCCCGGCGCTTCGTCCCCTCCCCCATTAGCTACAAGGACGGTTTTCTTCAAGCGAATGGCGAATGGCGACCTGGTCGCCAACAACAAAGCCCGCGTCAAAGCCAGCACCCGCCTTTAAGGGTAGTGGTGGACACAAAAGTACCACCACATTCCGTTTATCCTGAGCCTGTCGAAGGATGCTGGCAGCACACTTCGACAGGCTCAGTGTGAACGGTGGTATGGATCTGTTTACTACCTCCCTAACCATTGGTGAACCCAAAACCAGAACCTCTTGTGGAGAAGGCCTTGGGAGCAAAGTCGAAGGATGCTATCACCAGACGTCGACAGGCTCAGTCAGAGCGGGGTTCAGATTCCATAAATGCGGAAGTTATTTCAGGACTATTCCTGAGTTAAGGGTGGTGGTGGATACAAAAGTACCACCACATTCCGTTCATCCTGAGCCTGTCGAAGGATGCGGGCAGCACACTTCGACAGGCTCAGTGTGAACGGTGGTACGGATCTGTTTACCACTCCCCTAAGGCGTTGCAGTAGGAAGTCGGCTGCAAGGCAGCCGACAGGCAGGATCAGAGGCTTTTGGTTACTACCTCATACACGTCGGCAGACAGCCCCGGTGTGGCTTTGATTCGCTCCAGCGCCTTACGCATGCGCTCACGGCAGCCAGGCTCAAACTTGCGCCAGCGGGTTAAAGGCGTCATCAGTCGTGAGGCGATTTGCGGGTTTTTCTTGTCCAGATCCAGCAACTGATCAGTGAGAAACTCATAGCCCTGACCGTCTATGCAGTGGAACTGTTTCATATTGCTGGCAAAACCACCCAGTACAGAACGCAGTTTGTTGGGGCTGCTGGCATCAAACACCTCATGCTGCATCAGCGAGTGGATATTCTCCAGGGTACCCAGCACCGGGCTGGCCGCCTGTACCGACAACCACTGATCCATCACATTGGTATCGTGACGGTAGCGGTTGAGAAAGTCGGCCAGTACGCGCTCGGTCACGGCACGCTCCTGATAACCGGCATTGACGATAGACGACAATGCAGCAAAACGGTCGGTCATATTGCTGGCGGCATCGTACTGCTGTTCTGCCAAGGCCAGCTGAGCTTTGTCGTCCAACCCGGTGAGATAGGAGAGGCAGATGTTCTTAAGTGTTCGCTCGGCAATATCATTCGCCTGTGGGCGATAAGGCTTGTCAACACTCAGGGATTGCCATAATGCCGCCAGTGCCGGACCATGAACCCGGGCGATCGCCTGTTTCACTTGCTGGCGAGCCTGGTGAATAAACAGCGGATACACCTCGATGGCCTGTTCTGCCAGGGCGGCCTCCGACGGCAACACCAGCATTCTGGCCTTGACCGCCAAATCGATGGAGGTATCGCTGATAATGGTGCCGAAGGCCCGAATCAGGCGATCATCGGGAGTGCATACCTTCCCTTGCTCCATGGCGGCCACCATCTCGTCAATCACCCCGCTGGCCAGACGTTGACTGGCGTCCCAGCGATTAAAGTGATCACTGTCGTGTTCCATCAAAAACAGCAGATCGTCCCGGCTGTAGTTGTATTTCACCCGTACCGGCGCTGAAAAGCCACGCAATAAAGACGGCAATGGTCGCTCTTCTATGGCGTCGAAGATAAAGGTTTCCCGGGCCTGAGTAACATCCAGCACCAGCTCAGTATCGCCGGCAGCATTGAGCGCCAGATCTTCACCCTCGCCGTCCAGCAGCCCCATACGCAGCGGAATATGGAATGGCAACTTCTCTTTCTGACCCGGTGTGGCCGGGCAGGACTGCTCAACGGTCAGCCGGTACTGCTTCTGCTGCTCATCGTATTCATCACTGACCGTCAGTACCGGTGTACCGGCTTGGCTGTACCAGCGGCGGAACTGTTGCAAGTCGCGCCCGGAAGCGTCTTCCATGGCTTTGACAAAATCTTCACAGGTAACCGCCTGACCATCGTGGCGCTCAAAGTACAGGTCAGACCCCTTGCGAAAATCCTCCGCGCCGAGCAGACCGTGAACCATCCGCACCACTTCGGCCCCCTTTTCATAGACTGTCACGGTGTAGAAGTTGGCAATTTCAATAAACGATTCCGGTCGTACAGCATGGGCCATGGGGCCAGCGTCTTCGGCAAACTGGGCAGTGCGCAGAATATTGACGTCTTCAATGCGCTTAACGCCCCGGGAGTTCATATCGGCGGAAAACTCCGAGTCACGGAACACCGTGAACCCCTCTTTCAGGCTGAGCTGGAACCAGTCCCGGCAGGTGACCCGGTTGCCGGACCAGTTATGGAAATATTCGTGGGCGACAATGGCCTCCACACGCTGAAAACGGTCGTCAGTGGCGGTTTCCGGGCTGGCCAGCACACAGGCCGAGTTGAAGATATTCAGCCCTTTGTTTTCCATAGCGCCCATATTGAAGTGGTCCACGGCGACAATCATAAAGATGTCCAGATCGTATTCACGACCGTAGACTTCTTCGTCCCAGCTCATGGATTTTTTCAGGGAGATCATGGCGTGATCGCACTGATCAATGTTGTGGGCTTCGGTAAAGATGCGCAGTGTCACCTTGCGACCACTCATGGTGGTGAAGTGATCTTCTACAAACTGCAAATCACCGGCCACCAGGGCAAAGAGGTAGCTGGGCTTTTTGAACGGATCTTCCCAGGTAACAAAATGACGACCGTCGTCCAGCTCGCCACGCTCTACATCGTTACCGTTGGAAAGCAGCACCGGGTAGGCAGACTTGTCGGCCGTGATGCGCGTGGTAAAACGAGACATCACATCGGGCCGGTCCAGATACCAGGTGATCTTGCGAAAACCTTCCGCCTCGCACTGGGTACAGAACATGCCGTTGGATTTATACAGCCCTTCCAGCGATGTGTTGTCCTGAGGGCGGATGCGACTGACGGTTTTCAGCACAAAACTGTCGCCCGGCACGGCCAGTTTCAGCTGACCGTTGCCTAGCTGGTAATCGGTACAAGGCTGATCATTGAGCGCCACCGAGATCAGCTCCAGGTCGTCCCCCACCAGCACCAAATCCGGCAAAGTGGCCGACGGGCAATCGGGGTTGTGCCGCATATTGAGCACTGACGTCACCAGCGCGTGGTCTTCATAGAGGTCCACGTTCAGGCTGGTGTGGTCGATCCGGTAGTCCGGTGCCCGATAATCTTTCAGGTAGATGACTTTGGGTTGTGAATCTTTCATATTGTTTATCCCGATTGTGTGGGTAACAGGTGCTAGCTCTTTTGACTCTCTTCCGACCAGCACAATTAAAGTCAGTGAGCCGTCACGCGCACCTGGTAGGCGGTGTGTTTACGAATATTGATTACGCCGGTATCCAGCAACAGGTATTGACCTTTGATGCCCAGAAGCGTGCCCTCAATCAACGATTGTTTGTCAAATGACTGGGAAGTGACTTTGGTCGGGTATTCCAGTACCGGGTAGTCAATCGCCAAAACGGTGTTGCTTTCATCCGGTTGAATGGCCTGAATACCAAACTGCCCTTGCAGTTCCGTAATACCACCGGCGTTCATGGTCAGCAGCTCCCGGGCGCTGGCCGGCAAATCCAGAGGGTCCGCCGGCCCTTTGAGCATGGCGCGCCAGTTGGTTCGGTCGTTGACCGACGCCTTGAACAGCACTTCCAGCAAACCGGACTGTTGTCGGGTAGCAACGCGAAGAAACGCCATGGCCTGACTTGCCCCCTGATCAATCCAGCGGGTTGGCACTTGCGTGGCGCGGGTAATGCCCACCTTCAGGCCCGACGAATTGGCCAGATAGACGACGTGTTCCGCCATGCAGAACTGCTCCCCCCAGGCAGAGTCGCGGCAAGTACCCTGATGGTAATGGCACTTCTCCGGACTGACGATGCAGCTATCACACTGTGGCAACTTACGAAAGCAGGGATAACAGTAGCCCTGGTTGAAACTTTTTTTGGTTTTGCGCCCGCAATGGCAACAATGGATCTCACCCAGGTACTCCATGGACAACCGGCGACCGAGCAACTCATTCAGGGGCAGCAGCTGCTCACCGACGGGCAGCTGGTAACTGACCGGCTGACCACTCAGCAGTTGTGAATGCATTTTGCCCAGCGATCCGGTTATGGCACTTGCAGATACGGTGTGTTCAGTCACAGCAGCACTCTTGGGTTAGCGTTGTAGGCAAGTAAACGACGACAATATTATATTTACTCTTTAAAGCGCGCGATGGTGCGCTCGGCAATATCTTCTGCTGTTGACCGGGACTGGCATTTGGCCGGCATAAACCCGACCCGCTCAGACTCCGGCAGGTGTTCATGCTCGTAGACGATCACGGCCTGCAAACTGGCTTCGCGCTCCTGTTCAGTCAGCGGGCGACCGTCAGGCCATTTGCCCAGCTCCAGCGCTGTGCGCAACGCCTGATGTATCGCCGGCGTCATGTGTTGCAAAAAGGCATCAAGCTGCATGTTATTGTTTCTCTCTGAACGGAATGCCCGCCACGGCACCGAGCAAGGCACCGGCCAGCAAACCACCGGCATGGGCGGCATTGGCCATATTGCCAAAACCAATGCTGCCCAGCACACCGGTAAAGCCGATCACCAGCCAGGCCAGCATTACGCCGTAATACATGGGCGGCAGGCCAAACTGCCAGTGGCGATCAACCTTCTCCCGCACCATGCAGTAGCCCATCAGACCATAAACGACACCGGAAAAGCCACCAAAAATCGCCACATCACCGCCCCAGAAGTACTGCGCCAGATTGGAGACGACGGCGGTAAACAGAATAATGGCCAGCAAGTGCCAACCGCCCTGAAAGCGCTCCAGACGACTGCCAAAAATATAAAGGCCGAGCAAGTTAAAGGCCAGATGGGTCAGGCCAAAGTGCAGCAGTATCGGGCTGAGCACACGCCAGTACTGACCGTGTTCCAGCCCCAGAGTGAAACTGCCAAAGTAGATGTAGCCGTTGGCCACGTCAAAAGGCACAAATGAAAACCAGGCCGTGGTCTGCCAGTCATCGCCGCCTTGGGTGATCAGGGCCACCAGCAGACAGGCCAGCATAAACAGCGCAGTGACCGGCATCTGTCGCCAGGGAATATGGCGCAGCATCCCGCCGGCATTCAGGCCGCGACGGGGAGGTGCGGCAGAGAGTTGCAACTCACCGCAGCGCCACTGCTGGCAGAGATTAACGACAATGTCTGACTCTTCGGCGCCGGCGGTCCACAGCACCTGTTTGCCCGACTCCTCAGTGATTTTGTGGGGAATACCCCGCTTATGCAAAAACCAGGAAAAATCGCTCAGATCGACATCCCCGGGAAGTTCCAGTGCCCTGTGCATAGCGTCTAATACAGTCCTTTATCGGGTAATTAACAGCGCTCTTCCTGGTAATTCCAACGCAGTTTGGAGCGACAGGATTCGTAAAAATTATGATTCAGCGGATGCAGCAGCTTCAGTCGCCGGGACTTTTTGTGAATGGTGATTTCATCGCCGGGCGCGGAGGTGATGTGAATCTGCCCGTCACAACTCACCTGCGGGCAGATGGTGTTCTCCGGGCGAATCACCAGCTTCAGCTCACTGTCGCCATCCACCACCAGCGGACGGTTGGTGAGCATGTGCGGGTACATGGGCACCAGCACAATGGCATCAAGCCTCGGGTGCATGATGGGGCCACCACCGGAAAGCGCATAGGCTGTGGAGCCGGTGGGGGTAGCAATGATCAGGCCATCGGCACGCTGTTTGTAGACAAACTGCCCGTCAATATAGAGCTCAAACTCAATGATCCGGGTAGACTGACCAGGGTGCAGCACCACATCGTTAAGAGCATCGCCCTGCCCGATCACCTTTCCTTGACGGCGCACTCTGGCTTCCAGCAAAAAACGACTCTCGGCCAGGTAGCGCCCCTCAAGCACTTCGGTTAACTGCTCTTCCAGCTCGTCCGGCGAGATATCGGTGAGAAAGCCCAGACGCCCACGATTTATGCCAATCACCGGAATATCATGCTGCGCCAGCATTCTTGAGGCGCCAAGCATACTGCCATCGCCGCCGACGACAATCAGCAGGTCACACTGATGCCCCATCTGCTCAAGGCTGACCCGGGCGAACGGATACCCGGGAAGCAGGTTGTCCAGCTGCTCATCAAGCAGGACGGTGACACCGCGCTGCTGCAAAAAGGTAGCCAGATGAGCCAGAGTATCCACCACCTGGGCGCGTCCCTGGCGACCGGTTACTCCGACGGTTTTGAAGTGTTCCATAAACTCAGTGTTGTCGCCTTGAATTGTGGGTTAGTATACGCCAGTCATGGCCGGATTATTACACCAGAGCGCACATCATACTGCATCACCAGTGCAACAAAAGACATTACATCAGGCACTATTGTGGATTCAGAACAACCCACCGCTGTTCCAGCAAAGGGCGAACCCACTGTGCTTAGACCACCCCTTGCCGGCAAATATTCAACCGCTGGACACTGATGACTCGTCGCTGGCCAGTCTGGTTGGCCAAATCAGGGCGAAAAACAATCCGCTGCTGGGCATTTTTTACGAGACCCTGTGGCAATTTCTGCTGGGCCAGTTGAAGCAGACCCGTGTTCTTGCTGCCAACTTGCAAGTCAATAATGATCAGCAGGTGACAGTGGGCGAATACGATCTGCTGTACCAGTACCACGGGCAGATTATCCACCGAGAGCTGGCGGTGAAATTCTACCTGGGTGTGCCGGATGGAAATAGCAACCGCTGGTGCTACTGGGTTGGCCCGGGGCTGAGAGACAGGCTGGACTGGAAGATGAACCGGCTGCTGCACCATCAGGCCACCCTGAGCGATACCGTCGCCGGACGTGAGACCCTGCAAACACAGGGTATTGAGTGGCCGGTCAATAAAGAGATTCTGATTCAGGGGCGGCTGTTCTATCCGCTGATAAACGACGATAAATGTTTTTCTCTGGATAGTTTTTCTTTGGACAGCTTTTCTTTGGACAACACTGGCCAGTCTGGTGTTAGCGACCTTTTGCCGCCACCGGCATATTGCAACCCAAACCATTGGCGTGGCTTCTGGCTGACTACCAGCCAACTGGCAGCCAGCACCCGAAACACCGCCCTGAGCTACCAAATACCAGGGAAATTCCAGTGGCTGAATGATCGGCCCGACAGCCCCTTTTTCAATCGCGAGCAACTGTTGCAACAACTTACCAGCCGACCGGTATACATCCGGGCGCTGGATCAGTCGGGTAAGCAACTGCATCTGTTTGTGGTATCGGATGACTGGCCAGGCAAAGCACGACAGGTTGCCCGACAAAACGGCTAAGGAGTAGTCCCGAAATAACTTCCGCATTTATGGAATCTGAACTCCGTTCGGACTGAGCCTGTCGAAGTCCGGTGACAGCACCCTTCGACTTTGCTCAGGGTGAACGGAAACCGGGAAGT
>Ga0126343_10001179_pt1 | contig 11818 bp, 8 predicted proteins | sample Cyp2metagenome_FD_92531 | JGI IMG/M metagenome (GOLD analysis project Ga0126343, IMG submission 92531) | Coral microbial communities from Lord Howe Island, Old Settlement Bay, Australia - Cyphastrea 2 metagenome | ecosystem: Host-associated > Invertebrates > Cnidaria > Coral ... | reverse complement strand
GTCTTGCCCTAGCTAGCCAGGGCTCAATCTGTGCAATTCAGATTACATGCAAGAATTCTTGATGATAAACATTGATGTCATTTGCGATCATGTACACCAAAATGATTCTTGTGTGGCCTGTTTTGTGGTCGGCAAAGGACCTTGTGAGCAAGTGAAATCCTGCTCATGGTTGAATTTCCAAGTCATTCAATACTATATCATATTTTTTGTTCGACACTTTATTTTTTACTTTATCCAAAAATACTTGATAGGAATGGAACAAGTACCTCAGAGTTAAATATCTGCCAAACTTTTTGAATGAAATCTCACATAGTGAAGTTTTTTGCCAACCACAGCCATGGTTGAAATGATATCGATTGTGATAGGGCTTGGAAAAATTTGTTCCCCATATCAATACCTGAGAACTGTCGAGACCTGTACACCCAGTAGCCCTCCCTTCCAGACTCCCCTCCTCCCCCCACCCGCTACCCCCAGCCACACTGACCGGTTTGTATAGGTTTCTGATCTATTTCAGTGTGTTCATTCTTCGAAGTACTTCCCCGATCGGTAATGTCCGAAGGGCAAACTGTGACAACACTTCTTACACTTCTTGTTTATAGAGAAAAAAATTCCTTTGCTCAGCACGTGTTCATTATTTAGGGACTACAAACACAAACAATATGTTCCTACACCTGGAATTAACATACCTCGTAAATATATTAAAACAGTCCAAAATTTCGCAAACAACAAACTTTATATCTTGTCTATGTGCAAGGACTCACCAATAATTAGCTGTATAGATCCTTCATCCACAAATTCTTGCTTCTTTTCAGGACGTTTCTGCGATTCATCGATAATAGCTTTCAATGCCTCTATTGTGTCACGAACATTTCGCTTCGAAGGAGGCATGACAGTAAGCTTCAACTAAGGCTCCTGTGCCACTAAAAACAGCTAAGAGACAGAGAGAGCCAAAACAAGGCAAATTTATGAAATTATACGATCAAAAACAATTAAAAATGCTATGTTTTCCAACCAATCTGCGAGTTTGGTCTTTCGCGGGAAACCTCGTGCGAGTATTTACCCAGAGTTCTTAGCAAGCTTTGTTTCCCACTTTCGCTCTTTCTCTCGCTCGTCACAGAAGGTGTAGAGTTCTCTAACAGAGCTAAGGCCTTGTATCCGCTTTAATCGTTTCATCAAGGCAACCTGCATCAACATTTCTTGGCGAAATAGAAACAGAATAAACTAAAGAACAAAATGGCATCAACTTCTGAGCTTGCTTGCGTATACAGCGCTCTCATTCTCCACGACGATGGTGTGCCCATTACGGTAAGTGACAAAAATCGAAATGGCGGAATACGTTGTGAAAAAGTAGTAGTGAAAAAAAAATAGTATTTATGGGTGGCTATGATGAAATACACCTCTGACATATGATCATAAAAGATGATTCCACTTTTAAAATTCTGAGCCGCTACAACATTTAAGATAGTAAACGAGGTAACGAGCCGTATTTATACATTGACCATTATTTTGTGTTTATATGGGTAGACTAGCAAAAGCTGTTTTGTAGTAAGGGGCTTTAAGCATTAAATTGCATTTCTAATGAGTGGAAGTGATTTATCTTGCAACCAAATATTCCAGAATTCAAGAACATCCCTCTTGGCAATAGAATAGCACTTTCTATGGTAGTTTATAGTACTGCACTGGAATAGAATTTATTCCATTTCTGATCTTTTAAATATTCCTCTCAAGAACTTCCAGCATTCTATTGGAATTCAACTGGTTTTAGATTTTCTGGAAACTCTGAGGAAAATCCTGCACTGTTCGCTCTGGTTCTGAAATTTGACAGATATTGTTTGTGGAATTAAAAGCGCTCATGGTTATCCCAAGTCCCACCAAGTAGCTAACGGTTATTTGCTACTTTTTTGGCCAACATTTTTAAGATAAACGATCAGTGACATAGTTCCTTTGATTTTTACAGGCAGAAAAAATTGAAAAGCTGATCAAGGCTGCTAAGGTCGATGTAGAACCCTTCTGGCCTGGTCTCTTTGCCAAAGCCCTAGAGGGACACAATCTAGACAGCCTTATCCAGAGCGCTGGTGCTCCTGGTGCAGGAGGTGGTGCTGCCCCTGCTGCCGGAGGAGCCCCTGCCGCTGGTGGTGAAGCCGAGGCAAAGGAGGAAGAGAAGAAGGAAGAAAAGAAACAGGAGTCAGAGGAAGAGTCAGATGATGACATGGGGTTTGGTGAGTTGCAGAATAAAGTAAAGTTCTACAAAAATTGGCTTGACATAAGATTGCCCTTCATGTCTGAAATTGTATGGCCCGCCATCATCCAGACTGAAATAATGATTTAATTTGAAGGGTAGGGGGAAAGATAAGTAAGGGGAAAACTCTAGGGGAAGTAAAATTAACTTGAGTTTCACACTGTGTCATCCAATCTTGTTCCCAGAGCTTCGTTCCCCTTGGCCAGTGGTCAGAAAACGAGAGCTCTGGGAGCAACCATTTTGGGCGTGTGCCATAGATACAGACTGCGCAATGAACTGGATGGGCAGAATTCGGTTATTTCCATCGACTTGTTATTCCCAAATTGTTGCTCCCAGAGCTCTCATTTTCCAACCGCTGGTCAAGGGGATCAAAGGTCTGGGAACAAGATTGTGTGTCATCAGGAACATTGGGCTATACAAGGATCAAATCGTAGCTGGTAGATACCAATGAGACAGCATGTTTACCACTTGTTGGCATCTTAAACTTGACACAGAGCGTTTTAGTTTGCAAGACTGTAATAACTTTTTAATTTTATCATTTTGGATAGAATTTGTTGTGACCTGGAGTTTCTTTTTTGCCTTGCAGGGTTGTTTGACTGAGTGGATACAGTTACCGCAGCATAGAAAGAGTTCAAATAAAAGATACAGTAGAAAAAGTTTGTTGTGTCCTTGCTCAGTTTATTTTTAACAAGAAGTTTAACCCCATTGACTCCTGTGTCGTCCGGAACCGCCCGTGACAAGCCTTGGCCTTTCTTCCACTTCTGACATCATCACTTTTGACCAAAATTGGCATCGTCTATACTCAACTTCTGCAGGAGGAAAAGATCTTTCCAATGATGCCTAGTTCAGAGTGATCAGCTCGTTGGAGCCTGAAATATGCACAAAAAGATGGACGAAAACTCAGAGACAAATTTCTTGCCACTACACCTAGCTGCTCCATGGTAAAAATTGCCTGCATCTCTGACTCTTCCTTAGACATTTAAAAAAAAAAGCCTGGGAGAAGGCCAATCACTGCAGCAAAAAGAAAAGCAAAGGAAAGGGACAAAAATTTTCAAAAGTCGAAAAGCCTAAAGCCGTAGGTCACTTTCTCGTCCAAAAACTGTCTCAAAAATTTGATTTCTGCGCATGATTGAGCCAAAATGTCTTTAAACGCGATTCTAGCGGTCGTGTTGCAAATGCATTTTCCACCAAACTGAAGCTAATTTGGCCGAGATCCAACCTCGAAACCACCAAAATGTAAAAAAACCCCACAATTTTGGCAAAAAGGTTCCAGGTGTCAATGGGTTAATCACATGACTCAATTTTCCAAAAGATGGCTTCTTTTGTGCTACAATGGAGAAACCTATCCCAACCAAGCTCAAAAACGCCAGTAAATTCCGTAAAATTTAGATTTTCGGGATTTTTGTTATGGAAGCTTAAAACTGCACATAAAATTTAAATAGGATTTTTCCTTGAAAAAAGTTGTAGGAAGTTTTGAGATTCAAATGAAAAGTAAGAAGAGTGGTTTGTACAAAGTTGTCCACTTGCTGTAGCACACTACACTGACAGTGGAAAAGGCCTAGGGGAAATTTTTAGTAGCGATACGAGGGTCTTGCTGGACAATTCTTTGAATTTGGTGAGTGTCCTTATCATGAGTACATGCATGTAGCAAGGCCACAGTTACTGAAGAAAACTCTGAGCCACTGAAATTTGTATCGACTACAGCATTTCCCACTGTGCTATGCAGGACACCAACACAAAGTCAACTAAATTACTTGTGATTTTGTTGCAAGTTTATCCATGTTGGTGGTACAAAGAGGCCTTTGCCTATTCAAGGCTCTTTTTGTCAGTGAGGATGATCGCAAAAGTTGCAGGGTGACAAGCGCTGTGGGAACCGCCCATTTCTCTACTAGACCTTGCTCAAACCTGCAATCGTGTCCACTGACCAAGAGCCTGGGACAGGGTACAGAGTCCTGCACACTAAATCCTTTTCAGTTGCCTAATTTCTGGTACATTAGAGCTACCCCCAGCATCATGCAATTGTTAACCTTTGAATGTCATCCACATCTCTACCCATATGTGCTTCAAGTGCGTCATACTCGTTGATTAAAGAGCTCAGCGACTCTATGCTGTTATCAAATTGCGAGACTTCCATGCCGTCAACATGAGTATAATGATGAACATGGGCCTTGCGTTTGTAAAGCTTCATAAAACGATCCTTTAGGTCCTGAAACGTGTGTCTGATACAAGTGTTGTTTGCCAGAGCTAAGAGTGAATAAGGCTGCCCCACTGGGGGTATAGAACACAAGCCAGTCTTCCAACCCTCCTGATTCCAGTGTATAAAGTGCAGTGAAGGTTTAAGTCTTTCAATGTTCCTTCTTATATCAGAGATTTCAACATTTCCCCTTAGCATCAAGGCACATGCTAGGTATAAGCTGTGCTTAGGATCAGCTTTTATGAGTTGGTGGTCTTTTGAGAAAGCATCAGAGAACATCTGATCAAGTCTCCGAGGTGGAAGATTGACATCAGTGAGGCTGTACAGAGGTGTCAGGCTGGACACAAGGTAGTGAATCTTGGGAAACGGCACTAAATTCATTGTGATTTCATTTAAATCTACATTTAGGGAACCCTCAAATCTTGCAGAACTTGTCATGTTCAAAATAAGGTTAGCAGCAATGTTGTTCATCTTATCAAATGGCTTTTCTGGACCTTTGTTGACGCCACCTTCACTTGAGGTAACAGCACTACTGGCTTTAGCATGTGACTGACTGCTTGACGGGAACACCTTTTTACCAGATTTAGATGGTGGTAGGGCACTTGAAACTTTGTTGCATATGTCCACTAAAGCCTAATAAAAACAGTTACAGTAAGTTATTTCTATTTGAACTGATAAATTAACCCTCAGATATACAGAGATTGAGGGGAGGGGGATTGGCTGATACCACCACCCCTTAGAGGGTTCTAAGAATTTGAAAAGAGAATTTACTTTGTTATGCTGAAACTCTCAGTGGCTGTTTATTAATTCCTCACAAAGATGGTATGTTGGCCATCTCCATTTCATTTGACATTGCTGTAACAGCCACAAATTGACATGCAAGTCAAGCAAAATTTCTCTTTTTCTACAATTTTTTCTAGTTCAAAAATGCTACAATAATTGTATGGAAATAAGTACAAGAAGAAATGGTATTCCAAACATGCGTTTGGTACCAGGACATTAGAGAATAACTATTGATTTTTAATGGGATTAATGTCGAAAGCGTACCTGGTTTTCTATTGGAAGGACACAGTCTGCATATTCTGTCAGTTGATGCATGGCGAGGACACTGAAAGCACAAGTGCAGACAAGGACACTGAAGGGATATGCCAAAGTGACAGTATTATCTAAGTGTCCATTCTAAGCAGACTCATAGAATTTCTGTTGCAAAGATATGTTTTGACAACATAATGGTAGCAGAATGATGTTTAATCCCATGACTGGAGTAGAAACACCAAAAAATGTACATAAAATTGGATCAACCTAAATTTATGGCAGTAAATGGTTTGAGTTGACTTGACCCAGGGGAACTGTCAGTAGTTGATACTGAGTGATTGTCCAGGTGAGAGTAGTTCTGAAAAGAACTGTTGTTAACTGTTGTTTTTTTTTTAGTGCTACTATGATCAAATTCTCAATACCCATTTTTTTTTACATTTTCGTACTCAACAGGTCTTCATAAAACATCTTGCCAAATTTCAATATAGTACAAACAGTATAACTCATGTTTTTTGGACTTTTACATGAATTTCCGAGAATTTACGACCGCCATTAATTTTCCTTGTTCCAAGTCTGGGTTGAGAATTGGAGAAAATGACATCATTTTCTCAAAAATACCACACGGGTTGAAATTATAGTAACAATTAGCATAGCAGTTCGCATAAGAATAACAAAAGCTTTGGCTCATAAATTTGCGCCATTTTCTACATTAATATTATTGTTATTATAATTTCAACCAGTGCAGTATTTTTGAGAAAATGACGTCATTTTCTCTAATTCTCAACCCAGACTTGGAACAAGGAAAATTAATAGTGGCCATAAATTCTCGGAAAGGAAGGTTCAAAAAACATGAGTTCTGTTGTTCGTAACAGACTGAAATTTGGCAAGATATCTTGGACACACCTATTGTGTACAAAAATGTAAAAAAAAAATGGATATCAAGAATAGTAGCACTTTAAAAAATACCCTTTTCAGAACTACCCTTGCCTGGGCAACCACACAACATGAGCTACTTCATGTACGGATAGCTTTAGTTTTCTAACAGGGTACAATCAGCAACTTAGTTAATAACAGTGGTTATTAACCGAGGTTTATTTCATGAGGAGCATCTCACCGACACTCCAGTATAAACTGCCATGCAAATACCGGGTGAAAGTGCATATACATAACATTTCTTTGGAAATGACATTAATGGGAACTTGTAGTAAGGACAAACAAATGATCCACCTGGGCTTGAAAAAAACTTGAATTTAAGCTTGCCTTTCAGACAAACAGCTTTCAAAATTTAATTTTGCTTGTCCTGAGCAAGTCTTAGTAAAGCTGTTTATTTCTTTATGAATGTTTAGTTGGCAGGCTATGTGCCTAGGCCCTTGAAAATAATATATTGTGCACGTGAGAATTAAACATTTCTTGCCCAGCAGGAAACTCTAATCATCCCAGACAACCAGAGAGCTCTCTTTCTTTCAAGACCAGTGTGTATGTACCTGTTATAAGGTGATGTAATGACATCATCATCATTTGATGGATAGACAGCTGTGGTGAAGCGATATACATCAGGATATTCTTCTGCAAGAAGGTTTAACACTGATGTGCCCAAGCCAGAACCAGTACCTTGGAAGATGAAAATAAAACAACTTAACCATACATGTATCACTATTTTTCTGTAAGTTAAAACAGTCCCAGTGAAAGAGAGGCTATGCCAAGAAAAATGCAATAGTTGTCAGGGTTAGTTTATTCCATATGAAGTACGCAGCAAATTTTGACTACCGGTAGACTGCTAATCATCTGTCATTAAGAGTTTCTTTGACAATATGTACATGTAGATTGACAGTAGGATGTTTACTCTTGCTTATTCCAAGTTTGTTTCCCAAACTATCTCATCAGTATTGAGACTCAACGTGCCTCTCCACTCTTCTCAACCAGTACTCTACTATGTCTCCCACAAATCTGGTAAATAATACATGTTGTTAATATATTACTTCCAGTTGTTAACTGTTACCTCCACCCATAGAGTGGATAAGAAAGAAACACTGCAGACAGTCACAAAGTTCAGCAGCATGCCTGATCACTTCACTGATCTGTTCTCTATACTGTTGTCCATACATCATGAATCCTGTAGCCCTGCGTAAAAAAAGTCACATTGCAATTTCATTTTATAAGATCAAAAGTGGCAACAGATCCACAGGTGTTAAAAAAGAGAAAAAATGGCTTTTTCTCCCTGAAAAAATATTCCAAAAACAAGATGTTTTTGCTTCAACTGAAAGAGGGAATAGTTCAACCCCCTCAGGCCTGATATTTTTTAGCGAAAAAGTAGGCCCTCCTTACATCTGAAATGGTTGCCAGACTTACAAGTCCTGTCTTGTCCTCAAGTCGTGTAAACTCCTAAGAGATCAGCTACATGTCTAATTCAAGCTATGGCCATGGATGATTTTGAACTAGTTTATCTTCAGTTTCAAGCCCTACTTGTGTAAGACTTTTAATTATCCGCTTGTTTCAGTTTTGACAGTACTGCAAGAAAGAAGTGGTCAATACTTGGCAATCTGTGTAGTTTGTTGAATGATTTACAGCACATAACACTCACCAGTTATTGCCTGATCCTGACACATCAGTTATTAACTGCTGACAGTCAAACACATCTCGCAATGGACCTTTGAGGATTTCATTGACCACACCTTCTTCCATGTCTATGACAACTGCCTGACGAAGTTCATTTGACAGTAAAGAAGTATTAAATGACAGAAATAGTTGATATCCATGCATCATGAATTCAAGTTCTAGATGGGATTTGAACTCAAAACGCTCCAGGATCTAGGACGATGCTCTAACTGCTAAGCTGTTGGAGACTCTGTGGTACTCAACAACAGTCAATCATGGCACACTGTGTTTTGTTGAACATCTAACTGGAACTTAACTATATGTTAATGTTTATTGGTTAATGCACATACCCTTGCTTTCAAAGATTTGATCTTTTGCTTTGCATTTCCTAAGGGAATATCAACTGGATTCCTGTATCTAAATGGTGAACAACAAAAAAACGTTCTGTCCAAAGACTTGAATAATTTAAAATGCACAGACTTCCATGTAAAGCTCGGTTGTGCATAAAAACTACATAAAAGTTAATGCCATTGATTGAAGATTTAAAAGCATTCAGTCTGGGCACATGTGAGATGTGTTTTGTCCTTAAGTCTAGGGATCATGTGCATGAAAGGGATTCGTGGTCAAGTGTCTATTGACACTATCGATCAATACTCTCAGTCAACAACTGGATCCATATCAGATGGGTATCCTGATTCATACCCAGTTGACACTTGATCAACAGTCCGTTGATTGTTGGCCGAGTGTTGACCAACTCAGATGAGAATAAATCGACTCTCAACCGAGATGTCAATGGAATGTCAACCGAGGTGTCAATCAAACGTGTATCAATCGTGGGTATTGACAAACACTCGACTGTGGATGTCATTAGTACAAACACGTGATCCAAGTTTAGTACCTCAAACTCCAGATCGAGGTCAGTCATTTTGATAGGAGATTCCTTTGTGTTTTGAAAATTAAAATTAGGTGGGATCCATATCAAGTTTATTGTTCCTCTATTCTTTATTGTCCAACTTTAAGTGTGACACCAAGGTATTTACAAGTAAAATTAGTTACATGACCAGCCAGTTTTCTTCACTTACCTTGTATCAACATTGCGGAAGAAGCTACTGAGAGATTCATCAAATATCCCATGCTGGAACAGAAAATACAATAAAGTTCATAGCAATGTTTGGTTGATTTAATAACTTTTGATCAAATATATAATTTTCTGCTAGATGCATGTATCTGATACTGTATAAATTGAATATTCCCAAAAAAGTTCATTAATTAGTATTGTCGACCACATTAGATTCCATGACTTGAGGTTTGAACTCTAGAAGAGGAAGGGTAGTAGTTACTGTTACCTTATTGGTGCTAGCATGCTCTCTCAATGCCAAATCCCAGAACCGGCATCCAATCTGTTTAGGAAATACACAGTACTGTAAAGAAAGTGAAGATATGTGCAGGAAGCATACAGATACATACCAATAAAACCCCTCTCACTCCTCAACCAAGGAATAAACAATAACAATAACAACAAATTATACAAAGTGGTAGTTTTGGTTTGTCTGAAATGCTTAATTCATGACACACCCCCTTGTGCGGTTCGTTTCTGTCGTCGGCTAGTTCAGGTGTCTTCTAAGTAGTGGTCTCTTGCACCTCAGCTCAAAAATCAGTTTCCTCATCTGTTGCTGTTACCTTGCCTCCCTCGGGAGAGCGCATTTTTCTTTGTTTATTTCTGTTTCATGTCAATAAATTGTTTTGTTTGCAACAAATTGTTGTGTTCTCAGTAGAGGGGTAAGTTTCTAACAAAACTATGGTGCTCTCTGTGGAGAGTATAACAAGATAATTTGGTTTTATCAACTTGGTTGATAATGTGAATTGGTCACCGTAAAGAGATTCGAAGGCTGACGTTTCTAGCGTTAGCCTTCGTCGGAGTGAATCCAGTCGGGGTGAGGGTGGATCCTTTCTGGCTCAAAAAGGGGTTGGGAGGGTAGGGAGTAATTTCATTCCAGGTTTATTTCTTTTACAAATTGGGGAAGGAAAAAGCGGCATCCATTGAAATGAGGTTTGCAAAGGAAACGTTGACGAAGGGACTATGTATGACATTTAAAATACAAGCAAAAGTGTTACAGAACAAAAAAGTATGATGTTTTAATTCTGTGTGAAACAAGATAATTTATAACAACCTCCTCCACTAGCTACCCTCTTTCCAAGTCCTTTTTCTCTATCCATCATTTGCGTTATACCGGTAACCTATAGCATTCACTGTTTTTTTTTTTTTCAAATTATACAAATTATTTAGAAAATTTGTTCTCCATCCCTTGATTATAAATGTTTTTAATATTACTATATTAGTTTCCTTCAACATTTGTATATATTATAAAACGTACGTCTCACGTCAGACTAATGCAAATTATCTTGTGGCATGCTGATTTATTTCTTATATAACAGTAGGCCTTTTCTGATTGAACGAACAAAATTTATGGTTTTTCATTCACATTATTACATGGCTAGCTCCGCGAGCGGGCAAGATGAACCAAATCGCACGCTGGGATTGGCTACCCAAGCAGGCAAGATGAAGCCATCTTGCCTGCTCGGGACTACCCGCTGTATCCCGCATGGAAAACTTCCCCGAAAGCCATATAATAACTCCTTTATTGACCAAGTTTGTTCCGTCAAGATGGTTGGATATTGGCCTCGTTCTTTTTTTACGAGTTTATGGACCTCGACTTCGTCTCGGTCCAAATGGACTTCATCTCAGTCCATAAACACGCAAAAAAGAACTTGGCCAATATCCAGCCATCTTGACCTCACACTTGGTCAATAACCCATACATATTAAACAACTGTCTTACTTGATTTCCGCACTGACCAACTGAGCCAACAGGTTTATTTTTTCACATGAAAGGAAGAAAAACGAATGCATGATGAACATCCAAATGATAAAATCAAGCTATGTTTTAATTCAAAAAAGCAATAAATTACCTTGGACTACAATCGACTGCGTCATATTCAAGTTTATAATTTTGTGATAAACGACGTTTGCTTCATGGAGGGCGCCATTTTGAAATTTCGCGCAAAAATTGGCGCCTGCGCAATACCCCAAGATACGGGCATTTGAGCAAAGCATCATGGGATATTTGTTCTCTTCTCCATCGTGGCTGCCTTGAACGAGTTTCCAATTGGAAATAAGAAATAGTTTTAGGTATATCTACGAAATCAGTGGGCTTTAAGACAAAATTACTGGATAGCTGTTTTGTACTTTAAATGTTTTAGTGACTGAAATGTTCTTGCATTAATCACAGGCGGTCAAACAGCAAAATGGTGTCCTCAAAAAAGCAGGTATGTAGTTTTTTTTGAACACACGTGCAGTTGTTTCTGAACTTACAATAACTACTCTCAAAGCTTCGACGGACTGTGTAATGTATTTCTGGTATTTCCAGACGTCGTGTTATTCATAGGAAGCCTTTATGATGAGTAATTGTTGTATGGAGGTTTCCAAACTTCACAATTCTTTGAGTAAATGTAAACATAACTAGCTATAGTAGCTAAATTGCAGAATACCCGGCCCAGCCATTTGCATCTCATTCAATAAGAATAGCAATCATTGCTGGGCCGGGTGTTCTGCAATCGCTCCACTTTAGTAATATTCATTCTCTGCTTGCCTTTTTTAACAAATATCTCTTACAAAGAAAGACTAATGTCTGTAAACCTACTTCCTGTGTGCTACTGGCACGAGTTTCTAGATCTAGTATACTTTTACAAGGCTAC
>Ga0126343_10001178_pt1 | contig 11822 bp, 7 predicted proteins | sample Cyp2metagenome_FD_92531 | JGI IMG/M metagenome (GOLD analysis project Ga0126343, IMG submission 92531) | Coral microbial communities from Lord Howe Island, Old Settlement Bay, Australia - Cyphastrea 2 metagenome | ecosystem: Host-associated > Invertebrates > Cnidaria > Coral ... | reverse complement strand
GGTCTTGTGCTTCAGGAAATCCAGGTGAGAGGGGGGGGGGGTCAAAAAACGACCCCATCCGTCGGGGGGGGTGTGGATTTTTTCTGGAATAACCCATTTTTCGGACAATCTCTCAGCCGCGGACATTATCAGCCAACATACCAGCTGCCCGAAGGGGTTTATTTACTAAATATCCAGCCATGACTTTTTAAAACTTAGTAGAAATTAAGGTAGGGCGTTACTCGTTGCCTCAAAGTCTTCAGTTTCAAATTATTAAATTACTAAGTAAGTACAGTGTATATATGCCAAGTCTTGACATGGATAATCAATGACAAGTTTTTTTGACACAAGAGTCTTAAATGCGACCACAGTATACCTTGTGTCTCTCCTAATGCGTTATTTATGGTCACAAGCAAGATTGCAATATATCTTTATCAGTGTTGTCAGCAAATTATCATTTTCTGTTTGCTGAGAAAATGATATGTAGTGCTATACTTGCGTACCTCTATACTTCTAGCTCACCCCTGAGTCATATTATTATATAATTCTGACCTTCTGTGATCGAGGTTTGACATGGATTGATCTCGAAGGGCTGTTTAAGTATTGAAAAGTGGGAAATAGAGGATGTTACATACTTGCATGTGGATATGAATTTTATCTTTGAGTGTTTGACTCAATATCTCATAAGAGATAAGAGAATGCAGCGGACGAGTGAAATATCGAGTTGAACACGAGAAGATAAAATTCATATCCACAAGCGGGCATGTAATATTCTGTTTATCATATAAACTACTAATAACAACGTTTTTGATGATTTTCCGAAGATTTCGACAACTTTCAAAGATTTCTGAAAATTTTCCAAAATTGTTCCGAAGGCTAGACGAAGGTTTCCGAACATTTTCCAGGGTTGTCACTAAGTGCCGGGGGCTGGGGATTTTCCCTCGCTACTACAAGTCTGGGCCCCAGCTACTTTGAAACAAAACATCCGCAGAAACATTTCCAAATTTCTGTCAGTCTTATGTGTTATCAACATATCGGATCGAAATTCACCAATCACAGCCCGCTTGCATGACGTAAGGAAGGTCAGAAGGTCACACTAGTGGCTATGATTGGTGGATTTCAATCCGATATGTCGATAACACTTACGACTGACAGAAATTTTGGAAACGTTTCCGTGGGTGTTTTGTTTTCCGAAGTCGCAATGAAATGTAATGCTGTCTATTTTTATTTATCAGCGGAAATACTCGAATCAGTCACACGGAGTTTGTTTCTAATTAATTGAGCAAGGGATTGCAAATGTTTGGAAATGTTCATGCTTTTTTTAATTGAGCAAGGGATTGCAAATGTTTGGAAATGTTCATGCTGCCAGCAGTTTAGAATAGACAGAATAATGCATGTAAAATATATACTTTCTAAATTTACTTTTAACTCTAAAATATTATCTTTAAATGTGAAAACATTTATCATGAAAGTAAATATTTTAGGTCTATTAAACTTGATAGTTCCTGGAAACTGATGCTGTCATGCAATGTGTCAACAAATCAATGTTTTTAATTATAGAAGGGACCTCTACTTGCCAAACAGAAAACCACAGAGAAATGCTGCCTTGGATTTTGTGATTGTGTTATAAATGCCTGTAAAACGTTAGGATCTGATTTTTTTTAAAATGTTGATTTTAGCAGGAGACAGGAGATGAAAGTCAGCTAATGAAACCGTCTATGTGTTACAGTAATGGCGTCAAACACACTCCCTAATCTTTGATTATTACTAGTTCTAGGAGCATACGTAGCTGTGTGCAATTTATCCACGTGATAAATTGCTATTCAGTTGATGTGTTCACAAACAAACTAATTACCACATATTAAGATTTTTGTGGCAGATAGTCTTAAACACCTTTCGGAGAACCCAGGCCTTAAGTGGTTCCAATTTTCAATAGATATTTGTGATCTATTTTAATTTGATCTGGACCCCAACTTTTTATGTCAACTGGTGCATGCTAATTATTGTTGTAATGGTCAAGATAGAATTGTCATACACAAATACAAGAAGTTAACAACCACAGCAGATGGCAAAAGAGAGATGATATAATGGCGTACTGAAAGTTCTTCAGGAGAGAGAGCCATGAACAGAAGACTTTCTTTATGTGAACATTTGGGCTGAGATTGACTAGAGTTATATAAAAATATACTAGTCACTCAAAACTGACACAAGATATGTGGAAGAGCTTTAATCTTGTAAAGCTTAGGCTCTGTTTCTTGTCGTTCTAAAATACGTCAGTTCCCAGAACTTTGATTTCATGTTGGAATTTAAGAAAATGTTATGAATATAGTCTTCAGTTCAGTACTTTTTGATATGTTTATTTTAAGCGTTATTCAATACGGCATGGGGCTGGGCCAATAAAATTATGCAAGAGTTGAGATTCTTCAATGTTGACTGGCCGATGGGCTATGCCTGGAAAAAAAAAACATCGTTTAGCGGCACAGTGTTTTCTCAAGCCATGCATCATCCTTCGCAGGTTATATTTACTCATTCAGGGAAGAATACCCCGGTAGGTGTTAATTTATAACACTGGAATGGTTGTTTCTAGAAAGCATTCATTGTGTTAGGTGTTATGGGGTTGAGCTGTAAATAAGGTAAGGCTGTGGCCATCATCATAAATACATGTAATTATATTGATCAATCAGTTATCTCATTTAGAGAACTTCAATCATTGAATACTCTTGATAATTGAGGGGCTAGAGGTACATTAATTCAAAATAGTGATATTGTTTATCATGACTGAATTCTTCATGCAACTAATTACTGCAGCAAAACAGGCAGATTGCTGGTGACCCAATTGAATTGTACGATCTCAAGCTGTGGTATACTGAGTTCAAGATGTTTTTTTCCTAAAAGTATGATTTTCATTGCACTGATGAATGTGGACACAAGTTTAAGGGGGAAGGGGGGTGTTAGCATATTAGCCTTGCATCAAACAAACAAATCATTCTTTAAACATCATTTAATTGACTGCCTATTGATGAAAATCATTCAGTATTGTCATCAAATGGTGGCATAAATATTCTAAAGTGAAATAGTTCAACAAAAATGTTTTTGAATAGATTGTTAGTTACCAGTAGCTATTGTGGAACTGCATGGACTAATATTGGATTTAATCAGCATTGGCAAGCAGATATTTGACGGTTATTGTAAACAGTAAAGACACGATTTTTGTGATTAACTCAATGTTTTAGGGTTGATTAAAACGTCACATCTTTTAAATCTGAATTATGTGCATTTAATTAAACAACAGTAGATTTTTTCCTCCCTCTTTTTTCTCTTTACAGCAGATGTTTCACAAAACAGTAAAATTGTGTCTGTTTTTTGAGAAACACTTTGTAAGACACAGCCATAAGTGAAACCCTTTTGGTTTATTAAGTTGTAACATTGTTTTGCACATAAATTTTTCAGTGTGCAACATGAAGTGTGGAGAACAAGGTTGCTTGGAGAGATCCAACAGTTTGTGTTGTCACAAACAGTGTCTTGGAGGATGTTCCAAGTTGAACTCTGCACGTCACTGTTATGCTTGCCGACATCTCCGAATGCCAGATGGAGAATGTGTTGAAAAATGTCACTCTGACAATTTTGAGGTACAAAGATTACATAATATTTGATTGTAAAAGAGTTTTCAAATCTTTGGGGAATGGAGTACTGAATGGATGTTTAGGGCACTTATTTAAATTTTCCCAAATCATGGTCAGATAGGATCGGGTTTTTTGCAATATATGGATGTAATATATGTCAGTTCCTCAGAAGTCTCAGAAGGATCTTTTTGCTCTTGAAGAACTATGTAATATAACCACTTTAACTCATCTAGACCTGCTGCACAAGGCTGGTTGGGCTTTAGGCAACAAATCAGCAGATCTTCAATGCGATCCATCTGTCAATGTGTAATGGTTGAATGAGTTGATAATCACTTGTGATTGAGCACAAAACTATTATTATAATAATATATGATAATAATTATTAGTCTTTGTTGTCGCAGTACTCTTCCATAAGACAAGGGGAGGGGAGGGCGGCACTTATTCAAGAGGAGATGCTTATTTTTAATTTCGGCTGGGGGGCACTTATTCGGAGGGGCTGTTTTTTGAGGGGAGGTGCTAACATGAGGATTCACGGTATATCCATGAGAATAAAAATCTTGTTATTAATATTATTTTTTTATGATAGCAAGTTTTTAGATACTTTTTATAATAAGTAATTCTATTATCAGCCAGGACATTAAAATTTTTGTTTTTAGATTGATGGATTTAAGTGCGTGTCCAAGTGTCCTAGTGGATATTCGAAACTTGAAATTCCTGGCGAAAGTAAGAAGTGTGTGAAGGTTTGTCCAGCCGGCTACAAAAAGGAGGCTCCAGGGACGTGTATCAAGTGCAAGGTAGAAAGGTGTCCAAGAGGTATGTTTACTCCCAAAAATGTTATGATGCATTAAATAATTTGTCTCAATTAATAAAGGTGGCTCCTTATATCAGTGATAATCACCTGCGGTGGCTGAAGATATGAACTATTATTTAGCCAACTGAGAAAAGATGACAAAGGGAACGTTGTATGAGGGGGCTCGAGAAAGGGTAATATGCCTCTTGTGGGGTGGTGGCCCTTTGATTGTGCTAAGAAATTGCCTCTCTTTCACTTCCCAAAGTTTTTGGGGCCCTATTGTGTTAGTTCATTTTCATATACTAGGGGAAGTAAATTTTAAAAGATTAAGGTGGTTTGAATCCCACAGTTCTTTTAAATTTGCCCGTAGTTGCATCTTATCCTGCTGATCAAACTTCAATATTATTATAACTAGTGAGACAATCTCAGATAGTGCAAAGTGTGTTGTTTCCCCTGACACAGTACTTGTTACACAGTTCCTGTATAACCCCTGCCATTCAATCTGGTTTGTATTGACTTTGCTAGTCAGCCAGCTAGGGATTCTGTTGAGACATAATCTTAGAAGTGTGTATGTTTGGTGTGTTTATTTTCCATTCACAGTCCAAGAAAAACTTACAATTAATTACTGTTTGTATAGACAGCTCTCAAATTTTACTGTAGTTTCATAATGAGTTTTTGTTCATTTGAAATTAAATAATATACATGTATTTAAGTAGTGAATGTGACAATAATTTATGTTATTCTTCATGAGAATGTTTATAACTTGATACTTTTGTTTTCCTCGCAAAGGTATGTAGCCTGGAACTCTTGTTTTCTCAAAATAAGAAAGATTTGCTTAAATTATTCTTTTTAAAACTGGAGATAAATTGGAGAAAGTTGAATGTCAGATGAAGAAATGGAAGAGGAAGGATTTGCCTTATTTAAAACACAACTTTTCTTTTGACCATTAAAGAAGAGATAACTTAATTATCAAATTGTTGTGGAAGAGCACGTTCTGTTGCCACGTTTGACGTTAATAATAATGAAACCTCTTAAATTTAAAATATGCACTGATATCAATACAACTGAGAAGCTTTTTAACGAGACGTATTGAAAGTAAACAGCACTACTTGACCAAGATTATATCTTTCATCAGAGAACAAGTCCCGTCAGAGACTGATAAAATTTAAGCTTTCATTAGGTGCCATGGATGGGAGTCTACACTAATATTTGAGCAGTTTTCTGTTTTTTTTTTTTTACAATTAACTTGGGGAAATTTTGCCTGCAGGTATGAAAATTTTGGTCATTTGATAGAAACAATTAAAGGATGAAATAAATGCCCTAGTGTAGTTTGGAAACAACAGATGATATTTCTTGAACCAAGTTATGAGTACTGTAATTCCAAAAGACGCACAGTCACAGTAGCATTCTATCGTGCCAACGATGTTAGAATGTAAGCAAATGACGTTTAAGGGTTCTACCACATGGAAAAGCGCTCAATCTTAGTATGTGATCTTGCATGAAATGTATATGTATCTCCTACCGGACATGTAGTTGACATCACTAACACTTTATACTAATCTGCACACGCATTTAAGGGCAAATATTTGTTTTGTTGTAAATAAAAAAGTACACAAGAATAACAATGGGCTTTCTGAAACGAATATATAACTTTTTGTAAGTGATCAAAGAAGTAACGTAGGTATATGCACCCACCCATTTTACATAGTGCTCATAAGTACCTACTCCATCCTGCCCCCTTACTGCAAGCCTAATTAATTAATTGAAATAAATTAGTTATACAAACATTAAAGGTTACACCTTATTAATTAATTGAAATTAAATGAATTATACAAACATTAAAGTTTACACTTTATTGCCATATTGCCATAGTGTGATAGTGCTTTATTGCCATAGTGCTTTAGCAACATCAACCCCGAAACCATCCCAATGTGCACTCTGCACTAAAAATTGTCTCACTGTGCTTGTTTTTGGGTTATTAGCAGTTACAAAGGTAAAATTAAAGGTGCTTTTAGCAGGTTTACACTTGCTATCAAATGGTAATAATGTATGATGCAAAAAAATACTAACAACATGTTTACCCATAATTGGTTAGTTCATTGATACCATGATTATAGCATCAGCTGTTAAAGAGTGGTTATAATGATCCATCAAAATCTTGGAAACTGTTTTGAGCCACCTTAAGATGACAAAATTCTCTGTCAATGATCACATCCTTACTTTGTCATACCCACTTGGCAGAAAAAGTCAAGAAGAGGCATTAACAGTAAATTTGGGGGTTAAACGTAAAAACTCAATTATTACTGATGTTACATGTTATAAATATGTCTTTGTGTTGATTTTTTGTTGCTGTATAGTTTGTATGACTGGAGACAAACCCATTGATTCAGTAGCATCCCTGACTGAGTACAAAGGCTGCACAGAAATCAGGGGAAACTTAAACATTATGATAAGAGGAAGCGGTGGCTCAGGTTTGTTAACTAAGGTCCAAATTTTCCCATTTTTTTGAGGACAACTCAGATTCATATAAATTGAAGTAATATTAATCCTAATGATTATTATAATCCAGTAATAGATCATTATTAATAAATTATCCTTCACTGAGGTTTGAGCCAAGCCTATCAATCAGGATTAAAATTAAGTCTGATTAATATTAATCTGATTAATAGTAATATTAATTTAATAAACATTTATCCTACGTAGGATTTTGCTGTGGAAATAATTTGTTCATAACTGAAGGCCTTCGTGCAAAAAGGGCGTATATTGGTTTTTTTGGCCGATTTTCATTTTTTGCATGATCAAGCTAATTTTCGGCAGACTGAATTGATTTGACATGAATAACATCATTCTGTAATTGGTTTTGATGATTTGCGATTCGTTTTCGAGAAATAACGTATGCAAAAAACTCAGATTTCAAAGTGGCATCTTTTGGAGGTCTTTTGTTGAACGAAAAACAAAAGAGACCTTTTGTTTCGCTAAACAATGAAGTCACCGAATTGTCGCCAGTTTGCTGCTTGTTGTTCAAACCGAGACAAGTTTTATTATCCATATAATTACGTCAATCTCTCACTTCTGCTTCATTAGCACAAATGATAACACGCTGAATGCGCCACAGCCGTGCTTGTTTTGACGTGATGCCGGTTCGATACAAGGTCTGTTGAAATTTTTTTTTTCGGTTTATGTATCCTTTTTCTTCCAAAACCCAAAACATCTTTTTAAAAAAATCATACTGTTGAGTTTGGGTCGAGTCGAAATCCACCTTCAAAGAATTATGGCATAGACGTGCAACTCAAATTTGTACAAGTCTGCCAATAAAGAAAATATCATATTCCAACCACAAATGATTTGCTACTTGTGCTATTAGTTTGTGAACACAACTATGTGTATTTTGTGTTGTTACATTCAGTCAGTTTAGTGTTAAATAGGGTTGACTAGCCTACACAACTTCTGTGATTCATGACTTTTGTACATTTGCCATTCTTTGCTCAGTCACTCAACTTTTTTTTTTCGCTTCACTAGTGTTTATGGATTGTAATAGAGATTGATAGTAATCTAGATGAGACTATTAATTATTATAATCTAATCCTTCCAATTTTTTGATGTGCCTTAATGTATTTCTGAATCATAATAATCAGCTATGGTTTATTGTGCCAGTAAACTCATGAAAAGGTCGCACGTCTTCTGAATTATTGCTGTAGAGGGAGTGTAGTGAGCTAACAGCAACAGGATTGAAGAAGAATATTCTCGGTTTTCCATGTGATGTAATCGTATTCCGAAATTAAAAACTACTTTCCCTTCTGAGGTGTTAGTTGCATCAGATAAAAGATCCTATAGAAAATTGACGTTTGACAATGTTTTAGCTCGTCAGGGTTCTTCATTTTGTTATAGAGCACGTTTAAATTTCCAAGCTTTTTCGTTGCATGACTTGAAGTGGTGACAAGAAAAGGTTGTCGCGAAGGTCAAAAGATGAGCTCTTGCTTTTAGTTTTCGCTAACTAAACGGTCCTTGCACTAGAAGAAGCATTTATTTCAATGTGTCAGAGCTCTAGAGTTAGAATTTTCATTTCAATAGCAAAACTCAGCGACAGATGTTTTTGTTTCGTCACAGCCACCATATTTGTGTCCCTCCGAAGGACACAAACATGGCGTCTCCATACAAAGCTCTATAAATTTGTGTGACACACTTCTGCGAATAGCGCGTGAATGAAAGACAGCAGAGACCTGATTCTTGGCGAGGTTGTTTATATTGCAATCATCTATCATATCACAGATTCTTGAATTATTTTATTGAATGGTTAAGATTTTTATTTGGATCACATGACTGATGAAAACCGAGAATACAGAAGAATGTACGAATTTTCGAATTCATCACTTTTTACCAGAATGCATTGCATTTAACCAGAGTGCACTGTGCCACTTTTTACCAGAGTGCATTGCACCCCAAACAACACACCGTCGAGCGGCCTTTGTTTTTTGCATGGATTCTAGTGAGCAAAAATAATTGCCTGATGGTTTGCTCAGATTTACTTGTAAAATGTTGTAAAGTAGATCGTGCTTGACTTTCACAGCTCTTGCTTTTGCTCTTAATGCAATATGTAAAAGTTTGTAAATCTGAAAGATTAGTATTAATGGTGATGATCTCAGCAAACTTAGAAGGAAAATCTAAAGTGATCCCCACCCAGTGCTTACTAGTAGAAAAATCATTGATGACATCAAAGTGATAGCGTCCAAACCTCCCCAGAACAACCAACACTTTTAACGTTGTTTGCAAATTTTCATGTGATCTGCGCAATACAGATTATTTTGGATATACAACCAGACATCTCTTTCAATGCTTCACCGAACATAAATATTCTGCTGTTGGTAAACACATGAAAGAAGAACTAGTTTTAAAGACATGCCACACAAAGTTTGGCTGCTTGATCTACAAGATGCTGTTGATCAGGAAAATAAAACCAAAACGCTTTTAATTAAATTGCAGTCAGATTCAGTTTGCACCAAACTCTTAAATAACATAACAATTGAACACTTCAACACCCTTTTATGTCCTAATATTTTTCACACCATTTGTACTATTGATATTTATTCAATTCTATCATGTCTTTCGAACTTGATAATGATGACAGACATCATGACATGGAGTCATCAAAACACCATCACTTCTCATATCATTAATTTTCATTCTAAAGTGCTTTACAAAAGCTTTTATTATCAGATCTTAGTTTTAAACTTTGTATGTCATTCGTAGTACATGTAGTCTTGCCTCCTTGGTCAATATTTCCTAAATGAAAAGAAATCATCATCACTAAAGCTTGTGGACTAATTCAAAGAACTGAAAACTGTAAAATATGCATTTTAATGCATTGTGATGCTATGGATGCACAACACAGTCTGTCAACGTTCAAGAGACATTGTACGGGCTGACAAATTATCGCAGCTTGCAAATGATCCCCAAATTGGGCCACAAATGATCTGAAGACTGGAAATGATTCCTGCAAATGGTGTCACAAAAAATCAAGAATGGCGTGGACTCCATGATTAGTCTATGGATGTATATTTTCTTAAATAGTTGTGTTAAGTGAAAAAGATTCAACTATAAAAGATAGTACATGTAAAAATACCGCGTGACTGTATAAATGCTTCGTTTAGAAAACACAGCACAAAATAAGCTCTTTTTCCTTGTCATGATCAGTGGATGCCACTTGCGTGGTGAGTAGACAGGGACACAAGGAAATATTTTTATCTTTGTTAACTGTTATTTGTAAGTGCATTTTCAGCCACGATTCAGTCTTACAAATATTAGATTAAATGAGCGTTTGAAATTACAGCAGTGTCCTTGGATGTATCTGCATACCGTTTGTGTAGAGTTTTCACTTTTACAAGAGACACTTCTTCGTGCAGTCATATGCATTATGGCTATGTCCAAAATGCGGGAAGAAATTTCAGTGTTATTCCCATAGTGTATTCGAGGGCAAGAATGGCCTTTTGCAGGTCTATGCCAACGACAGTGTATTTTGTGACGACTGCGTAGCAGAGTCAGATTAGCCCCAATCATCATAAAGCTACAATTTCAACTGAATTTCTCCTTTTTTTGTTAGAACTTGCAAACATCAAACCACCTGTTGCCTAATTTTCTCGTCTTCTGGCGTTGTCATTTGAACTTGCATACTTTTATTATTTAAGAGGTGTCTCAAGTAAAATAAAGTCAGTTTTGGACTTCTCCTGATGGGTGAGATATTGTAATTGAAGGCTTTTGTGCAAAAAGTGCATATATAGCTTTTAGTGTCGATTTTTAATTTTGCAGGAGTGGCAGACTGACTTGTTTTGACATGAAAAGCATAGTTGCTTAATTGGTTTTGTTGATTTACGCTTTGTCTTTTGAAGCAAAAAAACTTGTAGCAGCTTTGACAGCACGGTCTTTTTAAGTAGATACTTTTAGCGGAAAAAAATTAGCAGGAAAAAAAAGTCAAGCGACCTGGTATCGAACTGGTGTCAAGACAAAATAAACCCAAATGCGTTAATTTCAGCACCTTAATCACCTGCGCTAATGAAGCAATAGTAAGAAACAAGCGTAATCATATAAATAATAAAACTGGCAGCAAATGCCACACTTCAGTGACTTTGTTTTTTAGCAAAACAAAGGTTTCTTTTGTTTTCGTTTAACAAAAGATCTCCAAGATAGACCCTTAATTTGGCAAACTGAGTTTTTTGCATACATTATTTCTTGAAAATGAAGCGTAAATCAAGAAAACCAAGTACACAAAGATATACGCCCTTTTTGCACGAAAGCCTTGAATTACAAGAACTGTTCCGGTTAATTTTTTGCATTAGACTGTTAAACTTTAAGAGTGGTTCATTAAACCTCTTTTAGGTCATCGATCAGTGCATATTTAGGAGCTTTAAAAGGTAACACAAAAATTATACATGCATGTTCCAGTTTCATTACTTTGTATTTGTGATCCTAAGTACACTCAATTCCTTTATTTGCGGCAAAGATACCATGTCCATTCCGGGGATCATTTGCGGTCCAATGTGGGGATCATTTGCAGTACTGGAAACATTTGCAGGCCGGGATTATTTGCGGGCTCCTATAGACATTTAATGCGTACCAGTACAGAATTTATAAGTTAGATTTCTGCTCCTACAATTTCCACATCTTTCGATTTTCGCGCTCTGATAAAGGGGAGTTTGATGTTTATTGTTTTATGTCCAGATTTAACATTGTTCAGATCACTATGTGCTTTTTTGTCACGACCCCTTGTCATACCTCGCCATCGATGTGTCATTGTGCATGCATTTGATGCATACTTTATTTATTTATTTGCGATGTTTATACAGGCAATCCAATTCAGCGACGCTGGTTTAAACGGAGGCCTGTTTACATATTAGTATTGTACACACAGTTTACATATTTCATACAGTTGACATATT